>QMCD01001547.1_pt1 | contig 13823 bp, 12 predicted proteins | sample 1821841 | NCBI WGS metagenome assembly QMCD01 (sample SAMN01991225, study PRJNA193472) | Termite gut metagenome, whole genome shotgun sequencing project. | isolation source: worker | host: Macrotermes natalensis | reverse complement strand
ATAATTGGATGCTGTCATTATTTTTCAATAGGATCAGTATCCCGATCTGCGGGGGCGTCCCCCGCAGTATAGATTGCCTGCACCCCATTAGCGCAGGCGTCTTTTCCCGCTTACATCAACAATCCGGTGATCGTGAAGTTGCCGCTCTCGAATATGCGCGTTTCGGTCAGCGGCCGGCGTGATTCGAGTACCTGAGTCATTATGACCCCATTGTCCGTACTCTTGTAGATCACCGCCTTGACCCCCGAAGTGCGGCCGCGTGGGATGCCCGACAGAGCCGCGAGGTCGCCCGAATCCACCGCCTGGCACACCTTCATGGTGTAGGGCGTGTCGAATGCGATCTCATAGCGGCGAAGTTCCGATCCGCTCGGTTTGTAATAGAGCCTGCCACGGCTGGTGAAGTCGATAACCACCTTCACAATGCCCACCGCCGTCAGGATAAGGCCTGCCAGCATCAGCGCTTTCCCGAGTGTTGTTTCCTGCCCCACGATGCCCACGAACCGTATGGCTGCGACCAGCAGCAATCCTACTGCCAGCAGCGTTAGTCCCGTTGCCGGATTTTTGCGAATGCGCCCTATCCGTTGGGCTGCGATTTCGTAAATCGCGTCGTCGATGATTTTATAATTTTTCATAACATATAAATATTACATATATTATATGGATGCATCTGCCAGTCAAAACGTTGCAAGGTGTTGATATTTTTTTTGCAGCGAGGGTAGAAATCTGCGTTTTTTAGACCACGGTTGTATCCCGTCATCTCGCTCAACGCTCCGAGATGACAAAAATTCCTAACAACCTGTTAGTTTGTTGCAGATTAAAGATAAAGATCGAGCAGCCCCGGCGGTACGGTAAAAGAAATTTCGCGGAGTGTGGTGTCGATATGGTCTATAAATTGATCGGCGGCTGGTATCAGGAGTTCCCTACCCCCGGCTTCGACACGTAACAGCGGATTGAATTCGCTGTCGATAAATGCCGCGATCACGCCCAGGACGGGTTTGCGGCCCTCTTCGTGAATGGTGGCTTTGTATCCTGCAAGGTCCTCGAAAAAAATCTCGCCGTCCCTTGCCTCTTCGTCGTCATCCTTACTGTTCCACGGCCATAACCCGCCTTTTTTTGCGGCCTGAGGAGCGAGGAACACCTCCTGCCCCAACAGTTCTTCTGCCCGCGCAGGAGTGTCGATATCTGCAAAGCGTATCAGTGCGCCTTTCTGCCCGCGCCGTTCGAAATGCTCTACAAAAAGAGGAACCGCCAGTCCGTCAACTTTGACGAACAGCGGTTCCTCGTTGTTCATGTTCCCGTGGAAAGCGTCATAGAGGTTAACCAGAACCCCGCCGTCGAGCCCGAAGAGCTTCGACACCTTTCCGACCGGCAACAATATGCTCATTGCGCAGTCCCTCCGGATTAAGCCTCTGCCGGAGTCTCCTCTGCCGGAGTTTCCTCTGCCTGCTCTTCGGCTGCGGGAGCTTCCTCCTCCGTTTCACCTGCCTCAGCCTTTTCGGCAGCCGCTTTCTTGGCTGCTATCGCCTTGGCCTTCTCCTCTTTGGCTTTGGTCTCGGCAGCCTGGCGCGCCTTTTCGTCGGCGGCTTTGTCTGCGCTCAGTTTGTTCGTTTTCGCGTCGATCTTGCCCGCTTTCTCCTTCAGCCACTTGTCGAAGCGAGTTTCCGCCTCGGCCTCGGTGAACGCACCTTTAGCCACACCGCCCAGCAGGTGCTTCTTGTACATCACGCCCTTGTAGGAGAGGATCGCGCGAGTAGTGTCGGTCGGCTGTGCGCCTTTTGCCACCCACTCGACCGCGCGGTCGAAATCGAGTTCGATTGTAGCAGGATTCGTGTTGGGGTTATAAGTACCCAACTTTTCGATGAACCTGCCGTCACGCGGCGCCCTGCTGTCCGCAACGACAATGTGGTAGAAGGCGTAACCTTTCTTACCGTGCCGTGCCAATCTGATCTTTGTTGCCATTCTTTCAGTTTTGGTTTTTAGTTGATTAACTGCATTCCGGCATCACGTACCGGGGTGGCAAATGTATGGTAAATTTTCCGTTCCACCAAACCCGCGGCGGATAAAATAGAAAATTCCCGCCGGAAGTTCATCGCTCCGGCGGGAATTTTCAAATGTGTCCACGGCTCGCAGTGGCCTGTGGGGTAAATTATCTGACTACCAGTACATCATGCGGTAAACCACCGGTGTGGTTCTCGGCATGGAATTCTTATCTTCGATCGTCTCTTCCGGGTTTCCCATATTGTATATATAAGACCTGTCAGAAACCCCTTCAACCGCATCCGAAGTCCAATAGTCATTCCATATCATCGCGCCGATTTGGTCTTGTGTAAGGATGCCTGCCTCGAATAGCATATCCAACAACCTCCATTCGTTCACCGAGGGGATGAAGAAATTCGCCGGTGCGATCTGATTCGGAATATTATTTGCTTGTATGTCGGCGATCGTCGGATTCGTATTCATGTTAACGGGGGTACTCCTCTGGTAATACCTCATGAAAGCCGTGTGCATCATGGCACTGCCGTCACCGGCAACTTGAGTAGTGTTATTGTCAAGGCCATAAGGCAAATACCTGCTTGCTATCGTGGCCTGCGGAGCCTGCATCAGGAAATTTCCGTTTGCAATGCCGGACGAACCGTTTGCGTCGATCTGTACGGTTTCGAATCCCCACGGCATGGCATCGTTGTCCACGCGGTCGAGATAGAACGTCCTCGGCAAAGTCCAACCCAAAACATTTTTAGCATAGTCGGAGATTTCCTGTGTAGGAACACCTTCATCTATCGTGACCGGAATGGGTGAGTACTGCGTTATCGTGAGCCAGCTGGAAACATCACTGCTGTTGGTATCTCCCCTAAAGCGGAATCTAACCTGCCTCACATTTCCCGGCCCGTTCCAAGTCACTCCAGGAATCATGGGTTGTACAAAGAACCTGAATTGGAAGTCATAACCTTGAGTGGCCACATTCGCCGGGAAATTCGCCATATTAACATTCCCCAAAGCCGTCCATGTAGCGCCATCCTTACCAGTATTAATCCAAACAAATCCGGGATCGCCGCTATCTACCTCTACCGAAAATTTGGCATTACCATTCTTGGCATCCTCCATGGCGATCTGTATCAATGCCGATTCCCCGCCGCCGTTCATAGTAAGATCCGAATCGCCGATTATCTCCAGTTTCCCGAGATTTGCGGACATTCGCCAGGAGTAATCCTTTTCGCCTATCGCACCGCCGCTCAAATCGAGCGTGACACGATAGTAGGCATTACGCATCACATTGAAGTCGTTATAATGGTTTGCACCCAGGAAAATACGATATGTTACCTCTCCGTAGTCTCCTTTCCCCGGTCTGGTATCCCGGTAGTTCGCCCTCACCTCAAGATAGGAGCACGCTCCGGTTACACCCGCGATCTCTTCCTTAGTCGGGGTGGTGCTGTAATAGTCTGCCGGGAGGAATGAAGCAGCGGGGCGCTTAAATGCCTGCTCACCATCCGCAATAGGCTCTCCGAAGTCATTCCCATGATAGTTCTCATACATAAACAGAGGCATCACTTCGTCGTTGCTCCAGTCGGGCTCGCCGTCTGCCGGGCTCCAATCCTCATCTGCATAGTGTCCTCCCGCCTTTTGGCCTGTCGTGATCTTTCCCCAAGCCGACACGCCTTTCGACGGGCCGTCGGCAATAATCATCCCGTCTGTCAGCGGAGTAATGCGGTCGGTTCCTGTCAGCACGTTCTCGACGCCGAACGTACCGTAATTCGGAACGTTATGCAGGCTTATCGAGATCGGTATAATTTCCACGCCGGAAGCCAGGTGCTCGCCATCGATCTCAACAGTGATCATCGCAACCATGCGTTCCAACTGGACAGTCAGGTTACGGCCGTTGGTGTGATAATCACCTCCGTCCGGGTCATCATGCCCGGTCGTGCCGGCATCCGCGCTCTCGCCGAACATTGCATAGTCGCGGCGCTCCACCTTGACCTCTTTTAAGTGCTTAACCGTATCGCCGACCTTGATCCTGTCAGTATCGAACCCGATCCTGTTCCCCCAGTTGGCAACAAGGAAGAAAGCGCAATCTTCGGAGGATATGAAGAAATTCTCGAACCATTCTTTGTCGAAATGGATTTTACTCCCCTCCTCGACATTGACCCAAGCACTTCCAGGCAACTGATTCTTTGTTTCGTCCAGAAGGTCTACGTACAATATCGCCTGTATCTCATCATCGTCGTCATTTCCCGTGGTGATAATGATATTAAGGTCTTTTATCTCGGTATATTCGTCCGGTACCGAGCGCGTCATGGTCTTCTGCACGGGGTCGGGCATGGCGATGCTGAGGGTCACGCTGCCGTCGGAAACGTTCCCGTTCATCCCGGGTTCGATTCCCTCCCTGACGCATCCCGCCATCAGGGCCACTCCCGCCATCATGAAAAGGACTGCCCGGGCGTATCGGCTTAATCTATTCTTTGTCATATTCGGATAATCCTCTTAAAATTCGGGTTTAGCTTTTATGATGTCCCACTTGGAGATCGACACGTTGATCACGCCGTCCTTCTTGATCTCGATGCGGATCGGAAGCAGAGCCTCCTGCTTGGTGAGGCCTTCCCTGATCTCGCTGTTCTCATCGAGGAACTTTGATACGTCGACCGTTCCCACTAAGGTCCCATCCAGATCCCTGACGTGGATCTTCGAGCCCTCCACGTTGCGTTTAACGCAGTACTCGTAGATATGGGCCATCATCCCGGGATTATCCGGGTCTTCCAAAAGTGCACCTTGGGGATGCTTCGATTCCGTTTCGGTTTCGGCCCACTGGTTCGAGAAGTCGACCCATGCAGGAACGCCTTCGTGTTCGATGGCCACCACAGGTTCGCCTTCGGCGCGCGAAAGCATCGAAGGAATATTGTCATGTCCCACCACCTCGACGAGCACGTCGAAGTGCGAAGAGTTGACGGGCACCGTTCCGCTCACCTCGCCGGTGCGCGTAAGTTCAAGCGGCAACTCGCCGTGGTAGAGGTGGTCGAAGTCGTCGATCAGCTCACCTTCGGTCGACATATCGGGGTGCGTGACGGGGTGCATCAGACGGGTATCATAGACCGAACCTTCGTGCAGGCGATGCGTCACGGAGAAGTCGGCATTTCCGACACACACCGCATGGTAGTTCTCTTTGGTGGGGAGTTTCATCGTTACGCTCTGGCTTTCGAGTTCACTTGCCGAAAGTCGATATGGGCCGTAACCCTCGACTACCTGGTTGTTTCCGTCGAAGACATACAGATCGAGACTCGACATCTTCTCGTTGAAGATCTGCGTGTTGCCGTCGCCCTTATAACTGAAACTAAGCACCACGGTGTTGTCGCAGTCGTCCGTATCATCATGTATGTTGCATCCCGTCGCCAGAGCGAAGAACGTCAGGAGCAGGGCAAATGGGGTGTATTTCATAATTTTCTGTATGCTTACTTTGATGGTGTATATGGCGTCCGGCAAGCCCGGCGCGGGTTAGTTCGTCTATTTCCGGTTACGGCTGCGCGCCAGTACAGACGCGCAGCCGATAACCGAAAGATATTTGCCTGTCAGGCTATTCGTCGCCGAACTTGGGCTTCAACGACGGCTTGATCTCCCACTTCGGGATGATGACATCGATGCTTACGCACTTCAAAGTAGTGTCGGTGCTCCATCCGGTTACGTTTTCGCAGGCAAACTCAAAGTTGACCTGATATATCGCACCTGCAACGGTCTCGGTGATATCTACATCTCCACTTGCCAAACCGGTGGATTTCACGAAGAACGGGCCGTCGAGTGCAAGGTCAATATCACCCAATGCCTTATTCCATGTAGCTTCGCCTATTTCGAGAATGATGTTCGGGACGTTGCCGGGAACGAAGTTGTAGACAAACGCACCTGCGTTGTAAGGAGTTGTGTTGTTTCCCAGTTCAGCGCTGAACTTATCGATGTTCCATGTCGAGGCGGCCTCTGGTTTCGTTTCATCCACGTCTTCGGTTTCAGGATCGTCTACGACTGCATAACCGCAATCCCCGTTCCACTGGGCCAAACCTGCTGCATTCGCGGTGTAGTTGATCAGCGCGCGACCTGCTGCGGTCGTGGAAATTGCATCGTATACGTTGTTGATACCGATAGCCTTCAGCGTCAAAGTGCCGAACTGCGGGGTTTTTTCGCCTGCTTCAATTTCCTCCTCGGTCAAGGTAAGTCCCAAGTTATTGCACAGAATGTTGCCGATCTCGATACGTGCCAGCATCGGAAGGACTTCTACCTCGCCACCATAATAGTGAATGATGTCTACGCCGTTATGGTTCTCGACCAGGCCGGTTGTTGTAAACGTGGTTGTGGTCGCGCCATAGACGAAGATATCTTCCAATTCCATTGTTGTTCCATGCTGAGCAGCAAAACCCTCAACCGATTGTCCATAGGCCACGATCTCGGCCAGAGTCGCGAAGCCCGGGTTTTCGCCCCCGTCTGGTACGACTGCAAGCGGATTATCCCCAGTCGGATCGATATCGGTGATCGCGATTTTCTCGACATCTACGGAAAGTTCGTGGAAAGTGTAGATGTAGAGTTCTTCGTCCGCAGTCGCTGCATTTTGATTTTCGGCCTCATCATCAACGTCTTCGAGTTTAACAGGCGTACCTACCAAATTGCCATCCTCATCTGCAAATACAGCCCAGAGTTCATCGGTCGAAGCGACTGCAATACCTATGCCACCCGCTGGTTCCTCGGTAAAGCTACCGGTAGCGCGGGAAAGGCCCTTGCCGTTCTCCATATTGGCAATAGCGATCGAAACGCTCTTCTTAGCGTTCGTCTTTTCAATTTCCGTGCCTTCGCCCGGTTTGTTGCAAGATACGACCATTGCTGCAACAGCGACAGCCGCCATGGAAAATCTCATGAATTTCATAATCATAATTAATGGTTGGTTAAAAAAATTTAAAAAATTATTTCAGTGGTTGTCTGATTATCACATAAAAATTTCAAACGTAAAAAGACCAAAATCAAATGCATCGAAAAAACGCGCTAACGCCCGTCCCGAGCAAAAAATTCAGACTCGCTTGAATAAATTGTGAATAATTCCTATCCTACCTTTTCCACAAGGCAATATTAATACCTTGCCTTACCAAGTACAAAGTTGAATAATATTTCCTAAAAAACAAATAATAATTGGTGAAAAAATTTAACTTTTTTTTCATATCACACATTATCAGTACTTTATCCGCGCACTTTTTTGCGCTACAGTCTCCGTCTACCATCGGAAACCGGACGAAATGCGGATAATTACGTGTGATTGCCGGAATAATAACGCAATATTTTTGCAGATTTTGTCATTTTGCGCAAAAATACACACAAAAAGTCGATATATATAAAAATGTGATTCGTATATCAAGGGGAAGCGGCGGAGAAAATTTTCTCCGCCGCTTCCCCGTAGCCCCCATGCGGGGGCTATTTACAGAAGCTTGATCGCGCCTTTAAGGTTGGTGAACGCCCCGTCGGGGGCGCTGATATTGGTGTAGGCCACGCCGTGGCCGAAATCCTCGACGTGGACGACGTGGGTATTATCTTTCTCCGTCCAGTAGACCATGTAGGCCTGCGGGGCTACATCGACCGCGGTGTACTCCACCGTACCGGTCACCGGGCGGCCCTCTGCGCGCTGTCTGAGGCTCCGGAAGGTCATCGAGTGCTCGTTGTGGAAATCCAACTCGAAGACGAACTCTCCCCCGAAGTTAACTTCGGCCTTGCGGGCGATAGCGGGAAACGCGCCGACGGTCTTCCACGCCATTTCGCCTTTCAGCACTTTCGCCGTCATCTCCAGGTCGGGCTCGCCGGGAAGGTTCGGGTAGATCAATTTCATTCGCAAGATGACTTCCGCGGCACTTGTCGAATTGTCGAGCGCCTTCTCCAGCGAGACCAGATAACGCCGCGTGAACTCTATGGGATCGCCGTAAAGGAGCGGTACGAAATGCGCCGGGATCGCATGTTCGGGCTTTAGCCGCACCATTTCGTCGAGCGCTGCGAGCCACTTCGCGCGGTCGACCCGGGTGGATGAATCGGCGACCCAAAGATGCGTATTGTCCGCGAGATAGACCCCGCCGAGAATAGTTTTCGCCGATGGGATTCACAGGAACACGTGCTGCTCGTCGCCTTGCATCTGCTTAATCTCCACGCGGTAGTTCTCAAGCATAAAGTGGTCAGAGGCGATGGCGGTCGGAACGACGATCTTCCCGGGGGCGTTCCCTCCCAACTGCGGCGCCCAGACGGCCATTTTCTCATCCTTTGTCGCGCCTATGAGCCAGACTGTCTGTGGCGTGGCAAGTATTTTCGCGTCGGGGAACGCGCTCGCGATCAGGGCGAGCCCGAAATAGTAATCGGGGTCGGAATAACTTATAAAAATGGTTTTCAGTGGTTTGTCAGTGGTCCTGATCAGGACCACGACCCTTTGCGCATTGTCCGCGCTGAACTGCGCGTCGATCAAAGTCACCTCGCGCTCGCCCTCCAGAACGACCGACGCCACCCGGAAGATCATGGGCTCGCTCACGAAGACGTGCATCTTCAGCCCGCCCCCCTCGAGTACATTAACTATCTGTCCCATAGCTATATGCACCGTCAAAAGTGCCGTTAGGTATAAAAATCTCGTTTTCATACCCGTGACAACTCCAAATTCCGAACCAAACAGCCTTATTCGGCCTGTCGGGAGAAGTTGCGCTTTATCCAGCGGGGGAACATCACCGCTCCGGCGATAAGATAGGGATAATATGTCACTCCGCGCCAAAGGAAGGCGATAAGGGCGGCGGCGCTTAGCTGCATCGCCGCGGGCACGGTTATCAGGTCGGCGCAATAGTTCGAGAAAATCAGTTCGGCAAACCCACTGCCGCCGGGCGTTGGCATAACAAGCATCATGATCCACATAACGAGTTGCCGGGCGAACAACAGCACCTGGTCGCTGACCGAGAAAAATGCCATGATAAGCGCGTTGGCCACCAGATAGCGCGAACTCCACGACAGGAACGTCGAGGCCACCGCCTTGATCCAGAATGCAGGTTTATATGTGCGCATCTCGCGCGAGGAGACGATGATGTCCGTCCCAACGTTGTTCACCGCGCGGTACCACCGGCGCAGCGGCCGCCAATGGAAAGCCTTGAGCAACAGCCATTTCAGCCCGCGCGGGTTCACGAAAAGCCCGTAGGTCAGCGCACATGTCCAGAGGAATTTGGCCCCGTAGCCCACGAGTGCGAATGTCATCAGTCCCTTGGCCAGCAGGCCGCTTTCGGCCGTAATGTCGAAGAGGTTGCCCACGCCGACAAAGAGCATCAGCAACGGGAACATCACCACGAAATAGAGTTCGTCCAAAAGCGACGTGAGCATCACGATCGCCGAACTGCGCCCCACGCCGATACCTTCCTTATGTACATATAGCAACGCCACGCTCGTTCCGCCCACGGCCGAGGGTGTGATGGCCGACGTGAATTCCCATAGCATTATCACCCGAAACGCCTGCCGCCATGTGAGTTGCCCGTTGCTCAGCACGCGGATCCGGATTATATACCCGACGTCGCGCCCGAACATGAACAGCGCGGCCATCATAAGCCAGAAAATCGTCACCCACGAAAAATGTATGTTGTTGAAAACTGCAGGGTCGAAATCCCTCAAGAAAAGCCACACGACAACCCCCAATCCGATAAGCACCGGCCAGATCACCCGCCGTAGCCTTATCTTCCCTACCGTCCTGCGGTCACAGTCGCCGTTCGCCTCTCCGTCCCGCAGGCCGGCCGTATCCAATCGCTCTTTTTGCACGGGCCAAAAATAGATATTTATTGAAAATAAGACTTCTTTAAAAACAGGTTAAATAATTATTTATTCGTGGACAACAGACCGCAGGCGGCCTTAATATCCTCGCCGCGCGACGCACGGATGGTCGTTATTATCCCCTTTCGTGTCAGTGCATCGCGGAAACGCTCCATCTCGGCCTGTCCAGGGCTTACGAAAGGCGAACCGGGGATGGCATGGAAGCGTATCAGGTTTATGCGGCACTTCAGCCCGTCCAACAGGCGCGCAAGCTCGCGCACGTGGGCCGAAGTGTCATTCATACCTTTAAATACTATATACTCGAAACTCACGCGGCGCTGGTGCGTAAAATCGTATTCCTTCAACAGCGCGACGACATCCCGCGCAGGGAACGCCTTTTCCGCCGGCATTATCGCGAGGCGCCCTTCCGCAAACGGGTCGTGGAGGCTCACGGCAAGGTGAACTTTCGTCCGGTCGAGGAATTCGCGCAGTCGGGTAAGCACGCCGATCGTCGAAACCGTGATCCGCGTGGGGCTCCAGCCGTACCCCCACTCCGAGGTCAGCACTTCGAGCGACCGGATTACCTCGTCGAGGTTGTCCAGCGGCTCGCCCATGCCCATATAAACGATGTTTGTTAGAGCCTCGCTCTCCGGGATCGACCGTACCTGATTAAGGATTTCGCCCGCGGTGAGATTTTCCTGCAAACCCTGCCGGGCGGTCATGCAGAACGCGCACCCCATCCGGCACCCCGCCTGCGACGATACGCAAAGCGTGGCGCGGTCGCCGTCGGGGATATATGCCGATTCGATGAAATGGCCACCAGAAGTCGGGAAAAGATATTTCTTCGTACCGTCCGTCGACTCCTCGACACCCACGGGCGTGGTCAGCCCTATCTCGTACCGCTCCTCCAACAGCGTGCGGTTTTTCAATGAGATATCGGTCATCTGTGCGATCGTCTCCGCACGCCGGGCATAGAGCCACGACGCCATCTGTCCCGCCGCAAAACGGGGCATGCCGAGCGCCGCGGCAACCTGCCGCAACTCATCGAGGGTCTTTCCGTATAGCGGTTCTTTGGACATGGACGCAAAAATAATCAAAAATTTTGTGGAATCGGGCGGCGGCACGCATCTATCAGGTAAAAGAGGTTCTTTGCATGCGGGGATTAAAAAACCGCCCCTTAAAAAGGGCGGTCTGGGTGGAGAATATCGGAGTCGAACCGATGACCTCTTGCATGCCATGCAAGCGCTCTAGCCAGCTGAGCTAATCCCCCATTGAGTGAGGGCAAACGCCGCCAACGAAGAAAACCGCGAAACGGTCGAATCTGTTGGAAAGAAAAAATCAAGCTCGCTTGAATTTTTTTCTTTGCGGCAGATTCGAAGGAACGCTTTGCGTTCCTTTTCTTCGGCGAACAAACTTTGCCGAACGTGCCGGGGCGATGCGCGAGCATCTTTTCGCGAGCGAATCCCCATTTCCGACCCACAAAAATAGTAAAATTTTCAATAAAACCAGCCGCGGTGCACAAAAAATTTAAAACGATGAAAAACACAACGACATACCGCAAAAAAATAAGGTCTCCCGACCAGCCGTAACCGCTTGTCCGGAGAAAATCGTTCCGGATATTGTTTTTTCACCCAATCTTCGCTATATTTGCACATTCAGGCCTTAATCCGGCCGATGTGAATTGTAAAATAATTAAAAACAAATACCATGGAAGTTAAAAAATCACCGAAAGCAGACCTTGAGAACAAGAAAACCCTGTTCCTTGAGATCGGACTGTGTGTCTCGCTTGGCCTGATGATCCTCGTCTTCGCGATCAGCCAGGGCAAAAAGGAGATCAAAGACCTCGCAGTGGAGGACGAATTCATACAGGTGGAGACCATCGAGATGACCCGCCAGGATATGGAGATGCCCTCGGTACCCACCCCGGCACAAGCCCTGTCGGTAATCTCGGAAGTCATTAAGATCGTCGACAACGAAACCAAGATCGAAACCGAAATGGTGTTCACCGACTTCGATGAGGCCACCGCGTTCAACGAAAACCCCACGTCGAGCACGGAATCTTACGGCTCCGAAGACCCTTTCTGGATCGTCGAGGACATGCCTAAATTCCAGGGAGGCGACATCAACACATTTGCAGCATGGGTTAACAAGAGGATACAATACCCGCCCATCGCAACCCAAATGCAGATCCAGGGAACCGTCATCATCCAATTCGTCGTTGAAAAAGACGGATCCCTGTCGAACATCAAGGTATTCAAAAGCGCCGACACGGTACTCGACAAGGAAGCCCTCCGCGTGGTCTCCTCGTCCCCCAAGTGGGAGCCCGGAAAACAGCGCGAGGTTCCGGCGAGGGTAATCTTGAACATCCCGATCAACTTCCAGTTGCAAATGTAGCAACAGACGGCAGCGGACGGGCATTGCTGTCATGAATGCACCCATTGCCACCTGATCGGATTTGAAATTATAAAAAAGACGCTCATGAAGAGCGTCTTTTTTATGGCCAGTCTCATTACGATCAAGAGGCAGGGGCACAAAAGCACGAAAAATTTAGGGCATTCGGGAAAAAATCAGTAATTTTGTCTGTAATTTGCGAACGCAAAAATCTAAAATTCTGACATGAAAAAAGTGGATGTGGTTTTGGGCCTCCAATGGGGCGACGAGGGAAAGGGAAAGGTGGTCGACGTGCTTACGCCGGATTATAAGGTCATTGCGCGTTTTCAGGGCGGCCCTAACGCCGGCCATTCGCTGCACTTCGGCGGCAAGAGTTATGTCCTAAACACGATACCGTCGGGGATTTTCCGCGAGGGCACGATAAATATAATAGGTAACGGCGTGGTGGTCGACCCCTGCACGCTTACGAAGGAGATCAAAAAACTGGAGGCCGACGGCATCGACCTGACTTCGAGGCTCGTCTTCTCCAAAAAGGCCCACCTGATCCTACCCACCCACCGCGCCCTCGACGCTGCGTCGGAGGCCGCGAAAGGCAAGGCGAAGATCGGCTCGACGCTCAAGGGCATCGGCCCGGCTTATATGGACAAGACCGGACGCAACGGCCTGAGAATGGGCGACATCCTTTCGCCTGAGTTCAAGCACCGCTACAACCGGCTGAAAGAGAAGCACGTGCATCTGCTGAAGCAGTACAATGGCTTTGAGTACGACGTGCATGAGTACGAGAAGGAATGGTTAGAGGGGGTGGAGTACCTGCGCAAGTTCGCATTCATCGAAAGCGAATATGTTGTGAACGACTATATAAAGGAGGATATTCCGGTGCTGGCCGAGGGTGCGCAGGGCTCGCTGTTGGATATAGATTTCGGAACTTACCCGTTCGTCACGTCGTCGAACACGGTGTGCGCAGGCGTCTGCACGGGCCTCGGAGTTGCGCCCAACAGGATCGGCGATGTATACGGAATTTTCAAAGCCTACTGTACCCGTGTGGGCAGCGGCCCGTTCCCGACCGAACTTTTTGACGAAACGGGAGACAAAATGCGCGAGATTGGCAAGGAATTTGGAGCGGTAACTGGCCGGGAACGCCGGTGCGGTTGGCTCGACCTTGTGGCGCTGAAGTACACGGCGATGCTCAACGGCGTCACGGGGCTGATAATGATGAAGTCGGACGTACTGAACGACTTCGATGTGATAAAGGTTGCGGTGGATTACGACATGGTGGACGGGCAGACGAGCCGGTTCCCCTATGAGACAGGAGGGGCTATCTCGCCAGTTTACAGGGAGTTCAAGGGTTGGAAAACGGATATCTGCAACGTGCGCAGATACGAGGATTTCCCGCGCGAGTTCAAGGATTATGTCGAATTTATCGAGTCGCAGTGCGGCGTGCCGGTGAAGATCATTTCGGTGGGCCCCGACCGCGAGGAGACTATTGTAAGGTAAAACATTTTAATAAAAGTAAAATTATGAAAACGACTAAATTATCGGTAGCGGCGTTCTTTATGGCCGCATTGTTTACGGTGACAAGCTGCGCCGACATGAACAACACGGGCAAGGGCGCGGTTTATGGCGGCGGCGGCGGAGCGCTCCTCGGAGCAGGTATCGGCGCG
>QMCD01002180.1_pt1 | contig 13824 bp, 5 predicted proteins | sample 1821841 | NCBI WGS metagenome assembly QMCD01 (sample SAMN01991225, study PRJNA193472) | Termite gut metagenome, whole genome shotgun sequencing project. | isolation source: worker | host: Macrotermes natalensis | reverse complement strand
TGCTGTTGAAGAACTTGTTCGCATCATTGGAGAAGAAGATAAGATTGCCAAGGAAATAGAAAAATCAAGGCGGCAATTGACTCGGTATCGGCAACTGACTGGATACATGGCATCGTATTCCAACGAACTGGATAACCAAAAGGCAAGAGTTGGCATATTGGGGTGGTTTCGAGATAATATTTCCGAAGGTTCATCTTGCATCTTGTGCGGAAAACCATCGGACTTTTCTTTGCATGAATCAGAATGGTTGAAAAAGATGGCTGATTCCATAGAAAATGAATCGAAACGAATCAGTCAGGAACCGATAAGGCTTGAAAAAGACGTCGAAAATATTCGACGTCATATAGAGATTCTTGATGGGCAACTGACGGAGTTGAAAAAAGAACGAGTTTTACTTGAAAGCCAGTCAGAAGACGCAGAAAAGGCACGGCTTTCGTTCCAACAACTCAATCAGTTTATCGGACGAATGCAGCAAGCTATTGCCAGCATTGAATATTCTGACGCCTCGTCAGAAATTAGTTTGTCGCTTGAAGAATATAAAACTCAATTGTCTGCGGTACGTGCCAAAATTGCGAAATATCAAATCAAAAAGAATCAGGACGAGTCTCTCTTACTTATAAGTCATCACACAAAAGGATACGCAAATCATCTTAAACTTGAAAGATCGAACTCCAAAATGGAATTCGATTTAAAAGAATTGATGCTTGGGTTTTATAGCACTGATTCTCCCGGAGAAAAGGAGAAACCAGATTATCTATATGAAATTGGGAGCGGCGAAAATTGGATGGGATATCATATCGCTTTTTTTCTTTCATTGCATGAGAAATTCATTGATGTCCAAAAATCACCCGTTTTTTCATTTCTAATCATCGATCAGCCGACCCAGGTCTATTTTCCTTCTGCCGACACGACAAGTACTTACGACATTAAAAAAAATGTTGCTGGTAGCGGCAAAGGACATGACATTGATGCTGGTACGCCCACTTTGTCTTCGGGCAAGGCAGATACTCCGGAAGACGAGAATGTCGATAATGCCAAAGATGACAATCGTGTTTCTGACATGGTAACTAGCTTTGATGTCGACGTAACCAAGGCAAGAAGAATATTCGAGGTGCTGTCACAATCTCTCAAAAGTACTAAAGAACAATACCAGATTATTGTGACGGAACATGCCGACGAGGACGTATGGGGTGGGATCGACTTAATCCATAAGGTCGCTGATTGGCGAGGTGATGGAAGTGATTCTTACCTCATACCTCCAGAATGGATGAATATAGCTGGCGAATCAACATCTCCTCAACAGCCAACAGAAGACAATGAAGATCATCCCCCAGGCCTAGAAAAGGAAACCGGCATGGGTATGGAATCATCGCCTCAAGTATCGTCAGCCGACACTCTCAACCAAGATGATTCATCGCCTGATCTTTCATGATGCGAGATTGTCTATATGCGATCAAAATTCCAGTATTTACATAACAAATCAATCGGCCCTTTAAGTTTATAATTACAATGCCGCCACTAAAACCTTGGTACAAAGTCATTTCGCCCCGTGAGGATTTGCGGGAGAATCGTCCGTTGGACGCTTCGGAGTTCGCCGTCCACCTGGATCACGTTCGTGAAGGTACGGCTCCGCCCGATTATCAGGATGCGAAACGGTTCTTCGACCGAACATTTTTGACGAAAAACCTCAGCGATCTGGCTGTGGAAGTTTTGCGTCGTCTTTCCGGTGTCCAAACGGAGACCAACGCCGTTTTCAACATGTCCACGCAATTCGGCGGCGGCAAGACCCACGCGCTGACCTTGCTGTTTCATCTTGCCAAGGCGGGCAGTGCTGCAAGAAGCTACACCGGTCTTTCGGAGCTTCTCACTAAGGCGAATATTCGCAACATGCCCGAGTGTAAAACCGCCGTATTCGTCGGGACGGAATTCGACGCCTTGACCGGTCGTGGCGGCGACGACGGCACTCCGAAACGCTTGACGCCTTGGGGAGAAATCGCCTGGCAGATCGGCGGCCCGGAAACATTCGAACTTGTCGCCGGTCATGATGCGAAGATGATCGCTCCCGCCGGAGATGTTTTTAAGAAGATATTCCCGGAGAATCGACCGACCTTGATTCTCATGGATGAGATCATGAACTACATCAGCCGGTCGAACAACACGAAAGTTCGCGGGCAATTCGACAATTTTCTACACAATATCTCCGAGTTCGCCCGCAGCCGGAGCAATCTCGTTCTGGCTATTTCCGTTCCCGCCTCGCAACTTGAGATGAATTCGGAAGAGCAGATCGAATTCGAGCGAATCAAAAAAATTCTCGACCGCCTCGGCAAGCCGGTCGTAATGTCCGTCGAATCGGAAACGTCGGAAATCATCCGTCGTCGGCTTTTCGAATGGGGCCAGTGGGAAGATTTGAAAAAAGACGCGAAGAACACGGCCAAACAATACGCCGACTGGATCGTAAAGCACCGCGAGGAAATCCCGCAATGGTTCCCCATCGACGATGCCGTCAAAACCTTTGAAGCAACCTATCCGTTCCATCCCTCGGTTATTTCCGTTTTCGAGCGAAAATGGCAGTCGATTCCCAGGTTCCAACGTACTCGTGGAGTTTTGCGTCTTCTCGCTCTTTGGGTTGCAGATGCGTTCCAGCAGGGTTTCAAAGGCAATCAATCCGATCCCTTGATCGGACTTGGAACAGCTCCACTCGACAATTCCTTATTCCGCACGGCTTTGTTCGAACAACTCGGCGAGCCTCGTCTGGAGCCTGCGGTGACGACGGACATTTGCGGCAAACCGGATTCTCATGCCGAACGGCTGGATCATGACGCAAGTGAAATGATTAAGAAATCACGCATGCATCGCAAAGTCGCGACGAGTATTTTCTTCGAATCCAACGGCGGGCAAACACAGGATGATGCAACGCTGCCGGAAGTCCGCCTTGCGGTCGGCGACCCGACGTTTGAGATCGGCAACGTGGAAACGGTACTCGGCAATTTGACGTCTTCGAGTTATTACCTGACCGTCGAAGGAACGAAATATCATTTCAGCATCCGTCCCAACTTGAATAAATTACATGCCGACCGCAGCGCGTCGGTCAAACCGGAGAAGATCAAGGAAACCGTCCGCGACGAAATCAAGTCCGTTTTCGGCAACCGCAATGGCGTGAAAACCGTGTTCTTTCCGGGTAAGAGCATGGACGTTCCCGATCAAGCGATCATCACTTTCGTCGTTCTTTCTCCGGAACAAAACATGGATGATCCGGAAGCATTACAACGAAGCGTTCAGCGCTGGACGGACGAATACGGAAACGGGGTCCGACGCTTCAAAAACGCTCTCATCTGGATCGTCCCGGAAACGGCGGCAAGTCTGGAAAAAGAAGCCCGCGCCTACCTCGCATGGAAAGCGATACAGAATGAAACATCCGGACAACAGCTTGACGCTTCGCAACTGCGTCAATTGGAAGAAAGTCTGAAAAAATCGAAGCGAGACTTGAGAGAAGCGGTTTGGCGCTGTTACAAATACCTCATGTTTCTCGGCAAAGATCGCACCGCCAAAACGGAAAACCTCGGTCTGGTGCATTCCAGCGCGGCGGATTCGCTTTTGGCCCTTTACATCGACACGCTCCGGCGAACGGAAGACATCGTCGATACCGTCGGAACCGCATTTTTAATCAAAAACTGGCCACCCGCCTTAACGGAATGGCCGACGAAGAAGATCAAGGAGGATTTCTTCGCAACCCCGGAATTTCCTCGCCTGCTCAAACCGGACGAGCTTTTGCAATCGCTGGTTCAGGGGGTTCATGCCAAACGTTTCGCTTATGTGGGCAAGGGCTCCGGCGGTCGATATGAACCGTTTTATTTTGGAGAGTCCGCTCCGTCCGGAGACATCGAAATCTCCGACGACATGTACATCATTCAAAAAGAAACGGCGGAAAAGTATCTTGAATCGTTGAAATCGCCGAAAGAACCCGAGCCGAACGCGGATACGGAGCAGCCGAAAGATGAGATGCCGGATGGCAAACCCGAAGGGGTTAGTGTCAAACCGGCCAAAAAGTCGACCGCAAAAACCGTGGTCCACCGTGTCGCTTGGTCGGGCGAAGTTAATGACGTCAATTCGAATTGGATGAAATTTTACCGAATGGTCTTGGCCAAATTCATTTCCCCCGAAAGCAATATTCGTTTGGAAATAAACTTTGATGCCGAATCCGAAAATGGTTATTCACAGCAGACCGTGGACGAAGCAATCATCGCTCTGCGCGACTTGGGATTAGATGATTCTCTGAGATTGGGAGACAAATAGGTTTTCTCAAACACATTGCTCAAGTGAAAGGGAACGCACATGAATTGCTCAAGTATTTCCTGCCGGATTCACTTATCGCTACGCATGAAAAAAATCACATGATGGATGTTCCGAATTTTCCCACACAACTTCGTTTTTCCACTGTTTCTCCGAAAGCCTTCGAAGATGCCCAAGGAGCGATTCAGCAGGAATACAATGACGCGAATTCCTGGAAACGCTTGCACTGCTGTTCCGTCGAACGAGTTGAGGAAAACGAGAACGAGCGGCGGGAAATTTATGTTCTCAATATCGACCACTCGATTGAATTCGCGTGGACATGGGAAGGAGCGAGGGCGTTTCGGCCGCTACGTCTCGATAAAATAGGCCGCGATGAAACGCATATTTTCGACTCGGCGTTATGGTCCGGTAAAATTTTGAATGTCGACGAAAGAAACAATCAAATTTTCGTCGAAATCTACAAGGGAACGCCCCGACCTCGCAAAGGGACGTTTCTCGTTTCTCCGTTCGATTTTCTCGAAGCGATCAAAAACGCTTACACCGAATCACGTTATGCTCCGCTTCAAAACCTGCTGAAAGAAAGGCTTACGGCGACATTGACCGGCTCGCCGGATATGCTCGTCGACTCCAATCGGCTCTCCATGCCTAGAGCACCACTCTACCCGGATGATTCGGCACCGACCGTCGACTGGTGGAACCACGCTTGGGGAATTATTTGGGGGCCGCCGGGGACGGGAAAAACATACACGACCGGTCAGCTGGTCGCTGAAATTCTCAAAACATCGCCTGAGGAACGTATTCTCGTTGTTTCAACGACGAATCTTGCGACCGACGCCGTCGCCCTGAAAATCGGTGAAGCCGTTCAAGAGCGGAACCTGCCGCATTTGAGCGAGGGACGGCTCTACCGCCTCGGCAAAGGAGCACAACTATCCTCGTTCAAACGTGCCGGTCTCGTTTCCATGCTGTACGACGATACGGAAATTCTTGATGAACAGGAGCGACTCAAGGACGAACTGGCCAAATGCGAAGACGAAACGCAAAAAGCGCAATTGGCGTTGGAGATCGGCGACCTGAAGCGACTTATGGATGACCCCGTCAAGCACCATTTTCTGAATTCAAAAACATCGACCGTCGTTTGCACGGCGTTCAAGGCGACCCGCATGGTGACCGACGACGACATCAGCGAAATGATCCGCAACGGTTTCGCTCCGTTTACGACCGTGATTATCGACGAAGCGGGCATGCTTTCCCGGATGAACGCGGCAATGCTCTCACTCCTCGCTTCCAAACGAATCATCCTGGTGGGCGACTCGAAACAACTTTCGCCGATCAGCCGAATCAGTCGTGTTATCGAGACGGAATTGTCGATGTGGATCGCGAGCAGCGGGCTCGTTCATCTCGATGAAATTCCGGTCGACAAACGCCCGAGCAACGTCCATTTCCTGAAAAAGCAATGGCGAATGCACCGCGATATCGCGAATGCCGTTTCATCGTTCATGTATGAAGATGCACTCATCCATGCGGAAAGCGTTTTCGAGCGGGAAATCACTTCTCCTTTCGCTCTCTATCACGGACAAAAAGACCTTCTTTCCGGAGAAAACGATGCCGAACCGCCTCGTGCCGTTTGGTATGTGCTGGATGAGGAAATCAAAGGAACGAATATTCGTCACGACCGTGGGCCGGGCAACAAGAGCTATGTTCGTGACGGTTCCTTCCGCATTCTGGACCGATTTTTCGAGAACGAAACGTTCTTCAAGGCCAATGGACTTTTCCTTTCACCGTTTGTTGCGCAGGCGAAAAAAGTCCGGGAGTATTTGGCAAAGAAAGGCTGTCGGTCATGGAAATCCTCGACGGTTCATTGCCAGCAGGGACAGGAAGCGGACATCGTGATCTTTGATACGGTCAATGCCGGAAGCACGGCCTGGACGCACCATGAATGGATGCGGATGGTCAACGTCGGAATCAGTCGGGCAAGGCGATTGCTCATTCTTCTCGCTTCCCGTGCGGAAATGTCCGAGCCGTATCTGAAGCCGCTTTGCCGTTCGCTTCAGCCTTCGATTCTTGCTCCGCCGAAGGAACGATGGGAATGGAAGATCGTGGAAACAATTCGATCCACCGTCCCCTATGACCCCTCGGCGGGCGTGCTTCCCGATTGGGTACAAAAAATACCGCCGAACTCGCTCGGCCGACAAATTGCCGAGCGTCAACTGCTTGATCCCGTTTTTTCTCAGCTTCAGCAGCAACTCTGTAACCGTGACATCGACGGTAAGCCGAGATTGATTCGTGGCGTTGCCGGGAGCGGCAAGACCGTGATTCTCGCGGAATGGCTGGTTCGTTCCTTACTCAAGAGTCCAGAGAAAAACGCCCCCGTGGATCGGCGTCCCTTTTGGATCGTTTTCGGCAACAACACGTTGGAAACATTGATCAAGCGGCATGTCGACACCGCCTGGGAAAAGTACACGGGAGAAACATCGCCGCCGGAAGGAACGGTCGTCTACCATCATATCCTGCGATTGCTTGACGCTCTTATCAAGGAGTACAATCTTGACGGTGTTGTTCGCGAAAAAATCAAGAAGAACGAAATTCATGGCAATTTCGACCTTGATGGCAAATCATCCGTTGTCTTGAACGCGCTCACGACCGTTAATGACCCGACTCGTTGCAAAGCTCTTTTCATTGACGAGGCCCAGGACATGGGACCGAATACGCTTCGGCTCCTGTTCAAATTGATTACTCCGCCGGCAGACCAAAAACAGGAATCATTCGCTCCGGCAGACGATTCGGCAAAGAAAACAACGGAAGAAAAACCCGTTTACATTTTTTACGACAATGCGCAGAACGTCTACGGTCGCGGTACTCCGACCTGGTCTCATCTCGGTATCGATTTGAAAGGCGGTCGGGCGACGGTCATGAAGGAAAGTTTTCGTTCGACAAAGGAAATCGCGGAACTCGCTTTCAACGTCTTATACCGTCTCCAGCCCGATGAAATGGGGGACGATCACAAAGAACTGATTCGAAACGGCCTGATCGAAAAAACCGAGCGCAACAACCGTCCTTGGTGGAATGTCAAGTTCAATCAAAATTCGGGGCCGAAACCAAGCGTCTGGGAATTCGACGACCGGACACATGAATTCTCCATCTTAACGGATGAGTTGATACGGCTTGTCACGAATGAACATGTTTCGCCCGAACATATCCGCATTCTTTGCAATAACCGGCAGTCCTTCATGAAGTTGATGGACCAGCATGTCCGTCACCGACTTCTCAAAGCGACAAACGGACGGGTCGATTACATTTACAAGGAGAGCGGTACGATCTGCGAGAACACGATTCTTGTTACGTCCGCTCATTCATTCAAGGGTTATGAGTCGGAAATCGTTTTTATTCCGGCAGCGGACATGTTCGAATCGAATGGCGATATCCTTGCCGCCCCGCTTTATGTCGCGATGACCAGAGCACGCAGTATTTTGAAAATGTCCTTTTCGACGCAAACAAATGAGCAGTTTGCTGCCGCTCGAAAGCGTTTTATGTCAAAGGACGTGATCGACCGTCGTTACGAGGCCGTAAGCCGTTTGTTCGTTTCGCTTCGGGAATGTTACGAGGATTTTCATACGCCGCCGACCGTGGACACACGAGAAACGATTTCGGCAAACGAAAATCTGGCCATGCTTCTCGACACTCTTACTTCCGATTCATTCAGCCGGACGGACTGCGAAAAATGGCTGACGGGGATTCAGGAGAAATACATCATCAACCGGGAGCCGCTCCTCGCCCCGGACGGATCAATTCTCGGCGAGCCACTCTTCTTCTTCAAAGCGAAAGGCGGATTCCGTGCTTGTTTCGGTTCAAGCGGCGCCTCGCCGGAAGAACGCGAACAGCTTCGCATGCATGGTATTGGCGTGATTGAAATCGGTGGAAGCTACGAATGAAACTCGTGGTTTTCTCAGCTCCATTAACCCCCCTTATTTGTCAATCCTCTGATGGTTCCGACGGCGTTGAAAAAAAATACGACTCACTGGAAAGAAGCGTTTGACTCCTTGCCGGTCGATCACAAAAACTCGCTTTGCTTCCTCGCGATTTATGCCGCTCCCGTGCGGAAAATTCGTATCCAGGAATTCTGCGGCTGCATGAATGAGGAGCCCGTCAAGCTCGGCGAAAGAATGATGTATTCAAAAAGCACCATTCGAAAAAGCTCCTGGGATCAAAACAAGGTCAAAAAGATCGTCGATGAATTGCAAAAACTCGGGTGGATCGACGTTACCACCGAGGGATTCCTTCACTGTAAAATCGCCGTGCGGGAACGGATCGTCCACCATCTTTACGCAACGGGGCAGTACCAGAAATACGCCGACGTGTTATTCACGCTCATCGGCGGCCGTTATTTCGTTGCGCATTATTCGGAGCACAGATGCTGGGACCGCCCGAAACAGCCGGAAGACCTCGTGCGGGAACTTCGACATCTCCTGATTACCGATGGTATCAAGCCCTTGCCGGAAGTTTTTCATTATCTCGAACAGTATGATGAAAGCGGCGATTTTTACAGTGCCATTTGGAGTTTGTTCGTTGTCCAGGAAGGCTTCAGTTGGTTGAGCGAGGCGAAAATCGAATTCCGCTGTTTGTTGCTTCAATATCTCCTGCTTCGGGCCATTTCCCAGTTGGAGTGTACCTTCGATGAAACCTGGAACGTTCTTATTGAAACGGGAAAAGACCCGAAATGCGATCCGGTCACGCAGGTTTTGATTCTCGACTACGCTTTGTGTGCCGGAAGAATCACCGATCCTGATTTAATGAAATTTAATGGACCGGCGGCACTCGGTATTTGCACCGCTCATCAGTCTTTCATCGCCGGGGACTATGCCAAATCCACCGAACTTTACCGTATCGCCTTGAAGGCGTTGGGAAACCTGAAAGCGGTCAAAAACGCGGTGTTGCCGTTTCTGTCCGGTATTTTTCATGCATTGTCGGAACTGAACGTCGGGAACCGGGTCGCCGTACAGGAAAACGCCAAAGCCGCCGTTGCCAAGGCGGATTATGCCAGTCGCGGCATCAAAATCGCCTTTCCCATGCGTCTGGAAGGATGCTGGAATCTCATCGACACAATTGCGCAACGATTGGTCGGCAAGGAACCCCGGCAACTTTTGATTAATACGACGTCGCAAACCGCGATGCGGCCCGTTTGGCTGTCGCTGTTGCTCTCAGCTTATGAAAGCGCGTGGTTTCAACTGAAGCCGACACTTGCCGTCGAGCAATTCATGCCCCAGATTCTTCAAAGAGCACAGGGATCACAAGAAGCAGAACCGGCTTTCCCCTGGATTGCCGCCGAAACCGCCGAGCTTTGCGAAACGCTCGGCATCGCCAAAACGGCCGTCAAACCGTATGTGAAAACGGCGTCGGATTATCGTAAATCGACGAAAACGGTGCCGCTGCGCGATTTGTTCACCGCTCAGGACGATTGGGAACGCTGGCTGCAATCGCTGGAAGCACTGGCAAAGGAAACGCCGAAAGGAACGAAAAAGAAAGCGTCGACGAAAAAAATACAACCGAAGGCTCGGTTGATTTGGTACGTTTTTAATGAGTACGGTCGTCTTGAATTCATTCCTTACGAACAAAAGTGGTCGGCGAGGACCGGGCAGTGGACCGAAGAAAAGCCGATCACGATGTCACGTCTGTTTAAGCAGCAAAACAAACTCGACTACCTCACGGAGCAGGATCGTATTATCTGTTCGAAAATTCGGGTCGTCAACAGGAGCAACTACTACGGCGGAGGCGGGACCGATTATAAATTCAAGGATGAAATCGCCTTGGAATTCGTGGGACATCCGCTTCTGTTCGCCATGTCGGAAAAGCGGCAAAAGCTCTCGACACGAATCGAATTGGTTCAGGCCCGACCGGAAATTTCGATGCAGGAAAAAGACGGCAAACTCCACGTCGCCTTTTCGCCGCCCTTGACCGTCTACCATAACGTCCACCAGAGCGGTGCTTATGGTCAATACGGAAATCCGGACGATTCCAAAGAAGACTTCTTCACGATCAAGGAGTCGCCGAGCCGGATCAAGGTGATCAAACTGACGAAGACCGAAATGCAAATCCGGTCAATCCTCGGCGAAAAGGGACGTGATTTTCCGAAGAAAGCGCAGGCGTCGCTGGTGTCGATGCTTGGGAAACTCGCCTCCGATATGAGCGTGAAGACCGATGCGAAAGTCGAATTCACCGACATTCCGGTCATTCCCGTCCACACGCTAACGTACATTTATCTCGCACCGAACGGCGAAGGAATCCAGGCGGACTTTTTCGTGCGGCCCTTGGGAGCGGACGGTTCCGGTTATCGGCCCGGCGTCGGGTCGGAAAAGATTCTCGGCGAAGTCGATGGCAAAAGCGTCCAGACGACGCGGAATCTCAAGGGCGAAAAGAAAAACCGCGATGAAATCATCACCCGGTTCCCCGCCTTTTCGCATGGCGCCGCTCAATCGGAGAATCAGTACGTTTTCGATTCCCCCGCCGATGCGCTCGCGCTCCTTGCCGAATTGAAGGACGGCAAAAAACGAGACGAAAGCGATGTCCCGGATTACGAAATCTTCTGGCCCTACGGCGAAAAGTTTTCCGTAACATCGACCGCCACGTTCGGCAATTTCAATCTTTCGTTTTCTTCGGCGGAGGATTGGCTCGCGGCTTCGGGAACGCTCAAGGTCGACGGCAACTGCAAAAGTTGCTCGACCTGCTTGACGACGATTCCGAAAGCCGGTTCGTCAAATTATCAGACCAAAAATTCCTGGCTCTGACGAATGAATTCCGCAAACGGCTCGGCGAACTGAAGCGACTTTCGCATGTCAAAGGCAAAACGGTTCAGCTTCATCCGTTGGCCGCCGCCGGGATGGAAGAGTTCTTCTCGGCGATACCGTCGTTACAGAAAAACGCCGTTTGGAACGACGTGAAAAAACGAATCGACGCCGCTCGGGACTACAAGGCACCGGCTCCGAAAGGTTTCATCGGCGATTTGCGGGATTACCAATTCGAAGGTTACGATTGGCTGGCCCGAACCGCGAAATGGGGCGTCGGTTGCTGTCTGGCCGACGACATGGGACTCGGCAAAACGATCCAGGCTCTTGCACTGCTGTTGCTCCGCGCGGATCAGGGACCGTCGCTGGTCGTCGCCCCGACTTCCGTTTGCTTCAACTGGGAACGTGAAGCCGCGAAATTCGCCCCGACGCTGAATATCAAGCGGATTCAACAGATCTCGACCGGTTCGGGCCTCTCGAAGACGGAACGCGACAAACTGATTTCCTCCGTGAAAAAACGGGACGTGTTGATTACGAGTTACACGTTATTGCAACAGGAAATCGATCTTTTCAAGACGAAAAAATACGCGACGGTCATTCTCGACGAAGCGCAGGCGATCAAGAATCCTGAGTCGAACCGGGCCAAGGCGACGACGATGCTCCAAGCCGATTTTCGTGTCGGAATGACGGGAACGCCGATCGAAAACCGGCTGACGGAACTCTGGAGCCTGTTCCGCTTTTTGAATCCCGGCTTGTTCGGCTCGCAAAAATTGTTCGAGGACCGATTCGCGGTTCCGATCCAGCGCGACGGTTCCGCTTCGGCGCGAAGTACGCTCCGACGGCTCGTGCATCCGTTCATTCTCCGACGTACCAAATCGCAGGTCATGGAAGAACTGCCCGCGAAAACGGAAATCGTTCGGGAAATCGAGCTTTCCCGTGAAGAAGCCGCTCTGTACGAAGCGGCAAGGAAAAACGCCTTGAAAGAATTGCAGGAAATCAAGAACAAAAATTCCGGTCCCGGCCGTTTGCAGATACTTGCCGCGCTTACCCGATTGCGTCAGCTCTGTTGCAACCCGAAACTCGTGCTGCCGAAAAGCAAGGTCGAAAGCTCGAAACTCGAAGCGTTCCGCGAGATCATGGAAGAATTGAAGGAGAACGGACATCGGGTGCTCGTGTTCAGTCAGTTCGTCAAGCATCTGGAAATCCTGAAGTCGGAACTCGATACGATGGGTATTTCGTACCAATATCTCGACGGTTCGACGCCGTCTCGGGAGCGACAAAAGCGGGTCGACGCTTTCCAATCGGGCGAGTCGGACGCTTTTCTCATCAGCATCAAAGCGGGCGGCAGCGGCTTGAATCTCACGGCGGCGGACTATGTGATTCATGCCGATCCGTGGTGGAATCCGGCCGTGGAAGACCAGGCGACGGACCGTGCTCATCGAATCGGCCAAACGCGGCCTGTGACGGTGTATCGTTTGATCACGCAAGGGACGATTGAGGAAAAAATCGTCCGATTACACCATGAAAAGCGGGACATCGCCGACAAACTGCTCGAAGGAACGGATCAGACGACGAAACTCTCGGCGGACGAATTGATCGAGATTTTGCGTTCGTAAAGACCATACAAACGAATGAAACCATGCCAAAGAAAGCCGTGAAGAAGACAACAAAGAATGCGTCTGAAAAAGCGCAGGGAATCATAAAGCCCGACGCAATGCAGGGGAAAACTCCCTTTTTCGAGGACGTTCGGTCCATTCTCGCCGAAGCAAGGCGGCAGGCTTATGCCGCAGTCAATTTCATTATGGTCGAGGCGTACTGGAAAATCGGATGCCGGATCGTCGAGGAAGAACAGGCCGGGAACGAACGGGCCGAATACGGAGCGAACTTGCTTCGGGAGTTGTCCCAGCAGCTCGGTGATGAATTTGGAAAGGGATTTTCTGAGGCAAACTTGCGAAATTTTAGACAGTTCTATCTCACATTTCCCGATTGGGAAAAACGCTACGCACTGTGTAGCGTTTTGAGTTGGTCCCATTTACGCCTCATCATGCGTGTCGAAAATTCTGCGGCACGGGAGTTCTACATGCGGGAGGCGGCGGAGCAGAATTGGAGTACCCGACAACTGGAACGGAGCATCAAGACGCTTGATTTCGAACGCCGCTTGAATGCTCCAGAGAAACGAACGAAGAAAACGACGACGGAAATCATTCCCGTTCCCACAACTGTTTTCGATCCGAACGATTTCGTCAAAGACCCGTATGTGCTGGAATTTCTTGGGCTGCAGGAACCGTGGGAAGGGTACGAAAGCACACTCGAAACGGCTCTCGTCGAACGGTTGCAACAATTCCTGCTCGAACTCGGCAAGGGCCTTTCGTTCGTCGGGCGACAGTTTCGAATCAGTAGCGAGACATCGCATTTTTACGTCGATCTCGTTTTCTACAACTACTTGCTCAAGTGTTTCGTGCTGATCGACCTGAAAACGTCGAAGCTGACGCACCAAGACATCGGGCAGATGGACATGTACGTTCGTATGTTCGACGATTTGAAACGTGGGGACGGAGACAATCCGACGCTGGGAATCATTCTTTGTGCCGACAAGGACGACACGATTGTTCATTATTCGGTGATGAAGGAAAGCCAACAACTTTTCGCGTCGAAATACCGGCTCGTCCTGCCGAGTGAAGAAGAACTGCGAGATGAACTTCAGCGGCGACATGTACTGCGTATTGAAAACGAAGAATGAAAAGAAGAACGGCATGAC
>QMCD01001734.1_pt1 | contig 13827 bp, 14 predicted proteins | sample 1821841 | NCBI WGS metagenome assembly QMCD01 (sample SAMN01991225, study PRJNA193472) | Termite gut metagenome, whole genome shotgun sequencing project. | isolation source: worker | host: Macrotermes natalensis | reverse complement strand
CTTAAAAAACTTACGGACGCTCCCAAGCGCGACGACGTTGTAAACTTCGAGGAACTGGGCGTTAATAAGCTCTTTGTTGATGAATCGCATGGATTCAATGATGTATACTGTAAAGGGCGAATAAAATACGCCTAATAAAATAACGCAGTATCGACCGTTTGCGGCACATACGGACTATTGCACGAAACGAGGTGAAGCATATATGATGAAAGGTACACAAGGTGGTCAAGCCGTTTTCCTGTCTTGTGTACCTTTAATTTATTGAAATGAGAACGGTAAAAAGGAAAGGGGCAGCGTTCACTGACAAAAGCTACCGCCACCCCTAAACCACAGCCACCAAGGTGACTGTATACATTATACCATATACGGATTCATCTTTCAAGTGGTTGTGAAGAAAAACTTGAAAGGAAATTTTATCATGCCAAAATCAATCTTTGAAGCACTGTATTACGGAAAAATCAGTCCGTATTCACGTCCGAATGTAAGCAGTCCCGAACGCAGGGAGCGTTCAAAAAAACTCCAGTCCGAAAAGGAATACTTCACCGGGAATATGTCCTCTGATCATGTTAAGCGGTTTAATAATCTTGAAGATTTACTCACGCTCAATTCGCTTGATGAAAATGTTAATATCTTCTCAAACGGCTTTGTTCTCGGCGCGTTGTTTGCGTTTGAAATCATGGAAAGACGGGAGGGTGTTATCAATGAGTAAGACTATTCTTCAAAAGCTTTTTGACGGCGAAATCTATCCCTCGGAAAGTATAATCTGCACCGACCCGAAATACAGGCAAGCCGCTCATAGGCTCTGCGATACAAAGGAAAGCTTTATCAGTTCGCTGTCAGAAAAAGACCGGAAAATATTTGATGACATCGAAAGTCTGACTGTTGAAGTCCATTCGCTCTATAATTATGAGTGCTTTTCGGAGGGGTTCAGAATAGGCGTAATGCTGATGTCGGAAATTCCTCGGATTACTTCGTAAACTATAAGAAAGGAACAGTTTTTTCAATGGAGAAAATAGTTTTATACTGCCGTTCCGCAATTGCGGACGAAAATGCAATTGATGTTCAGAAGAAAAAGTTAATCAGTTTTGCTAAAACAGAGGGTTACGGCGAATGTGAGATTTACTGTGACAACGGCGAAAGCGGAAGTACGTTTGACCGCCCCGCGATGAATAAACTTAATTCTGATATTCGCAAAGGTTTTATCAAAATAGTCGTTGCTGTTGACGTTGCTCGTATCTGCCGTAACATCGTTATTTTTCAAGAATGGGCTGACTTCCTGATAAAATACGGCGTTCGGTTTATAGCGGTCGATGACGGAATGCTCTTGCAGTAATGGAATGAATTGTTAAAAAGCTTGGCATTTTCAGAAAATCGGCGGTTTTTCGATTGAAAGACCGCCGATTAGCTGTAGTTACCGTGTTTCGCGACGCAGTAACTACAGCGCGCCAAAGGTCTTTTTTGTCCTGAAAATAAATAATTCGGATTTGTGTAGTTACTGCGTTTGGGTTCACGGTAACTACATTATGGGTTGCGCTGACTTTCACATCTAAGGGAGCAGAACCCGTTTTTTGAATCGGATGACAAAAACGCCTTGTTACAGCGCTTGCATAAACAAAGCGGATTAGCTTCGTCAGTCAGCATAAAGCTGAACATCATCTGGATTCCGAGAAGCAGGGAATGAAAATCCCAGACTATTTCAGGCTTGTCATAAAGCGCGATACGATATGTCGGGGCGATTCCGCCGAATGCTGAAATGCCCTGCCTGTATAAACCTTTCGTTATTTCGTCAAGCTTTTCGGATTCTTCATAATAGAGGACGCTTGTGCAGAACGTAAACGCCAAATCCTTTAACTGCCTGACAATCCAGTCGTAGCGTTCGGCGTAATTCCGCGTTAAGCTCATGATATACGCCATAGGCTCGTTGTTCATGGTCATGGCAAGGGCGGTCATTTCCCTGTCGTTTGCGATATTCCATTCCGAAGATTTCCCGTCTTTAAAGAAATCAGGCTCTTTAAACGGAAAGAACATTGAAACATAGTCGCTTGCGTTCATACTTTCGGCTTTGATAAAGTGGTTTTTGGGGAAGTAAACCGCATTGTAATCCATAAACTTAGGCGTTGTCGGCAGGGCGGTCATAATTCCGAGCAAACCGTATTTTGAAACAAAATCAAACACAGCCGCTTTCACTTCGTTTTTATCGGTGGAATTTATAGCGGTAATGCCTACGTTCAGCGCGTCAACGACAATACCGCCGCCGTCTTTCAGCGGGTCGTATAGACTGACTTTGGCTTCCGGCGCGGGAACGGCATATAGAATATCCTTATTTTCCTTGTATTCATATTTACTGTATCTTACCCAATAGGAACCCGTCTTTTTAAAAATGTTATTCATTTTATCCCAGCCTTATGTGTTCCGGTTTGCTTGATTACGGATTTTTTTAATAGCGCCGGAATATATTTTCCTGATGTTCCTGTCGGATTGTTCCCTTATCTCTGCTATTCTTTGCGTGGGGTAATCCTTTATAATGCGGTAATACAGAATTTCCTTCCGGCTGTCGTCCAGAATTTTAAGCTGTTTTGACACAGCTTTATTTGAAGTCAGCTCGTCTATTTCAAAAGGGCAGTCGTAGATACAGTCAATAAAATCCCCTCTCATAAGCTGCCGCCACCACATGTTGTTTATCGGCGGGGGTATTACTGTATCTGAAATTACGGGCTTTTCCCTGAAATGAATATTGCCGCGCCTGCTTTTTTCATTTCTGCGCTGTATTTCCTGCGTCAGAATCTCATTTCTCCGTTCCCTGCGTTCGCGGAGCTTATCAAGCTTGTCATATTCACGGCTGAGGTTTTCAAAGTCCGTTACCGTCCTTGCGGCGTCCTCCAAACGGGAAAGGGCTTCCCGTCTTAAATCCCTTTTTAACTTTTCGCGTGAAACCATATGTACATACCGCCTTTGGCTATATGCCCCATTCGTCTTTCAGCTTGTTCAGGAACTGCATTTCTTTTGTCGTATCGGAATTCGGATTTGCGTCCGGGTGAAACTTGGCGGCAAGGGATTTATAAAACCTTTTCAAATAGCCTTTTTCTTCGGGAGTGCGGGAGATTTTACCGCTGTTGTAATCAAATCCGTAATAACTGTAATCGCTTTTATAGCGCCGTTTGAAATTATCATAATCGTAATAATCGCTGTCATTGCCGTTTTCGGGGATGCTGTTGTCTTTTTCGGCGTAGTTACCGCGTTTGTGTTCGCGGTAACTACGCTCGGAATTTTTTATAACCTCGTCAAGAATATCCTTATTCATCAGCTTGCCGTATATGTCGTAGCAATAATCATACATATCGGGGTCGCAGAAATATTCAACCATAAACTCCAGTTTTCTCTGATAGTATTTATTGATTATTTTTTTGTGCTTCTCACGGGTTTTGTATTCTTTGGTAGTCCTGTATTCAAACATAATCCGTCTTTGAAGCGGAAGCAGCTTTTCTTTGACAAGTGCAAGCAGTTTTTCAGCGTCGGCATTCAGTTTTTTCGCTATGTCCGAAAGCTTGTTAACGTCAATGCAGTCAAAAAACATATCCTCAACTAAATCGTAATAACCGATTGTAGTTACCACGAACTGCTTCTTGGTAACTACACCGTTTATCCGCTTGCTTTCATGTATTGAAATCTTATACGCCTTTTTCTCTGGTCGTTCAAAGCGTTCCCCGCCGTATTCGTAGGAATACTTTGTCTTTCCGCGGACTTCTGAGCTTGTTACCGAAAGCTTCTGAAATTCGCCGAGCTGATTCGGCTTCCTTAAAGCTATTTCCTGTATTACGCAAAACATAAGTCCGTCCCCCTACCAAAGACTTTATTTCACTCCATTATAATCCCAAAAGCCCGAAAAGTCAAGGAAAAACGACAGCCTGAATCATGTTCATAAAATATTTACAAAGAAATTTTGAAAAACAGTTCCGGAATACCCCCGAAATTTGACCTATATATAGAAGGATAAATATTTTTCCGCCTGAATGACGCCTCCGGTCATCAGGCGGCTTTACATCATTTCACAGAAAAATGGAGGTAAAGCATGACCCAGACTATTGAAATACCGGAGCGGCAGGGCGTCGCGAATAATCCCGACGGACGCATTATCAGAAGAATCGGAAACACAGAATATGAGGTGAACGTCTTTTTCAGCAAAACCAACAGCGAAACTATGAATGATAAAATCAAGCGTATGCTTAAAAGCGAAACCGCAGTTTGAAAGGAGAATTTTTTTGAAAAATATAGTGACAAGTCTCCGAAACCATGATATAATTATCATGCAAGCGAGTTGTCCGCCTGAAAGGAGTTCATTATGATGAACGCTGACGGGCAGACCGCAAAGAACGGAAAAATTACGGCTTTATATGAAAGACTGAGCCGCGACGACGAAATGCAGGGCGAGAGTAATTCAATCGTCAATCAGAAGCATTTGCTTGAGGAATACTCAAACAGGAACGGCTTCACAAACCTTGTTCATTTTACGGATGACGGAGTATCAGGGACCCGGTTTGACAGACCCGGATTTATGAACATGATAGCCGAAGTTGAGAACGGAAACGTATCCGCCGTTATAGTCAAGGATATGTCAAGGTTCGGCAGGGATTATCTAAGAGTTGGTCTGTATATGGAAACTCTGAGGGAATACGGCGTAAGGCTTATTGCCGTCAATGAAAATGTCGATACCGCAAAAGGCGACGACGATTTTGTGCCTTTCCGCAATATCATAGCCGAATGGTACGCGAGGGACACGAGCAAAAAAATAAAGTCCGTTCTCCACGCCAAGGGCAGAAGCGGGAAACACATGACGAACGCCGCCGTCTACGGCTACAAAAAGGATGACGGCGATAAAAACAAATGGGTAATTGACCCCGAAGCCGCCGAAGTTGTAAGGCGGATATACCGGCTGACAATAGACGGCAAGGGCGCGTTTCAGATAGCGAGAATGTTAACGGATGAAAAAGTAACCCGCCCGTCCGTATATATCGCCCTCCGCGACGGAGGGAATTATACCCCCAAAAGCGCGGACGAACCTTATACTTGGGGCGGAGCTTCAGTCAAAAATATTCTTGACAGACCCGAATATATGGGGCATACCGTAAATTTCAGAACCTATAAGGACAGCTACAAGGACAAAAAGGAAAAATGGCGCCCCAAAGAGGACTGGGTTGTCTTTGAGAACACTCAGGAAGCAATAATAGACAAGGAAACATGGGAGACGGCGCAGAAATGCCGGAGGGTAAAACGCCGCGATTCGGCGGGAGAACCCAATCCGCTGACTGGTCTGATGTATTGCGGGGACTGCGGACACCGAATGTATAACCACAGGGGAACCCTCGCGCACAAATACGATTCTCAGGACAGTTACGCCTGTAACCAATCCTCAAAGTATCCCCGAAAATGCACGATGCATTATATCAAAACGTCAACCGCGAATGATTTGGTTCTGACCGTAATAAAAACTGTCAGCGAGTTTGTCAGGAACGACAAAGAGGAATTTATCAGAATTATCCGCGAGGAAAACGAAGCGAGGCATGAAGAAAACATCAAAACACGCTCTAAACAGCTTGCCAAAGACAAAAAGCGTCATGACGAACTGGACGCGATAATCAAACGGCTTTTTGAAGAAAAGGTGTCGGGGAGCATTACCGCAAAACGCTTTGAAGTCCTATCAAACGGATATGAGAACGAACAGACCGAACTTGAAACGCGTATCGCGGAATTACAGTCCGGTCTTGAACAATACGAAGCGGACGGCGAAAAGGCGAACAGATTTATAGCGATAGTTGAAAAATACACCGACTTCTCTGAACTGACGCCGAAAATGCTGAACGAATATATTGACAGAATCGTGGTTTTTGAAGCTGAACGCATAAACGGAAAGAGACGGCAAAGGGTTGACATATACCTTAACTTTATCGGAATGTTCCCCCTGCTGGGGCAGAGCGAAGAGGAAGAGCCGCCTTTCGACCCCGTCGAACGTCAGCGCGAAATCTGGCGCGGTTATTATTACAAGCGCCACGATAGAATCCTTGCCCAAAGCGCGGAGAGACGGAAACGGGCGAAAGCCGAAAAGCTAAAATCGGAGCCGCAGAAGACTCCTGAAGAAATCGCCGCCGAAAAACAGGCGAGGCTTGAAAAGGACCGCGCTTATCACCGCGAATACGCGCGGAAGTGGAGAGAACAGAATCCTGAAAAGAACCGCGAAATTATTGAAAGGCACAATGAGAAAAAGCGAAAGCAAAAAGAACGGACGCTTCCGGCTTAAACTGAAATATTACAAATACCGCCCTGATTAATCGTCGGGGCGGTAATTTTTTTGGAGGTTATTATGGCAAACAGAACAAGGGATATACTTTTAAAATTCTTCGTCACCGAAAAAGAAAAGGAAATGATTTATCACAAGATGTCGCTTATGAAGACGAAAAACCTGTCGGCGTATCTTCGCAAAATGGCGATTGACGGCTATCTGCTTTTCGTGGATTATTCGATGTTCAAAGACATCTGCGCGAAGCTGGGCAATATCTCAGGAAGCCTGAATCAGATTGCGAAGCGGGTTAATTCCACCGGCGCCGCATACGATGATGACATATCTGAAATCAAAGCTAAACAGGAAGAAACTTGGCGCCTTGTCAACCGTATGCTCAGCAAACTGCCGTGATTTTCGCGGCGGATTTTAATCAAAATCGTCAGCTTTGGAAAAGAGGGGTTTGGGGATTTCCTCCCCAACAAGCGAAAAAATCCCGTCCGGTTCAGGGCGGGATTTTTTGCATTTGTGGTCACAAATGCTATGCTTGCTAATAACGTAAAGGTGTTATGGGTTGACGAATAAAGTGTGTATTTTCGCGCTAAAACCACTTATAATTTTAGGTTATTCAATAAGCGTGAGCGATAATTATTTTCAATAACGTCTGCGCATTTTGAAACATTATTTTTAATATCACTTTCCCATAAGCGTATTACTTGCCAACCATTATATTCTAACTTCGCTGTATTTTCAATATCGCGTTTTATATTGCTAAGAATTTTATCTTTCCAAAACTGTGAGTAACGAGAAAGTTCCTCTTCAAGTGAACCCAAGCCTCTTAACGCCCAATTATGACCGTGCCAAAAATCCCCATCGCAAAAGACTGTAATTTTTGCTTTTGTAAAAACTATATCAGGTTTGCCGGGGAGTGCTTTCACATTGACGCGATACCTCAACCCTCGCAACCATAATTCACGACGCAAAGATAATTCTGGGCGAGTGTCTTTTGATTTAATAGCAGACATTATTTTATGAGTAACTTCTGGTGTCCGAGCCATAAACGCATCACCTCATCCGCTACAAAAACGCGCCTTAACAGAAATAGCGGCAAGCGCGGTATTTATATGTTGTTTGTCAGCGTCAGTTAAGTCCTGCCCTATTACAGCAAGATGAAGACATACGGAAGGAGTGTTGCCATTCACAGTCAATCCGCTCTCCTTCGCGATGAGTTCCAACGCTTTCCTTAGTGCGGTTTCCCATTTTAAAACCGTGCCACCGCTTACAACAAAAATCTTACCATCAACAGAACGGGTAACAGTCAATCCAATGTCCTTCCCCTTGCCTTTTTGAATGACCGAAGATTCTACGCTATAAAACTGAGTTATCGTATCGGTTGGTGAGGTGGCTTTGAGCGCTTTTGCGGTCAATTCTTTTGTGTAAGCGTTTAATACACCATCTTTGATGTACGTCCGAATTTTTTCTTTCGCCATATAATTATTAAGCACGCTACCGACCTCATCATCTGTAACGAGTTCGTCCATAAAGCGCCCACAATCAATCCGCGAACGCGAGGCGTAATTAAATTCGTCAGCTTTTTTATAAATCGTTTTTTTAACCGCCGATTTTTTATCAGGTGTAAGCACCTTAGCCATTAAAACCCCTCCGGAAAAGTTAATTTGGCTTCGTCGTCTGACTCGCCGAGGTCAGCGACATCTTCGAGCCATACATTGACGAAGCTCTCCATCTTCGCATCAGAGAATGATACAAACCCATTACGGAGATAAACAACCTCATGTTCCACTCCTTTGAGTTTTCCCTCATTGTTCATTTCAATCATGTCAGCCATTCGACGAATATCGGAAACAAAGTCAAGTACGATTACTTTTTCTTTTCCCTCCGAGAGTCTTAATCCGCGCCCCAATTGTTGTACAAAAATCCTACGAGAATGTGTCGCGCGCAAAAATACGAGTACATTTACATCTGGGATATCAATGCCTTCGTTCATAACATCGACGGCGGTAACAGCAGTATAATTTCCCGAAGAAAACGCGAGCAATCTTCGCCTTCGTTCCGCTTTATCCACTCTCGAAAGCGCAGTACACGGAATACCCGCTGCTGACAACATATCGGCAAATCGATTACTATGCTCTATTGATGGCGAAAAAATCGCAATGCGAGGATTGGAAATTGTTTTGACAACTTTTTGAATCTCAGAGATTACCGCTTCATCGCGTTGAGGTAAAAAGAGCCTTTTATTTAAGTCGCGAATTGACAAATTGCTCTTGCTCAGATTTTCCATATCACGCCAGTTAACATTGTCACACAGAATACGATAATCAACTTTCGCAAGATACCCTAACGCCATACCATCAACAAGAGAAACCTTTTCAAGAGGTTCCCCTAAAATAGTTGAAAGACTTTTGCCGTCACCACGCCACGGCGTAGCGGTCATACCAATAAGAAATTTGGGCTTCAAATGTTCCAGACAAGATCTAAAGCCGTGTGCGAGGGCGTGATGCGCCTCATCAACAATTATCGCGTCAAATTGCTCAGGTTCTATACCGGGTAAATACCCAAGAAGACTTTGGTACAACCCAAATGAAACTCCCTCGGTATCCCTTGGAGGCAATCCATCAAAGAAAACAGACGTCGCAACTTCTTTTTTAAGTTGCGACCAAAACCCTTGCTCCAGTTGTAACGCCAAATCCGTGGCGTGGCATAGAACAAGAATCCGTCTAAAACCAAGTTCCCAGAGTTCTCTCGTTATAGACGCCGCAATTACTGTTTTGCCAAGTCCAGTAGCGACTATATAAAAGGCACGCTTATCACCATGTTTGTATGCCGCGATAACTTTTTGTGCAATTTTGTCTTGATAGGGACGCAACTCCCTTAGTCCAGCGTGGTCTTCGGGCATTCTTTCAATTAACCCTTTAATAAACGCACCATTCCAAAGTTTAAGAGTATAGCCGTTTTTTTTAAGAAGTTCTTGACGTTGACGCGCTGTTCCTGTGAAATCACCGTTCGTCGCAACCGCAGCAATATTTGCGTCATAAAAAGACAGTGCCGAAACAGCTTCGTTTAGTGCTTGTGGCCCAATATAACGGTCTCCGGATACAGCCTTTGCTTGAACGACCCACGATTTAACGCTGTCATTTTCGCGTTTGGTTGCAATAATATCGCAACCTTTGTCACCTGCGCCACCAATGACAGTGGTATCATTCCAACCACAATGAGCCATTAAACGTGCGACAGCACGCTCAAGCTCTTTCCATTTGTTGCCACTGGATATATCATCTGTGTAAAAGCTCATCCATTTAACTCCTTTAGCAAGAACCCAACACTAAGTGAGGCTCTCGCCAACTCGTCCTTTTGAACACGTTGACCATACCCCGCAGTTAATCTCAAAGTATCTTTAATAAACGATAGAGCGCGGTCTTTCGCTTCATCGCGAGCGCGACCAGTAGCCATTTCATCGCTAAGATTTATTACGTTGTAAGGTGTGTGTAACACTTTGCCATCAAACACATTTTCGGGAAATTTCTCCACCAATCGATAAAGTGTTTTGGGCGGAGCATAATCAATCGCGTCATACCCCTCAGCGGTAGCAGATTGAAAGGCGGTTATTAGCGCAGGGTTCGCTTGAAGCAAATTAGTGACAGTTTCCTCAACTTCGCCGCTTGATTCATGAATACACTCGACAACAGCTTTTGCACGATGTCGTAACGCGATAGAGAGCTTTTCTCGGAACAAGTCAAACACACTACTCGCTTTGTCTTGCAGAGATTGGCGGTCAATTCTTTCTTCCTGCATAGTGTCCTCAACCAATGCCGCGAACACTGTTACAACGTCAGATAATCCATCGCGCGCCTTAAACTTCTCAGCTAAATATTGTAATAGCAGAGTTTTTGCCGTTATCGGATATTGAGCAAGTAAGGGGTGAAACGGATTATAAACGAAGTCGCACTCAATCCCGTCAGATGAAAAATAACAAGGTCTTCTCTCGCCACGGGAGAGTATATCACCACTCCCAAGCTCGTACACCTTAACATTAAGAGGACCGGGACTACCGAACTTGTATTTCCCGCTAAGACTGTTTACAAGAGTTGAACGTCGTATAAGTTCGTCCAACGTAGTGGTTTCAGGTATGGATGTCTGCTGCGGTGGCGAACCTACTGCCGTTAGAGCAGGAGTTTGTGTAATCGTGGTAGGAGCATTTCCAGTCACAAGCGTTGTTGGGGTGGTTTTCTGAGCAAAACCCAAATAAGAGTTGATGTCATCTGATGGCGCGTCACCCACATAAACCGGTGTTGAACGCAAACCGCCTGAATTTTGTTTTTGATCTTCTTCCTGCGCTGATTTCCACCACAACGAATCATCAAGATAGTCCCGCTCACCGCGCCTAAACCGTGCGAGGTAACCTTTTGATATGTCATTGGGTGTAAATAGGCATTTTGTTCCCTTGTCAACTCGGCGGAAAGCGTTGACGAGTACACACAACGGCGAGTCGTTAGATTCCGTAAAGCCAAGTGCCTTGCGGGATTTCGGTAAGAAAGAGCCAATTCCGCAAATTGCCTCAACAGTTTGCAACCATGAACTGTCAGACCTATCAAAATCATTTTTCTGATATGTAGGTAGCAAATAATCAACGTGAAGTTCGCCAACAATACGTCCGCCAATGGACGTACCGAGTTCTAATGGATATTGAAGCTCTTTTTGTCCCGTGATGGGGTTTTCGTATTGAAAGAAAGATTTATCTGAAACCAAGATTTTTCGCCCATTTCGGATAAAATCAATCCCAAAATCGTTAGGGTCGGCATATCGTTGAATAGCAAGCCACCCAGTTAAACGTTTACCACGCTCGACAATATGAGCGGGAAATTCTTTTCCCTCCTGTTGGTCGGCGTAGTATGGTTCCGCTTCGTCGGCTGAAAGATAACAATTCTTACTTAGGTCAAATAACGCATCACCAAGATTGCGGTCAATGTTGATGCGTGCGGACACGTTTTGATTGTTGTAAACGACATAACGCGATTCAGACCATACACAATGGTTTTTTGGTTGTAATTGCCTGCCTCGGAAAGAAATGATGATTTCTTTCGTATTCAACAATGGTGAGTACGCAGTTTCAAGCCGTTGTCGTATATCGTTTTCTCTATGTGGTAATTCCGCGAGTATGCCTGAGCGCAGTTGTGAAATTTTTATTTTTGTTCCTGATTCAGACGGGTTCTCTTTGTGTTCACGAATAATTGGAGCGTTAAATTTTTTGGTTTTTATAAGCTCTTGAAAGTCAATTTCAACACCAATCCATTCAGCATCGCCAGAGCGCGTTGTTAAAACTTTAGTCAATTCTCCAAGTCGTGCGGTTGATATATTAAAACCCATACCGAATAACCCCAAATTTCCAATCGGGTCATTGCTTGAATAGCCAGCTTTCACGGCGTTATTCAGTTGTTCAATCGTCATTCCGCAGGCATTATCTCGGACTTCTATTTCGCGCTTATCCGCCGCCGCTGATTCGCTTGTCCAAGTTACAGTTATCTTACGTTCACACTCGTCAGAACTTGTTGACTCGTCAGCGAGAAAAGCGTCAATAGAGTTGTCAATTAACTCCGCTAAACATTGCCATGTCGCAAATGGAATCTCGCCTAATGTCCGCAAAATTCGTGGTGTTGGCGTTATATCAAGTGTATTCATTTTATCCACCTATTCTACCTCCACTTTTTCCATGAAGTTCGCGATTGACTCTGCCACTATATGAGCCAACACAGGTGGCACAGCGTTTCCTATTTGTGAAACACTCGCTGTTTTTGCATAAGTAAACTTAAAGTCATCAGGAAAAGTCTGTATTCTCGCGCATTCTCTAACAGTTAATCTGCGTGGTAGTGAATAATGGAATTGAACGCGAGATTTGGGATTAGCCCGTATTGTATAGGCTGGCTTATCTTTTTTATTACTCTCGTCACCTTGTCCGTTTCCGTTTTTTGCCTTTGAAGCCCCAAAATACTGGTCTTGGTTTGGAACGCTATCATCAGCAACGTTTACTAAATCACCAATAGCCCACTCAATACTACGATAATTATGTTCATTAAATTTAACCTCTGGCTTATCAGGAAACCCAAACTTCTTGTAAATATCACTACGAACGCAGATGAAAAACAAACGTGTTCGTCTTTGTGGTATGCCATAATCGGGCGCGAACATATTCCAAACACGAACCTCGTATCCTGCGTCCGCAAGGTCTTTTTTTATTTTAGCTAATACTTCGCCATTTTGCATACGTTCAAGATTGACAACGTTTTCACCAATCGCTATCGTAGGTTTGTGGATTTTCATGTAGTTTATAAGAGTTTTATACAGTTTCCCCCTATCGGATTCAAGACCACCCAGAGGACCACAAGAAGAAAACTCTTGACACGGAAATCCGCCTATTAACACCATAGCTTTTGGCACATCATTTGCGTCTTTTTCAGATAAATCCACACTTTCGGCGTGTTTTCCGCCAAAATAGTTATTGTATATTTTCACACAGCGCTCATCTTTGTCATATGCGGCACTTATCACGAATGGAAGAGGTTTATATTCCTCATCATGGTATCTAAAGGCGCCACGGAAGCCCAAATCTAACCCGCCGCACCCACAAAAGTACGAAACCACGGAATAAGACGGATTTTGTTTGTTCGCAGTCATACCGATACCTCCTTTATAATTTTTATAAATAAATGATAGTTACTTTGCTTCTGCGATAGTTGTGCGCGAATCAACTCTTCGCGCAAGTCGTGTTCAACCATCCGATGTTTTCGTTGTCCCATTACCTACAATAACCCAATTCGTTCCGCATTTGGCACTTTTCCGGCTTCACACATGGCTTGGATTTGAGTTGTGTAACGCCCTATAATATCGCGGTTCCTTGTGTAGTCATATATTCCAAGCAAGCAAAGCACCTCCTACACAACTTCTCACTATACATTATATATGCAAGGACAAACTTTGTCAAGAAGAAAATTTCAAGTTGCACGGTATTTGAGCGAGCAAACAAATTGTGAACAATCCTTGTTTTATTAACGGCAAAAAGCTTTCATTACCTTGTAAATGGCCAAATTTATTTTTTAGTGAACTCAAAAGCCTCATAATTGGCAGCCTCAATAAAAAGAAAATAAACTATTTATCTTAACATTATCGATTTTATTCACATTTTCTTAACTGGCTCAAATACCGTGTTCAAGCTGTATTTTGTGTTTTAATATTTTCATAGTTTAATCATTATTCATTACTTGTATCCGCATTGCTTTAAAAATTTCTGTAGTTACTTCGTTTGATTATGCGGTAACTACAGTTTATTAGATTTAACATATATATTTTAAAGCCAGCGCGGATAACTTCTTTATGACGTTTTTGTAAACATTGAAATTACCACCTTGACAAAAGGCGTCTTTCGACGCATATTTATATCAGACATTGGAGAATAAACAGAAGTATATTTCACAGATTATGACTTCAAAATCACCTGTCCGCTCATGCGAGGATGTTGACGAACTGACCCTCTCCTATGCGGAGGT
>QMCD01001534.1_pt1 | contig 13828 bp, 15 predicted proteins | sample 1821841 | NCBI WGS metagenome assembly QMCD01 (sample SAMN01991225, study PRJNA193472) | Termite gut metagenome, whole genome shotgun sequencing project. | isolation source: worker | host: Macrotermes natalensis | reverse complement strand
TTTTACCTAATTTATTTGTAAAAAACAATTGCAATTTTGTTGTAATTAAGTTACAATAAATTTGCAACAAAGGAGGAAGAATGAAAAAAGATTTAGAAGAAATTAAAGCGCTGTTCACCACTTTGCGCCAATCCATTGACTATTGCCTGGAAAATGGAGAACGCACAGCTCATTTGGCGATACTTGCCCAAATTATTGAAGAAAGAATTTTCATGCTACAATATTAATTATGAAATGGGATAAGCTGACGAAAAAGCAAAAGACATACGTTATGGTAACAGGCGTGTTTACGGCCGTGCTCCTGTGGGCGTTTATCTCGGCCGCCGTTATTACCCACAACCTTAACCGCGACAACCTGCAAACCGACAAAGATGCACAAGAAGCACTCATCCATGGTATAATCCTTACCGAAACCAAGAACGAAAAAAAATACTGGGAAATCTACGGCGAAAACGGCCGCTATGACAGCAAGAACCACGTCGCATCGCTTCACAACCTCGTCGGCAACATCTACGACGGCGATGAAATTACAATGAGCTTTGAATCCGCACGCGGAGCCTACGATTCCAAAAAAAAGCAAATCACCCTCTACGAGGAAACTTTTATCGTACTCAAAGACGGGGTGACACTCTCGGCAAACGAGCTTGTCTGGTCGGGTTCTGAAAACCCAATCATAGCGCGCAACAACGTCAGAGTAACGCGCGGCGGTGATTTTTTGGCCACAGCCGACGCTATTGAAATCAGTCCTGATTATAGTAAAATTAAAATTAGCGGGAATTCAAATTCCAACATTTATAAAGGCCGGGCTCAGCCCGGCTCCGGAAAATAGGTTTCCCGACAAAAATTAGAAAGGCAGAAAAAATGAAGAAGCTTTTAGCAGCACTAATAATATTAACCGGTCTTGCCGTCTGCGCGTCCGATCTTGTAATTGAGTCCAAAACCCAGACCTACTCTGAGGCCGAGGGCAAGATAAAATTTGATGGCGACGTCAAGGTGAAAATTGACGACCTGTCCGTCACAGGCACAAGCGCCGATATCAGCATTGACTCAAAAAATAAACCCGATACCGCAACGTTTTATGACAAGCCCTACGCGGTTGAGGTTAAGAAAAACAAAAAACGCGAGGTTAAAGCCAATATCTTGAAGGTTTCGCTGATAACAAAAATCGTACGCGCCGAAGGCGACACACAATCGGTTGTTTTTGACGGCAAGGTGCCGGTTGTCGTGATAAACTCCGATATTCAGGAGTACAACACCCAAACCGGCGTTATGAACGCCGAGGGCTCGGTGACGATTTTGTACAAGGATATAGAAACATTCTCGGACAAGGCAACCATCAAGACGACCAAAAGCGGCGATTTGCAAAACATTGAGCTTGCAGGCAGCGCAACAATCAAAAACAAAGGGATTGAATCATCCGGTGACAAGCTTGTTTACAACGACGGGACAAAGGTCTTGACCGCAACCGGCAACACAACAAGCAATATTATTATGGATGACGGGACAAAACTTGTCCTGAAATCCGTCAACCAGGAGCTTATCCAGAATAAAAATATCTTCAACGCCAGCGGGAACGTGCGCGTCTGGTATCAGGATTATTACGCAACAGGGCCCAAAATGACGGTTTATCCCGACCCTAAAACCAACAAATCAAATGAGATATATTTCACCGGCCGTTCAAGCATCACGCAGGGTGTGCGGACAATCTTTGCGGACAAAATCCGGATGACAATGGATCCAAAAGATTTTCAGGCGGAAGGCAACACGCGCACGGTAATCAAGAATGTCGGCTCCGGCAGCGACGGTGTTGGACTGGGTCTGTGATGAAAACCGTTGAGGATTATAACAACAAAGGGATTGAGTGCGCCGAGGCCGGTGAACTGGAAAAAGCGATTGAGCATTTTTTGCACGCGCAAGAGCTCGACCCGAAGGCCGCGCAGGTTTATATAAATCTTGCGGAAGTCTATTGGCGTCAGCGCGATTTTGAAAGCGGTATCGGGCTGCTTTCGCGCGGGATTGATGAAATTAATGATGCGCTTGCGCTCAGGCACTACCTGGCGCGATTTTATATGGAAGACGCTAAACTGGATTTGGCGATAGACGAGCTGGAAAAAGTTTTGGATGCACAGCCGGAAAACTTTGACGCCTATTACGATTTGGGAAAGGTGCATTTTGAGCTGGGAAATTGGGAGCTGGCCGCGGAGAATTTTGAGAACGTGCTTGAATTCAAAGAAAACGAGTGGGTTTATTTTGCGTTGGCGCAGGCTTACGAAGCAAACAATGAGGTGGACAAGGCGATTGGAAACTACCTGAAAGCGATTGCGCAAAACGAGGGGTTCAAACCCGCGTACAAAAAGCTGGGGATTTTGTTTTTGGCGCGCGGCGACCACAGCGATGCGGTTGAATATTTTGAAGACTATATAAAACTCGGGGTACCGGACGACGAGGCCGCGCAGGTTAACGGGCTTATTGAGCGGATTAAGAAATTGTGATATAATATTGACATGAAAATGTCCGCGCAAAACCGTTTGATTATATCGGTGCTTATTTTAAGTACGGTTTTGATTGCCGCAATCGCGCTCGGAGCCGTCTTTCACGTAAAACAATTGCTGTATGCGGGCCACGATTTGGACAAAACTTTTGCGCTTGTGCGCGCCTCAATGCTGTTTGGGCTCGGGCTTATTTGGGTGTTGTTTGCGGCGGCGTTTTTGGCGAACACGTATCTTGTTATGCGCGAGTTGAAAATCTTCCACAAAGGTGTGCGCAAAATCTCAACCGGCCAGTTTGGATACAAGCTGCGCAACGCGGATGTCAGCTCAAAGTCGCGCGAGCTTTTTAACTCGTTTAATACAATGTCAAACACCCTGCAACTGTTTGAGGAGCAGACCGTTGAGCAGCTGACGCTGGAGCGCAACAAATTAGAGGCGATTTTGATGAGTATCGCAAACGGCGTTGTTGTGTGCGACAACTTTGACTCTGTTGTGCTGGTAAACGACCACGCGCAGGCGCTTTTGGGCATTGATGCGGAAATAAAAATTCAAGATTATGCGGACTCATCAGGCAATTTTTGTTTCAAAGACAAAATTGAAGAGTTCAAAGACACCCCGCTTGAGTTGATGGAGAACCGGCCGCTGGAGTTTAATATTCTGGTTGACGGGCGCACGATAAAATCCGTTATTTCCCCGATGTTTACGCGCAACAAGGATTACGTGGGCTATATAATCGTGCTGATTGATATGACAAAAGAGGCCGAGATTGACAAGATGCGTTCACATTTTATATCAAATGTTTCGCACGAGCTGCGCACACCGGTGACGGTTTTAAGAAGCTATATCGACACTTTGCACAACTGCGGCGCAGAGTTTAACGAGGCGGAAAAGCAAGAGTTTGTCGGAATAATTAATACCGAAATCATCCGGCTCAACAGCATGGTTAACGATATTCTTGATTTTTCAAAGCTGGGTGAAAACCAGAGTATTGAAAAATCGGTTAACAATCTTGTGCAGATAGTTGAGAGCGCGGTTAAACAATTGCGGGTGCTCGCAAAAGAACAAAATCTGACGATTGCGGTCTCAAAAGATGGCGAGATTCCCGATATGATGTTTAACTACGACTCGATTGAGCGCGCGTTTACGAACCTTTTGTCCAACGCGATTAAATATTCACCAAACGGCGGGATGATTGAAGTTGCGCTCGTCAGCCGGGGTGACACGGTTGAAGTCAGTGTCACAGACCAGGGTCCCGGTATTGCGGCCGAGCACCAAAGCCGGATTTTTGACAGATTCTACCGGGTGGAAAATAACACACACACGATTAAAGGCACAGGTCTCGGGCTGCATCTTGTAAAAACCGCTGTTGAAAAACACCACGGCGGCGGAGTTTTTGTAAAATCCGAGCCGGGCCGCGGCTCAACATTCGGGTTTGTGCTGCCGACAGCAGACGGCGCCGGTGTCAATTTGCGATAGAAATCAAGGCCGCATAATTTTGCTCACGGCCCCATAATTTTGCCGGCCGCTAGTCTTAATGAAGTAAATTTATATTAAGACTTGACGAAACGCAAGTAAAATTATATAATGGGGAGGTTAACATTTTAGGAGGTTATTTATGAAAGACAATTGTTGCAGTATTGAAAAGGTTACTTGTAAGAAAAACCTGTTCTGGAAATTGTTCCTGGTGAGTTTTGTTCTCTTGACATACACTTACATAGCAGTTGTAATTGGTTATGAAGCGATTCAGCAGCTTGCGGAAGCTTCGTTGAGAGTTAAAATCGAGCAGTTTGCGGCAATCAGCTCAAACGCATTTGAAATCTGGAAAGTTCTTGTGATTCAATTCACTTTGATACCTGCTTTGGTATTCACATGGATTGAATATGACATGAAGAACAAGAAGTAAGTAACGAAAGTTATTTAAAACCGCCTCGTTTGGGGCGGTTTTTTTATGCCAATTCTTCAAGCGCGGCAAGTTTCATCAGCGGAATGCTGGGTTTTTTGCGCAAAGCCGGCGCAGCGGTTGAAAACGTACTTGCGGCGGTAGTGCTTGCGGCAGTGTTTGCGGCGGCGGGCGCATCATTGAACCAAATCTCCTGCGCAGCGGCGGCCTGATGGACAAGCATATCCAGCCCGTTAATCGTTTTTAGCCCGAGTTTTTCGGCGTCTTTTATGAGCAGGGTTTTGCGCGGGTTGTAGATAAGGTCGTAAACAATCGCGTCCGCACCCATCGTAGAGAGCGCGCTGCGGCTGACCGGCTGCATATCGGCCGAGTTGCCGAGCATCCCGATTGGCGTCGCGTTAACCAAAATAGCAAACTCGCTCAACCCGCCGATTTTTTCAATTTGGTGGATGTGGAAAGTTATATCCTCAAATTTTTTGCGCATAAAGTTTAGTTTATCGAGCGCATTAGGGATAGAGCGCGTAAAAAATGTTATCTCTTTGACTTTCATCAACGCAAGCGCTGCAACAACCGCGTGCGCCGCACCGCCGGTACCAAGGATTGCCGCACGTTTGCCTTGCAGGCTCACATCTGCCAAAGTGTTCTGAAACCCGATTATATCGGTGTTGTAGGCAGAGAGCGTCTTGTCAGTCTCAATTTTGACCGTGTTCACGGCGCGCGCAAAATCCGCACTGGGCTCAATTTTGTCCACAAACATCGCAACCGGCAGCTTGTAGGGAATAGTGACATTAAACCCGGAAAACCCGCCTGATTTCAGCTGCTTGATTGTGGTAACCAAATCGTCTGTTTCAATAAGCTCGTATTCGGCATCAATACCGAGGCTTTTGAACCCCGCCTGATGAATAACCGGCGAAAGCGAATGTGTCAGCGGATTCCCGATTAGCGCGAATTTATTCATTACCCGATGCCTCCTCACTCACCCCGTCATGTACCCCGATTTCTTTTTTGTAGCTGCAGCCTTTGACCTTGTTTGAGCATTCAATCACATCGCCTTTTTTGAGAATTTTTTTGACCAAAAGCGCGCCGCACTCGGGGCAAACCTCGCCCGTTGGCTCGTTCCAGAGCGTGAAATCGCACTCAGGGTATTTGTCGCACCCGTAAAAAACCGTGCCGCGCTTGGATTTGCGCTCAACTACTTCGCCTTTTTCGCATTTGGGACACTTCACACCGGTTGAGCGGCGGTAAGGCTTTCTGGCGCCGCACGCCAGGCACTCGGTGTATTTGCCGTAAGGCCCGACCTTGAAAACGCACTCCCCGCCGCATTTTTCGCATTTGATATCGCATGCCTCGGGCTCCGACGGTGCCTCGGCGTTCAAGGACATCATTGTTGTGCATTCGGGATAACCCGAGCATCCAAGGAATTGCTGGCCCTTGCGGCTGGTGCGCAAAACCATTGGTTTGCCGCAATTCGGGCAAGTCTTACCGCTTTCAACAACAACTTTTTCGGTGCCGGCTTTACCCACCGTTTCCATGAACGGGTCATAGAAATCCTGCAAAACCTTGTTCCAAACGGCTTTGTTTTCGGCAATCCTATCCAGCAGCGTTTCCATGCCGGCCGTGAATTTATAATCCATAATGTTTGTAAAGTCGCTCACAAGCTCTTTTGAAACCGTGCGGCCCAAAAGCGTCGGCGCAAGCGCCTTGTCCAGTTTTTCAACATAGTTGCGGGTCTGGATTTTTGTTATGATTGACGCATAAGTGGACGGGCGGCCGATTCCGTGTTCCTCAAGCGCTTTAACCAGCGCAGCCTCGGAATATCTGGGCGGCGGCTGGGTGAAATGCTGCTTTGGCATAATTTTTTTGCAGCCGAGTTTGTCCCCTTGCTCCAAATCAGGAATTTTTTTACTCTCCTGCGGTTCATCCTCATCGTCGTTGTAAAGTTTCAAAAACCCGTCAAAAGTTATTTTGCTCGTGCTCGCACGTAAAATGTAGTCGCCCGCACTTATCTCAACGGTTTTGTTTGCGACCTGCGCGTTTGTCATTTGCGATGACATAAACTTGTTCCAAATCAGTTTGTAAAGTTTGTACTGCTCGGGCGCCAAATATTCTTTTATACTGTCTGGCGTACGCTCGGGGTACGAAGGGCGGATTGCCTCGTGCGCATCTTGCGCACCCTCTTTTTTACCGTAGCTGTTGGGCGTTTCAGGGTAATACTTTTCACCGTAATTCCCGAGAATAAACTCTTTTGCCGCATCGCGCGCATCATCTGAAATCCGCACGGAATCTGTTCTCATATAGGTGATAAGCCCGACCGCGCCGCTTTCAAGCTCGATACCTTCGTAGAGTTTTTGCGCAACCTGCATGGTTTTTTGCACGCCATACCCGAGTTTGCTGCTGGCCTCACGCTGCAAGGTGGATGTGATAAAAGGTGCCGTCGGCTTGCGCTGCGTTTGTTTGCGCGTGACCTTGGCCACCTCGTATTTTGTGGTCTTGGCGCTCAAATAATCAACAGCTTTTTGCGCATCTTTTTCGTTTGAAATCTCAATTTTTTTGTCTTTGTATTTGGAAAGCTCAGCCTCAAATTCCGCACCGTCTTTATCAAGCAGCGCAGCGATTGTCCAGTATTCCACCGGGATAAATTTTTCTATTTCTTCTTCGCGCTCGCAAATCATGCGCAGCGCAACAGATTGAACACGGCCGGCTGACAGCCTGTAGTTGCCGAGTTTTTTCCACAATACGGGGCTTAATTTATACCCCACGAGTTTGTCCAATATCTGGCGTGTCTGCTGGGCTTTGACTTTGTCCATATCAATCGAGCGCGGGTTGTCAACAGCGGATTTCACGGCCTTTGGCGTAATCTCGTTGAACTCAATTCTTAAAATCTTGTTATCAGGCACTTTCAGCGCCTCGCGGACATGCCAGGCAATCGCTTCACCCTCGCGGTCAGGGTCGGATGCCAGATAAATTTTGTCAGATTTTTTTGCGAGCTCGTTCAGCTTATCCACGACTTTTTTCTTTTCCGGGATGACATTGTACTGCGGCTCAAACCCGTTTTGCACATCAAACCCGAGGTCGTTTTTCGGCAAATCACGGATATGCCCGAAGCTCGCCTCAATCGTAAAATTATCGCCCAAAATCTTTTTTATTGTTTTAGATTTTGCGGGCGACTCAACGATAACCAGCGCTTTATCTTTAGGCTTAGCCGGTTTGTCTTTTGTAGCGGTAGGCTTTGCCAACTCGTTTACCTCTTTCTGTACCTGTCACCGTCAATCTTTTCTATTATGCCTTTTAACTCCATTACTGTCAAGTCGGTTAGTAAATCTTCAAGTTTCAGGTTCGTTTGCGCGAGGATTTCATCGGCTGTGAGCGGTTCGATTTCAATTGCGTTCAAAATCGGGTCGTCCTCCGGGGACAAAAGCGGCAATTGTTCGGTTTTAATCTCCCATTTGAGCGCCTCTAAAATATCATCGGCGCACGTCACAAGCGCCGCGCCGGTTTTTAACATCTTGTAGATACCGGCTGTGTTGGGGTTTGAAATCAGACCGGGCATACACATAAGCTCGCGGCCTTGTTCAAGCGTAAGGTTTGCAGTCGTGAGCGCACCGCTTTTAAGCGATGCCTCCACAACAAATGTCCCGGAGGAAAGCCCCGATACAATACGGTTCCGCTGCAAGAACCGAAACGGCAGCGGCTCAAATGTCGGGAAAAACTCTGTCACCACAACGCCGCCGCCATTGATGATGCGCTCATACAGCTGTCTGTTTGCCGCGGGATACGTGAAATCAAACCCGCTTGCGATAACACCTATTGTTTTGAGGTTGTTCGCCAGCGCCGACTCGTGCGCCGCGGTATCAATGCCCGACGCGAGCCCGGAGACCACGCAAATATCAGTGTTCCCCAGCTCCGCGATAATCTTTGCCAGCTGAGCACGCGCCGATGTCGATGCCCTGCGTGAACCCACCACCGCCAGCGTCCTGTCAAGATTCACCCCTTCCCAGCTGCCCTTGTAATAAAGCACCGCCGGCGGGGTCTCAATTTGTTTCAAAAGCGCGGGATAATTTTCATCATCAAAAGTCAAAAATTTCACACCCCGGCTCTGCACAAATTCAACCGCTTTATCAGGATTTGTTTTATCGCGCAAAGCAAGGAATTTTTGGGCCTGCTTGATATTTAACCCGTCAATTTGCTCCAAATCCTGCTGGCACGCCTCCCAGGCTGATTTTATATCACCAAAATAGTTATAAAGCCGCCGGACAAACTCGCTATCAATTTTTTCTATTGACGAAAATGCTACCCAATATTTGTCCATGTCATCCCCGCTGGCAAATCGTGCGCGCAACATGCACGCCTGAAGCCGACGCCTGAATAAGTCCGCGTGTAACCCCTGCGCCGTCGCCGATGGTGAAAAGGTTCTTCACCCCTTCTGTCTCAAGCTCATCGGTCAACTTGACCCGCGCGGAGTAGAATTTCACCTCAATCCCGTAAAGCAGAGTGTAGCGCGAAGCCGTTCCGGGCGCGATTTTATCAAGCGCGCGCAGCATCTCAATTATGCTTGTCATCTGCCGATACGGAATAACAAGGCTCAAATCACCCGGTGTCGCACACGTCAAAGTCGGTTTGATGACGCTTGAATTTATCCGCTCAGGCGTTGACCTGCGGCCTTCAAGCAAATCGCCGAACCGCTGCACCAAAATCCCGCCGCCGAGCATATTCGCCAACCGCGCAATATGCTGACCGTATTGGATTGGTTCTTTGAACGGTTCAGTGAATTTTTTGCTGACCAGAAGCGCAAAGTTCGTGTTCTGCGTGGTTTTTTTCGCGTAACTGTGTCCGTTAACAGTTGATATCCCGTTGTAGTTTTCCTGCACAACCTCGCCGTTCGGGTTCATACAAAATGTTCTGACCTCATCGCCAAAAGTCGGCGAGTAATAAACGAGCTTTGACTCATACAACTTATCCGTAATCGGCTGGAACACAGGCGCCGGCAGCTCAACCCTAACCCCGACATCAACCGCATTGTTGACCATCCCGATTTTGTTTTTTGCAAACTCTTGCGTCAGCCAGTCCGCACCCTCGCGGCCGGGCGCGATAATTGTGTATTGCGCGCTAATCGTGTCGCCGTTATCAAGCACAATCCCTTTGACCTGTTCGCATTCAACGATAAGGCTCTTTGCGCTGACGTCGTTTAATATCGTAATTTTTTTATCCAGAAAGTCCTGCATGTTCTTCAAAACATCCAGCGACCGCTCTGTACCCAAGTGCCGCACCGGTGAATGGACAAGCTTAAGCTCGGCAAGCGCCGCCTGACGCTCAATCTCGCGGAAAACCTTCATATCCGTGCCAAAAACCTCGTCCGTTGCACCGTAATCCAAATATAATTTGTCGGAGTAATCAATAAGCTCCTCAACTTTTTTGCGGCTCATGTAATCCACAAGGTTGCCGCCGACATCAGGCGTCAGCGTCAATTTGCCGTCAGAGAACGCGCCTGCACCGCCCCAGCCGCACAAAAGCCCGCACTTTTTACACGACGGGCATTTGTCATACCCCTCGCGCAAAAGACATTTGCGTTTTTCTATCTTTTGACCTTTTTCAACCAGAACGACTTTCCAGTCCGATTTGAGTTTTGTTATCTCCAAAGCCGCAAAAATCCCCGCGGGACCCGCGCCTATTATCGCTACGTTATACATCCTCACTCCTCCGGTAAAAATTATACCACAAACAAATTATCCTATGCGGCAAAACTTAATATCGTTCACTTCAAGTTTTTTACCGTTGCTTTTCATATTAATATGCAGCCCCAAAAACTTGCCGCCTTTTTTCAGATAAGCACTCTTATCATCGGCAAACTCTTTAATCTTATCAACAAACTCGGCGTTTGCGTTATAAACCTCGTGCGTCTTGGTGTGGCCTGCCTTGTGGTAGCTTTTGCGTTTAGCTTGGCCGATGTCAGCGCTCAAAACCGACATATACGCCGCCTCGTAACCGGTGAAAATGTAATCCTTGCCATACGCGCTTCTTATCTGCATTGTGGCGTTATCCGGCGTCTGCTCACCATCCAAAATCTTCACGGCGGTGATATCTTTATCGTGCATTATATATCTGTTTAAAATCCTGCTATCGTCAGTGTTTTTCGGGATAGTCGTCACGATTTTGCGGAACTTGTTAAAACACTGCTCCACCGTTTTGTCATCAACAGTCTGCCGCCCGTCAATAAAAACCTTGACAGGTATCACACTTGTAAAACTTTGATTATTTGCAATTCCAACTTTCATGGTTTCATTAAACCATGAACAAAATAAAATTTGCTAGTAAATTTACAGATGTTTTTCAATATTTGTAACAATTGTTGATTTTGGCAGCAAACCGACCATCCGTTCAATCGCCTTGCCGTCTTTGAACATCAAAAGGCTGGGCAAACCGCTTATCGCATAGTCTTTTGCGGTGTTTATATTCTCGTCCGTGTTGAGTTTGACAAACTTAACTTTGCCGCCGAATTCATCTGCAACCTCGTCTAAAACCGGTCCCAATTTTCTGCACGGACCGCACCACGGCGCCCAAAAATCCACCACAACAGGAGTTGACGACTCCAACACTTCCCCTTGAAAATTTGAATCATTAATATCCATCGCGTTTGACATATTCCCTCCTTTTTTTACAATAATAGCACAAAAAGGGTTTTCATGCTATTATTACAACAGGTAATATATTGCGGAATCAGAGGGCTTATGGCGCGCAAAAAAGATATAGAAATTGTTCTGGACATAGAAACAACAGGGCTTGATTATACAAAAGAAAAAATGGTGGAGTTCGCCGGTGTCCGGCTGGAAAACGGCAAGATAAAAGACACTTTTCAAACACTTATCAACCCGCAGCAGCACATCAGAAAATCGTCTATGGCAATCCACGGTATCACCGAAGAAATGGTCGCCGACGCGCCGACAGAAGATCAGGTTATTGAAAAAATCCTTGATTTTATCGGCGATTTTCCAATAATTGCGCACAATGCCGTGTTTGATTACTCGTTTTTGAACGAGTCCTCGCTGCGTTTCAACGGAAAAGAACTCACAAACCCGCGCGTTGACACCCAGCACATGTTTAAAGAAGTTTTTCCCGAGCTTGACTCGCACGGGCTTGGCGTTTTGACCCAAAAATTCAACGTTGAGCTGGTGAACCACCACCGAGCAATGGACGATGCGATGGGGCTCGCAATGGCATATCCGGAGCTGAAAAATCTCTACCTGCAAAAATACGACTGGGAAGTCAAGCAGCTTGATAACGCCGAATATCTTTTTGAACGGTTTTTGCGAATCCAGCAGACAATCAGCGTGCTCCAATCCGAACTGCACGACCTAAAATCTGTTTTCAAACTATATTTTGAACAGGGCAACCCGCCTTTGACCGCGCAATCGGGCGAGATGATGGTTTACAACTCAAAACAAAATTTCACCTACGATTTTTGCCGGATAAAAGATATTCTGGACGAAGCCGGGGTCCTCGAAAAAGCCGTCCGTGTAAACTGCGGGTTCATTGACCGATTTTTGCACCGGCTTGACGAAGAAAAGCAAGACATAGTGCGCGGTGCGCGCTCCGGCCTGTGTGAAACCCGCAATATACAGGTCATTAAAGCCAACCGCGACTGATAAGCACTACCCGAGCAAATCCGGCCGGCGCTCACGGGTGCGGATAAGGCTTTGCTCGCGGCGGTATTGCTCAATCTCTTTGTGGTTGCCGCTTAAAAGAACATCCGGAACCAAAAGCCCGCGGTATTCACGCGGTTTGGTGTAGTGCGGGTATTCCAGCATCCCGTTTGCGTGGCTGTCGTCGTGCGCGGAATTTATTGTACCTTCAACCTTGCGGCTAACGGCATCCATCAGGCAAAGCGCAGGCAGCTCCCCGCCGGTTAACACAAAATCGCCCACCGAAATCTCGCGCGGCTTAATAATCTGCCGGATACGTTCGTCAAACCCTTCATAGTGCCCGCAAAGCATAACTATCTGGTCAAACCCTGCCAGCTCGCGCACAATTTTTTCGTTCAACGGCTCGCCCTGCGGCGTCAACATAACCGTTATACTGTTTTCGCACTTACCCACCGCTTCCCACGCGTCCACAAACGGCTGCGGCGCCAAAACCATCCCTGAACCGCCGCCATAGGGCGTGTCGTCAACTTTTTTGTGCTTATCAAGACTGAAATCGCGCGGGTTTAACGTGTTCACATTTATCAAATCCGCATCACGCGCGCGTTTTAAGATACTGAACGAGCAGTACGTTTCAATCATCTCGGGAAACAAAGTTAAAACATCAAACCTCATTCAAGCAGCCCTTCAATATTGTTGATTGTGACCGTTTTTGCCGCCAAATCAATATTTGTTACAATATCTTTGACAAACGGCACCAGACAAACCTTGCCGGATTTGGTTTTGACTGAGAGTAAATCCGTCGCCCCGTTGTTTGAAACACCCACAACAACGCCCACGCTGCACACACCATCATTTACCCTTACCCCGACTAAGTCGCCAATCAAAAACTCGTCCTCGCCCAACGCGTCCTTGCGCGCGGACTCGTCCACAAAAAGCACCGCACCTTTGAATGGCAAAAGTTCGTCAATAGAATCAATCCCATCAAACTTCACAATAGCAAAGTTTTTGTGAGCGCGCGCGCTCGCGATTTTGAACGGCTTGTCCTGAATAAAAACCTCATCAAGCGTCAAAAAAAACTCAATATCAGAAACGCCGACCTTGGCCTCGCCTTTTATCCCGTGGAAATTGAGGATTTTGCCGACAGAAATTTGTTTAGCCATCTACTTTTTTCTTGCGCGCAGCTTTTTTAGGTTTTTCTTGCGCATCTTCTTTAGGTGCGTCTTGAGAGGCAGCCCCCCCATTTGCCCCCTTAAATTCCGCAGGTGCGTCTTCGCGCTCCTGATTCCAGCGCTGCAAGCCCATTTGAGAGCGCACAAGCCGAATCCCGACGTGAACGCGCCATTCATCCATCTTCAACTGAATCGCGATGATTTTGTGGCAGCCGATTGGCGGCAGCGGCAAAAGCGGTTCATAAAGCGTTTTTATCGCAAGCAGCTGGTCCGGTGAAATCGCCAGTTTGCGTTTTGGGAACTGGATTTTTGGCAGCATCATTTTTTGTCTGATAAGGTTTATGCCGAAAAATACTTTGCGCGGCTCCAACCCGATTTTTTCGCCGATTGTTTCGTGCGCATCAGGGTTTGGCAGCGGAAGCATTGCTTTGTAGAGCAATTCTATTTGTTCAAGCTGTTCGCGGCTGACTAAAAGCTGTTTTTGGCCCTGCGGACGCCCGCCGCCGGGTCTAAACCCGCCCGGTCTGCCGCCTTGCGGTCTGTACCCGCCCGGTCTTCCGCCGCCTTGCGGTCTATTGCCGCCGTAACCTCCGCCTTGCGGCCGGTTTCCGTATCCGCCGCCGCGGTTGTAGC
>QMCD01002275.1_pt1 | contig 13839 bp, 14 predicted proteins | sample 1821841 | NCBI WGS metagenome assembly QMCD01 (sample SAMN01991225, study PRJNA193472) | Termite gut metagenome, whole genome shotgun sequencing project. | isolation source: worker | host: Macrotermes natalensis | reverse complement strand
TCGCCGACCGCCGCTACACCCTCCGCGTACATTGCCGCACCGGCCTCACGCATGGCGGCAACGGTATCGCCAATATCACGCTTACTCCAACCCATCATGGCTTTCACAAAACCATCCATGCCCAAGCCTTGCGGTAAGGCGCCCTTCAGGTACGATAATTCAAGATGACAATGGGCATTCACAAAACCCGGCGCCAGAATGCCATTATAAAACTCCGTGCTGCCGGTTTCCTCATCGCCCAACTGCTCCACAGCCACTACGCGCTGCTCATCGTCGAGCACCACCACACCGCGGCGAAGCATTGCCTCGCTGCCGGTGAATACATATTGTGCAGCTACACGGCGCATATTATTTTATGGTTAATTCAACATCCGGATTCAACGCACAACGGCTAAAAAAATAACGGTCTAACGTATCAGCCGGGTAGCGGTACAACGAATCCAAACGCTCTTGTTCCTGCTTTATCTTTATTTTCTCCGAAACAATGGTGTTGTACGCTTCTTTCCGCGCTTTCAATTGACGGTCGACTATGCCATACACACTTTTCAGCTTTTTCGGGGCGGCAGTATATTTATTCAACGTGCGGTTAAATTCTTCTTCCGTGCATCCATATTTTTGAAACACAGAACGATATATACTTACCGAATCCAGCGGAGCATCGTCCCTGCGAAACTCTCCATACAGATACATATCGCTCAGCACATCTGCCAACTCTTGTTCCGAAAGCACTTTTTCACAGGCGGTTAAAGCCAGGAGTATCGAAAATATCAAGCCTACGCGTTTCATAATGCAAAGATATGATTTTTTTAGTACCTTTGCAAAATTAATAAAGTCGCCATGCAATTTAATGCCCCGGCATTTTTACGTCACCTTTACCCCTCGTTCATCTGGAATTTTGAAGATGAACCCGACGGGGTATTCCTCACTTTCGATGACGGCCCTCGCCCCGAAGTGACGCCCTGGGTATTGGATACGCTGGAACAATTTAACGCCAAGGCCACGTTCTTTTGCTTAGGCAAAAATGTGGAAAACTTTCCCGACCTGTTTCAAGAGATTAAAAAACGCGGACACGCCGTGGGAAACCACTCCTACAGCCATGTCAAAGGGTGGGGAATGCACACCGGCGATTATATCCACGACGTAGATTTTGCCAACGGGCTCATCGGCAGTAACCTTTACCGCCCGCCGTATGGCCGTATCGGACCGCATCAGGGGCGAATGCTCAGCGAGCGCTACCGCATCATCATGTGGAACCTGCTCAGTCGCGATTACAGCCGCAAGCTGTCGGAAAAAAGTTGCGCGCGCGGCATTATTAAACGGGTGAAACCCGGAGACGTGGTGGTATTCCACGACTCCATAAAATCATCACGAAATCTTTTTTATGCGCTGCCGCTGGTCCTGAAACATATCGGCAGCCGCGGTTGGAAATGTAAAGCAATTGAATTATAGAGAACACTATGCACACTGTTTTGTTATTGGGAAATGGAGGACGTGAACACGCCTTAGCCTGGAAATTACGGCAAAGCCCGCAATTGACCAAGTTGTACATTGCACCGGGGAACCCCGGCACAACCATGTTGGGCGAAAATGTAAACATCAGCGTTAACGATTTTGAAACGCTGAAACAACTGGTACTGGACAAGGACATTACCATGCTGGTAGTGGGGCCGGAAGAACCTTTGGTGAACGGCATTACCGACTTTTTTAACAACGACCCGCAATTGAACCATGTGGTAGTGATAGGCCCCAACAAAAAAGGCGCGCTACTGGAGGGCAGCAAGGATATGGCCAAACTATTCATGAAAAAGTACGGCATTCCCACCGCCCGCTACCAAACATTCACGGCGGACAATAAAGACCGGGGCTTTGCTTTCCTTGAAACGCTCAAAGCGCCGTATGTGCTGAAAGCCGACGGGCTGGCGGCCGGAAAAGGTGTGCTGATTATTAACGACCTCGACGAGGCGCAGTTGCAACTGCATGAAATGTTTAGCGGCAAATTCGGCGCTGCCGGACAAAAGGTGGTGATTGAGCAATACCTCAAAGGCATAGAACTGTCCGTGTTTGTGCTCACCGACGGCGAGTCGTACAAAATACTGCCCGAAGCCAAGGACTACAAACGCATTGGCAACGGCGACACCGGCCCCAACACCGGTGGCATGGGCTCCGTATCACCGGTTCCCTTCGCTGATGAAACTTTTATGAAAAAGGTGGAGGAGCGCATTGTAGCACCTACCATCAAAGGCCTGCAAGCAGAGAATATCCGCTACCGGGGCTTCCTGTTCATCGGCTTGATGAACGTAGACGGCGAGCCTTATGTGATTGAATACAACGTGCGCATGGGCGACCCCGAAACACAGTCGGTAATGGTGCGGCTCGATGCCGACCTTATCGATCTTTTTGAAGGCACCGGCAACACAACACTCGGCGAAAGGAAATGCAGCACCCTGCCGCAAACCGCCGTTACAGTAGTATGCACGGCCGGCGGCTATCCCGACAGCTATGAAAAAGGAAAGTTAATTACCGGACTGGACACTGCCACGCCGCACCGCATCTTCTACGCAGGCACTGCCTTCAATAAGGACAAGCAGGTGGTCACCGCCGGAGGACGCGTGTTGGCCGTCACAGCGCTCGGCAACAACATTAAAGAAGCGCGCACCACGGCCTACGGCACAGTGGGCACTATTCAATATGAGGGAATGTATTTCCGCAACGACATCGGTAACGATCTTATAGAACGCGGATGACGCGGATTTAACGGATAATCGCAGACAAGAAATTATGCCTAAAACCATTTTAAATAATCTTTTTCTTACAAGCTGTCTTTGTTTCCTCCTGCTGGCAGGACTGTGGCTGCCCGATATCCTGGCACCTCACAACAACATGCAGCCGGACAGCGAAGCCCTGATGCCCCTGCAATCGTGGCTCATCCGTGACTTAGGATTATCGGGAGAAAAAGGCTTATGGTATGCCCTGCTGTTTACCGTACTTTCTGCCGTACTCCTGTTCATCATCAACCGTAGGCACCTGTTTGCCGGCAATCATGAAAAATACATGCTCCTGTCGTACTTCCTGCTAACGGCAGCCATGCCCTCATCCCTCTATTTCAGCGGTGCACAGGTAGCCGCCATAGGCATCCTGCTCAGTATCTATTTTCTATTCAACAGCTACCAGCAACAACGCGCCCTCCCCGCAATCTTCTCTGCCACCCTTTTCGCCTCCATTGCCGGACTGTTTTATTCACCGGCCACCGGTGCTGCCATAGCCATATTCATCAGCATCATGCTGTCGCGGTCTTTCACCTGGCGCGACGGCGCCGCTTTCCTCGGCGGATTATCGTGTCCCTACTTCTACCTGTGGTTATATTACTTTTTGAACGACTATGCGCCCGGCCACTTTGTCGCCACACTGGCCGCCAACAGGCCTTCCTTATACCTGCCTAATATAGCCACTAATTTTTACGAATATATTTATATCGCCACGCTGGGACTGTTGGCGCTATGGTCGTTACTGGCCGCTAAACCTCCCGGTATCCGTAAAATCAAGACGGTGCACATGCGGCAATATTTCAACTACCTGTTATTTTGCTTTCTCTTATCAACGATATTCCTGCATCCGTCCAACGGCAGCATCATGACCCTCACGGCCATTCCTCTTTCCGTCATTACGGCCACAACCGCTACACAAATCCGCCGGAAAAAATTATATATGCTGGCCATTTTGATACTCCTCACTGTCATTATAGGCAGCAGAATTAGCTGATGTGCCAAAATGTCAGCGAAAAAAGACTTGGCATAGATATTGCAGGAATAGATAACAAATCTATTTAGACAAAATATGAGATTAAACGATATATTTACCAACGAACAAATGGATGACGATGATGTGAACTACATCCCTATTGTAGTGAACCAGGAACCCGACGACAAGGCGATGAAAACGCCGGAACAATTGCCCCTGTTGCCCTTGCGCAATGCGGTGCTGTTCACCGGCACGGTCATTCCCATTACTATTAGCCGCGAAAAATCTATTAAGCTCATTCGCGACGTGTATAACAGCTCTAAATTATTGGGAGTCAGCACGCAAAAAGACTCTAAAACCGACAATCCGGGCAGCGCCGATCTCTACACCGTGGGCACGCTGGCGAAGATACTCAAGATTATTGAAATGCCCGACGGCGCTGTCACTGCCATTATACAGGGCATCCGGCGATTTGACATTATCGAATACATCCACGACGAGCCCTACATTTTGGCAACCGTGCGCGACCGTGTCGATATCCGCTCCGCCTCGTCTGACAGCGAATATGGCAACATCATCAGCTCCGTGCGCGACGCCGCCCTGCATGTGCTCAAACTCTCACCCCACTTGCCGCAGGAGGCTGCTTTCGCCATCAAAAATATAGAGAGCCGCACCTTCCTCATTAACTTTATTGCCTCGAACCTCGAGGCGGAAGAGCCTTCGGAAAAGCAAAAATTACTGGAAGAAGACCGGCTCAAACAACGGGCGTTGAAACTGCTGGAATTGCTGAATAAACAAATCGACATTCTCAAAATCAAGAACGATATACAGCAAAAGGTACATACCGAAATCAACCAGCAACAGCGCGAATATTACCTGAACAACCAGTTGAAAACCATACAGGAAGAGCTGGGCATCGGCAACAACCGCGACGAGGTGAAGGAACTGCGCGAAAAGGCTAAAAACAAGCAATGGCCTAAGGAAGTGGAAGAAGTGTTTGAGAAAGAAATGCAGAAGTTAGAGCGCATGAATCCCAATTACGGCGATTATCCCATGCAATTCAATTATGTGGAATACTTAGTGGAACTCCCCTGGCTGCATTATTCCACCGACAATCTCGACCTGAAGAACGCGCAAAAAATATTGGACGAAGACCATTTCGGACTGGAAAAAGTGAAGGAGCGCATACTCGAATACCTGGCCATCATCAAGTTGAAAGGCGATATGAAATCACCTATCATCTGCCTGTATGGCCCTCCGGGCGTGGGCAAAACCTCATTGGGCAAGTCGGTGGCGCGGGCGCTGGGGCGTTCGTTCGGACGCATTTCGCTGGGCGGACTGCACGACGAGGCCGAAATCCGCGGACACCGCAAAACCTATATCGGCGCCATGCCGGGACGTATTATGCAATCCGTCCGCAAGAGCGGCACATCCAATCCGGTCATCATGCTGGATGAAATAGACAAGGTGGGCACCGACTTCCGCGGCGACCCGGCGGCGGCATTGCTCGAAGTGCTCGACCCCGAACAAAACGGCGCTTTCCACGATAATTACATCGACCTCGACTACGACTTGTCGAAAGTACTGTTTATCACCACGGCCAACAACATCGGCAACATCCACCCCGCCCTGCGCGACCGCATGGAAATGATTGACGTAAGCGGCTATCTGATTGAAGAAAAAATAGAAATTGCCAAGCGCTACCTGCTGCCCAAGCAATTGGAAATACACGGCGTGAAACCGGCGCAACTCAAGCTGAGCGATAAGGTGCTGGAAAGCATTATAGAATTGTATACCCGCGAGTCGGGCGTGCGCAGCCTCGAGAAACAATTAGCCAAGGTAATCCGTTACGTAGGTAAAAAAATCGCTTTTGAAGAAAATATAAAAAGTACGATTGCCGAAAAAGACATCACGACAATCCTCGGCGCTCCCAAGTTCCTGAAAGAACTGTATCAGGGCAACGAGTTTGCCGGTGTGGTGACCGGACTGGCCTGGACAGAAAACGGCGGGGAAATTCTTTTTATTGAAACCAGTCTGAGCCACGGCAAAGGCACCCTCACCATTACCGGAAATTTAGGCGATGTGATGAAAGAGTCGGCCGTGATTGCGCTGGAGTATGTGAAAGCCCATGCCGAAAAGCTCAACATTCCGGCGGCGGCTTTTGATACCTGGAATATCCACCTGCACGTGCCGGAAGGCGCCATTCCCAAAGACGGCCCCTCGGCAGGCATCACCATGGCCACAGCCATAGCCTCGGCCTTCACCCAGCGGAAAGTGCGCAAGGGCGTGGCCATGACCGGCGAAATTACCCTGCGCGGCAAAGTATTGCCGGTGGGCGGCATCAAAGAAAAGATACTGGCGGCCAAACGCGCCGGAATAAAAGATATTGTCCTCTCCCGTGAAAACGAAAAAGACATTAAAGAAATCAAAGAGATCTACATTAAGGGACTAACATTTCACTATGTGAACACCATTTACGATGTGTTTGACTTCGCCCTGCTAACCGAAAAGGTGAAAGGCGCGGTGAAAGTTTAGCCCCTCACCGTAAACTCGTAGTTTTCCATAATGGGGTTGTGCAACACCTTACGACACACTTCATCTACCTGTTGTTCGGCTTCGGCTTTGGTAGCCGCTTCCACTTCCAGCGTGATGTGTTTACCCACACGTACGTTGTCTAAGTTTTTAAATCCGTTGTTGTGGATAACGGCAGTTACGGCTTTTCCCTGCGGGTCGAGCAGGGCTTTCTGAGGCATTACGTTAATTTCAGCGATGTATTTCATGATCAATTACGAATTTCAAATTACGAATTACGAGGTATAAATAGTAGAATTACAGAATACAGGATATAACATAAAATAACAAGCATCACGGCAAAGGTGAATACCTGTCCGGTAATGAGGGTCAACAATGCGATGAGCAACACCAGCAGAATAAACACATAACGGCGGCTGTTCGGCTTAAAAGAAAAGCCTTTGAATTTCAAGGCCAGCATAGGTATTTCCGACACCAGCAATAAGGACAAAATAACAGACACCATTACAATGGACGGCGCATTGACAAACACATCCAAGGCCTGATGCGTGCAGGCATACATCAGGAAAGAGGCAATCAGCAAGGCATTGGCCGGTGTCGGCAAGCCTAAAAACTGATCGCCCTGCCGCGTATCGACATTGAATTTAGCCAACCGCAACGCCGAAAATAAAGCTACAATAAAAGGAAAAAAAACCAGCAACTCCCAAGCAAAAGTACCCGGGTATCCTGCCGGCTGGCAGGCTGTATTCATTTCATAGTAGAGCATAGCGGCCGGCGCCACACCGAAACTTACCAGGTCAGCCAACGAATCCAACTGCTTGCCGATGTCGGAGTAGGCTTTGAGCAGGCGTGCTAAAAAACCGTCGAAAAAATCGCATACGGCCGCCAGGAAAATACAATAGCCCGCGGGGAGCATATCGCCGCGCAGGGCTAAGACCACCGCCACACAGCCGAACAATAAATTCAGCAATGTAACCATATTTGGGACATACGATAGCAATTGTTTCATTATTTTTGCTTACTTTTACCGAACAAATGTAATAAAAAATTACGAATTACGAATTACGAAAACGAATTATTTATGAAATTTCGCATTTTCAGCATATTATTATTCATTATTCATTATTCATTATTCATTACTTCCTGCACAGCGCAAACACCCAAACAGTATACCTATAAAGTGGTGAACAGCTTCCCGCACGACATGCGCGCCTACACGCAGGGGCTGTTCATGTATAAAGGATTTTTATATGAAAGCACCGGACAGTACGGACAATCAAGCCTGCGGAAAATCGATTGGAAAAGCGGCAATATTTTACAAGTCATGAATGTGCCGCAGAAATATTTTGCCGAAGGGGCCTGTGTTTTCAATGACAGGATTTACCAGCTCAGCTGGCAGGAAAGAACCTGCTTCGTGTATGACGCTAACAGTTTCAAGCAAGCCGGCAGCTTCCACTACGGAACCGAGGGCTGGGGGCTGACTACCGACGGTGAGCAACTCATCATGAGCGACGGCACTTCTACTATTTATTTCCGCAACCCCGATAATTTTGCCGAAATACGCCGCATTACGGTACGCAACGGCAACAGGGAAATAAGTCTGCTGAATGAGCTGGAATATATCAACGGTGAAATATGGGCGAATGTGTATACCGGCGATATCATTGTGCGCATTGACCCTGCTAACGGCCGGGTGACCGGCATTATCGACATGAGGAACTTGCTGCCGCGGAATTTACGCACCACACAAACCGACGTGCTCAACGGCATTGCCTACGACGCCGACACCAAACGCATTCTGGTGACCGGCAAAAACTGGCCGAGAGTATATGAAATCACACTGATTGAGAAGAAATAACCCTGCGGCGCAACTTCCGGCGAAGCCATACAACACCACCCACCACCAATGCCAACGATACAATAATAACGCTGTACTTAGCGGTTGTTTTCAGTATATTTATAGAAGCTAACTGCTGTTTGGGCGGCATTTGTCCGTCCACACTACGCACCACGGGATTTAAAGAATAAGTCAGTTCGCCGTCCGACAGCACCATCCGCACGTAGGTATCCGCAGGCCGCAGCACATACGCCGCATGAGCGCTATTTTCCGCCGTGGACAACACTTTCCCGCTATCGCCCACAAAGGTGATAGTCGCCATTGGCCGCGACCACTGCACCTGCAAGGTATCACCGCTCATGGTAACGGCTGCGGGATAAGACACCCTCGCTGCCATGTCCAGCTTGCGCTGCATCGTAGGATACTTATCGCGCGGAAAACTTACTACATAAGCCGCTCCACGGGCTATGGCAGAAAGAACAGCTGAACGCTGTACCGAGGGGCTGTTCACAAACACCACTTCCCGCTGAATATCTTTCAGTTTGTCCACCCCGTGCGAATCATCATTGCCGGTTACCCAGGCCGTGTGCCCGTGCGTAAAGGCGCTGTCCCAGTATTTCACCGACAAACGGGCGCCATTGAAGGTTTCCATCAGGTCATAATGACACAGGTATTTAAAATCTTCCGGTGTGTAGCCATAGCGCAGGTCGGGATGATTAATCACCAACACTTCGCAATGCTTTCGCATCAGATCAATGGTGTACTGTTTCTGGCTCAGGCTGGTTTGTATAAAAACATAATCGCGCCAAAGGATATGGCCGTCGCTGCCCATAGCCAGCTGATGCGTTTTTCCATAGCCGTAGCCGTGCTCATAACAGGGAATATAAGACGATGCACGATGTCCGGTAGTGTCCACCTGCATATAGTTGGAAATAGTTACTACATCAAAATCCAATTGCTTGTACACATCAATCACGTGTTGCACATCACTGGCGCCATCGGTCAGCCCGCCCCAACTTTGGCCGTGGGCATGGAAAATACATTTTTTCCAATCGACAAGCACCGCATCGGCATAAGGATTATAATAATGATTGCCGTGAAACGGTACAGGCTCCCGGAAATCATATATAGGATAGAAGGCATAGTACCAGCCCTGCATCAACACTAAGCAGGCTATAGGCAGCAGCAAAATAACCAATAAAGTGACGCCAATAATTTTGAAACTTTTCTTCATCAAAAAATATATCTTACAAACAAAGATACACAAATTTGTTGAAATAAAAAAATTCGTATCTTAGCAACGAATTTTATTCACAATGAACATTTACTTATCATCCTTTCTCACCTTTCTGAAAATCGGCGCTTTCACGCTGGGTGGCGGCTACGCGATGATTCCGTTGATTGAAAAAGAGGTGGTGAATAAAAAACGATGGCTGCACCGCGAAGAATTCCTTGATATGATTGCCACAGCACAGTCGGTACCGGGCGTGTTTGCTGTGAACATGGCTATTTTCACGGGCTACAGGCTGAAGGGCTGCAAAGGAAGTATTGTCACGGCTTTAGGTGTTATCCTCCCCTCTTTTATCACCATCTTGGCCATCGTCATGTTTTTCGTCAATTTCAAAGATAACGAAACCGTCATTAAAGTGTTCAAAGGTATACGTCCCGCCGTAGTGGCGCTCATTGCCGTGCCGGTACTCACCACTGCCAAATCGGCCGGCATCACCTATAAGACCGTGGTTATTCCTATGATTACCGCAATACTGGTGTGGCTGTGTAATGTGTCACCCATCTACATTGTGGTGGTAGCCATAGCGGCAGGCCTCATTTATCAACTGACTAAAAAGAAACCGGCATGATTTATCTCCAACTGTTTATTACCTTTTTCAAAATCGGGATTTTCGGCTTCGGAGGCGGCTATGCCATGCTGTCGCTCATACAATATGAAGTGGTGGCCACGCACAGTTGGATGACAGTGGAAGAATTTACCGACATGGTGGCCATATCACAAATGACACCGGGATCTATCAGCATTAATACGGCGACTTTTGCAGGCTACACGGCTACCGGCAACGTGTGGGGCGCTGCCGTCGCCACGCTGTCGCTCTGCCTGCCCTCATTCATCATCATGCTCACTATCTGTAAGTTATTTACTATTTTTCGGAAAAATCCTTACATCAGCACGGTATTCAAAGTGTTGCGTTTCGTAGCTGTGGGCTTAATTACCGCAGCCGCACTGATGTTGGTGAACGCAACTACCTTTGCCGATATAGCAAGCGTGGTTATTTTATCCGTCGCTTTTATCGTCACCTGGAAATTCAAGGTTAATCCGATAATAACCATTGTATTAGCCGGATTATTCGGAGCATTGTATTATTAAGTTATGAACAGACTATTGTAAAAACGGCCATTTTTTCCTATCTTTGTTAAAATGACCGAGCAAGTTTTACAAAAATTACAGACGCTGGCCGAAGCGGCTAAGTACGATGTGTCGTGCGCCTCGAGCGGACACACGCGCCGCAACAACGGCAAAGGCCTCGGAAACACCTCAGGATGGGGCATTTGCCACAGTTTCACAGAGGACGGACGTTGTTGAAAATTATGCTGACCAACAACTGTATGTTCGACTGCGCCTACTGTATCAACCGCCGCAGCAACGATGTACCCCGCGCCACCTTTAGCGTATCGGAGCTCGTCGACCTCACCATAGAATTTTATCGCCGTAACTACATCGAAGGGCTCTTTCTAAGCTCAGGCGTAGTGCGCAACCCCGACTACACCATGGAACGCATGGTGCGCGTGGCGAAAGACCTGCGCGAACAGCACCGTTACTACGGATATATTCACCTCAAAAGCATTCCGGGCGCCAGCCGCGAACTGGTGGCCGAAGCCGGCCGCTATGCCGACCGCCTGAGCGTAAACCTCGAAATACCTACCGAAGAAAATCTGAAATTACTGGCGCCCGACAAGGATTTCGACAGTGTGTTGCAGCCCATGTCGTACATACAGCAAGGCGTGCTCGAAAGCGCCGAAGAGCGTCGCAAGTACCGCTCGGCGCCGCGGTTTGCGCCGGCAGGACAAAGCACGCAGGTGATCATCGGCGCTACGCCCGACACCGACAACCAGATCTTGCACCTGAGCGCCGATATGTATCGCAAGCCGTCCATGAAACGGGTGTACTACTCGGGCTACATTCCGGTGAATAACGACTCCAGGCTGCCGGCGCTCACCACACCGCCGCTGGTGCGCGAACACCGCCTCTACCAAGCCGACTGGCTCATGCGTTTCTACGCCTTTCAAGTGGATGAAATTGTGGATGACACACACCCTAACCTCGATTTGGAATTAGACCCCAAACTGACCTACGCATTGCGGCATCCGGAGCTATTCCCGGTAGACGTGAACCGCGCCGACTATGAAATGATTCTCCGGGTGCCGGGCATTGGTGTCAAATCGGCCAAACTGATTGTGGCATCACGCCGTTTCGGCCGGCTGAATAGCGAGCAATTGCGCAAGATAGGCGTAGTGATGAAACGCGCCAAATATTTTATTACCTCCAACGAATTACCCGGTAAATCGGTGCAGGACGTGAAACCGGAGTACCTGCGCCTGCTGTTCACTCAGCCGAAACTGCTACCCAAAGCAGGCATGGAAAACCAATTGAGTTTATTTTAGGAAAACACATTTTTATTGAATAAAATTACATTGTGTCGGAATCAAATATCATATTCTACACAACGCACAATGGTCAGGTAAGTATTCAGGTGCAGTACGAAGACGGCAGTTTCTGGCTTACCCAAAAGCGAATGAGCGAATTGTAATACAAGTAATATGCTGCGTTTTGACTTCGTGGATGAGCGGCCATTCTTTTTGCACCGTATGGTGAAAGCGAAAACCGCATTTTTCGCCCACTCTTTTTGACTGTTCATTGCCGTCGAAATAACCGCACCAAAGCGTAGAAATACCCAGATCCTCAAAGGCGTGCCGCATCAGTTCACGCACTGCCTCCGGGATGTAACCATGTCCCCAAAACGGAACGCCAATCCAGTAGCCGATCTCCGCCTCATCGGCAGGCAGTTGCAGGTTACTCTTGTCGCCAATCATCAACCCAATGCTTCCCACCGCGGCATCGTTATTTTTGATGGTCACCGCATACGTCCCCTCCGCAGAAAGAATATCGCGGATAATCTGCCGGCTGTTTTCCACGCTCGTATGCACCGGCCAGCCGGTAATAGGCCCGATAAGCGGATCTTTTGCATATTCGTATAAACGCTCCGCATCCGTTTCTCTCCACGGCCGCAAAATCAGCCTGCGTGTCTCCAATATGGTCATTTTCATTTTATTTTAAGTCTATGCAAAGATAATAATATCTAACAATTCCTTCAACAAAATGGTGATAAATTTTTCTATTTGATAAAAAATGCTTATCTTTGCAGAAGCAACCCTGAAATGGTTACCACCATGAAGAAAAAAGAAAATACGGAAAAGAAAACATCAGACAAAGAATTGTCCAAAGCGGGGCTATTTCTAAAAAAACATCCGAATGGTATCGGTCGAATTATAGATATGAAAGCAGTTTTGAAATAATTGCTTTGATGCGCTACTTCATTGACACCAATATATTTCTCTTTTTTGCACTTAACCCTTCGTTATTAAACAAAGAAGTGTCTGCAATTATTGAAGATACTGAAAATAGAATTTGCATCTCATCCGAATGTATCAAAGAGGTTATACACCTTGTTCAAACAGGACGTGTGCGCTCAAAAGCATGGAAAACAGCGGAGGATATCTTTGATTTTATCGAAAACGAGACAGGTTTTATTATCAGCTTTATAAAGAAAGAGCACTTAGTAACATTGGCGGATTTAGCGTTAGTGCCCGGGCACAATGACCCTAGCGATAGAATGATTATAGCCCAAGCCATCACAGAAAAAATCCCGCTCATCAGTAGTGATGCAAAATTCGCACGTTACAAAAATCAACGCTTAAATTTCATCTACAACAAAAAGTAAATCTGCCTTGATTTTCTGCTACGATAACACCTTTGACGGTCTGTTGACACTCGTGTTCGACGCCTACAGCCGGAAAATTTTCCCCGATAAAATATCGGGCGAGGAAACGCCGTCACTGTTTGACGAAGAAGTGTACCGTGTGGTCACCGACACTGCACGCGCCCGGCGGGTATGGGACGGGCTGCATAAAAAAATATCCAAAGAAGCCTGCCGGATGTGCTTGGCCGTATTCCTCTCGGAGTTGCCGGAGCGCGAAATGCTGCTGCTTCGTTATATGCAAAAAGCCTTTGCTTCATCCACCTCCATAGAAGTGAATTTCGGCGACCCTGATGTGTTGGAATGTTCCAAAATTTACCGTAAAGTCATGCGCGAAGCCGAGCGCATGCGTATGTTCGTGCGTTTTCAAAAAACCGCCGACGGTATTTTTTTCGCACCGATAGAGCCTAAATATAATGTGCTGCCCTTAGCCATCGAGCACTTTGAAGACCGCTTTTCCGACCAACTGTGGGTCATCTACGACGTAAAACGCCACTACGGTTATTTCTACGACCTGCACAAGACGGAGGAAGTCACTTTCGAGCAGCTCAACATTGACCTCGACACCGGAAAGCTCAACGACGAACAGGCCGCCGAAGATGAGAAACTTTTTCAGAGCCTGTGGCAACAATATTTTCAATCTATCTGTATCAAGGAACGCATTAATCCGAAACTGCACCAACA
>QMCD01002922.1_pt1 | contig 13841 bp, 9 predicted proteins | sample 1821841 | NCBI WGS metagenome assembly QMCD01 (sample SAMN01991225, study PRJNA193472) | Termite gut metagenome, whole genome shotgun sequencing project. | isolation source: worker | host: Macrotermes natalensis | reverse complement strand
CTCGTAGACCGTCAACGGCCCTTCGATCTCTCCGGCGATCTCGGCGTTGCGGCAACGCAACGACTCGGACAGCACATGCCCTCCCGGTGCCACGACCAGACGGCCGTCGATCTCGATAACACCTTCGACCCGCCCTTCGACACACATGTCGCAGGAGGAGATGATCTTGCCCGAGATTTTACTGCCGTTCGAGATGAGCGTACCGTTGTTGTTCTTGTTGCTCGGAGGAGCGGTATGGTTTACTACTGCCAGGTCTGCGGTTTTCGTTTTTCCGAAAGCCATTTTATGTTGGTTTACAGGTTATTGATCGGCGAAAGATCGACCCGCTCTTCGGGAGGCTCGCCGATGTAGCTTATCTCCTTGAAGAACAGGGAAAGGAAACGACAATCATTCAACAGGCCATTGTACTGCTGAATGTTATCGTCCTGGATCCGCAGGATCAGCACCGGCGTGCTTTTGTCCTGCGAGGTATAGGTCGTGTAGACGAACCGGTTGTAGTCTCTGACCCGCATGCGCCGGTAGAGCAGCGTACCGCAAAGGATCGCCTGTCGGGCGATGATCAGGGCCGCGAAGAAGGCCATTCCTGCGGCGATCGTGCTATGTTCGGTGATCCATTGCATATTCTCGGTCTGCGTATTATTCCGCGGAAGGTGTGTTGGTAAAGACAAAAATATTCTTGCTTCGGCGGAATTTGCCCGACACGGGATCCATGTAGCCGGCTTCAACATTCACCTGATCGATCCAGGTCGACGACGCTGAAGACCAATACACGTAGCAGGCCGCGGAGGTTTTGTAATCGAGGTAGCTTTGTCCGAAATCTTCTCCTCCGGCGTAAGTTTGGTTGGGGTTGGAATCCAGACGAACTTTATTCGTGCCATACGTGACCTCCGCGCTCCAGGGCCTGTTATCATTGTTGAAAAGTCGATAGTATGAGGCGGCATTGACCGAGGCTCGGGTCGGCGGCGCTTGGCTTATCTGGGCGTATGTATTGACGTATATCGTGTGCTTCAGTTGCCCGTTGCTCGTGGATACCGTGATCTCTCCGCTTCCTGTAACTCCTTTCCATTTACCGTACAGCATCCAGGTATTCGTCCCGATAGGGCCGAAAGAGAGCGCCGACAGAGCCTCGACGTTGGACACGATGACAGGTTTGTCCTCCGAGTAAACCTTGGCTATTTGGACAAATACCGAATTGACGTTCGCCAATCCGAACAGTTTCAACTCATTGTGCGAAGCTCCGAGGATCTGATTGCCGTTAGCGTACAGGAAATGCAGCTCCTCGTCGTAGTCCGTAAAGGTGACCCGCAGGTTAGCGGGCGGATTGGCCATCGCCGCCTCGATCGTCGCGTGCCCGGCGCCCCACGCCTTGACGACGGTCGCGATATACCGGTGGCTGCGCACCAGATCCCCACTGACCGACGGATCTTCTTCATCGGAGAACAGCACCCGGTAATAGCCCATGGTCCCGTTCCACCGCGCCCCGATGATCAGCGACAGTTGGTCATCATACATATTTTCCCGATCATACAGGTAGATATACGGTTCGGCGCGCTCGTCGAAGTAGCCCTCGTAGCCGGAGACTTCCCGGTGATAATAATTGATGCGATTGCCCCCGAAGTCGTGGGGGGTTTCGGGAATTGTCCCGCTCCCCGACCACAGACCCGCGTAGGGAAGCAGGTATCCGGCCTTAGCCGCACCGTGCAGGGTGATGGAGACGATCTCGAAACTCGCCAGGCCGTTCCCGGAGGTGGCCGTATCTTCGACCACGTCGATCCTCGCCGCCATCTTCAGCAGCGATACGTTTTCGATCGAGGTATTCGCTCCGATCCCGGCGATCTTTTCGGTCTGTCCCCACATGATCATCGGGAAGAAGTCCCTCCGGGAGACGGTCGACTCGGTCAGGCCGGGGATGGTTCGCAGGTCGGTCATCACATAGGCCATCGGTTCGTCCGGGATCAGCACTTCGTCGAAATTGAGCCTGTCGTTGCCTCCCGCGTCACGGCCGTTGACCACGATGTGGAACGTGCGGTCTTCGGTCGTCTGGTAAAGACTGACCCCGAAGGTCACCGACCGGTCTTCGATCTGGATCTTGGAGGGATCGATCTCGATCCGTTCGAGAAACTGATCCGAGTCGCCGAACACCAGCACGTCGATGTTTTCGACATCGTCATCGGCAAAGTCGGCGCGCGAAACGGGCGTGACGGCCTGACGCGGCATCGTGATCTCGAAATCGACGTCGACCAGTTTAGGAGCGACCGGTACCTCCCCTTCCAGTTGGTAGTAGTCCTCCGTGCACCCGCCGAACAACAGGGCCGCCCATAAAATATATACGAATTTTTTCATATCGTTTTATTTCGGTCGATCCCTTCAGGGCCGCGATAATAATTCTTCCTCCCGTTGGCGTCCCCGGGCCAATTTGGCGTCGATCAGGGCCTGCATAGCCTGCCGCTGTTCCTCGCTGATCAGGGGTGCGCGAAGGGGAGCGTGCAACGGCACGTTGGTCGTCGGCCAGTTCGAGGCGTCGGCCGCCGAGTACCACCTCACTTCCGCCTTGTGTGTCAGCCGGTCGTACCGGATCCACGCGACTCGCGTCGCTCCCCCGCTCATGATAGTGGAGAGATTATACTTTGCCCCTAATATATTATCGAAATCCATATCGAGCTTATTGAGCGGAGCGATGTCCCGGTTCGTCGCATACACTTCCTCTCCATCGGGATTGCTGAACACGTAGGCATAGGTCCCCACTGAGCTCGGTCCCACGGCCGAATCTTCCTGAATGAATCCTCCCCGGGAATATTGCAGGGTCACCTCGGCTGCGTGGCCCGGCGACAGATTATACCACCAAGCGTACATATACACATTGATGTACCGGGTCAACATCTCTTCGGGGAAGAGATTGAAATCGTCGATCGCGTTCATGTAGAGGGCGAACGATTCGCTCATCGCGTCGTCACGAGCGTAAATATACGGGTCTCCCCCGTAGCGGGCGATGACTATATCCCTGAATTTTATCGGTTTGGTTCCGAATTGATTTAACGGGTCATACCCGCCCGTAAAGCCCATCCACTCGTTCTCCGGGAAGAGGGATTTCTTGCCAGCGTGGGTGACTTCGTCGCCGTCGTCGTACACCAACACCGCAATGTCCATATCGGCATAGGACTCTTCCCACCCGAATCTCCCGATCAGGAAGTCGAACGGCTCGATGATGTCGAAGAACGGGTCGAATTCGAGCGTTACGGTTTTGGCACTGTTCCGGAAAGTGGACGAATTTATGAGCCTCTCGTCCTTGTGCCACACCAGGATCTGGACCGAGCGCTTCTGTTCGGAGGATTCCAGCACTTCGAATTTCAGTTGCCCGTCGCCCTCTATCGTCACGTCCAACCAATTCGGATCGCTTGTCTTGAATTCGAATTCATACTCCCAACTGGCCCCGTAGGCGGTGATCTCGTCGTTATAATACGTTCCGGCCCGGCCGCTGCTGACGATCTTGTCCGGCGCCTCCACATGGAGGTTGCTCACGGTCAGCGTTTTTGTCTCGAGCGTACGACGGTTTCGAAAAACGATCTCCTCGTCGCCGTAAGAGGACAAGTCACCCGGGGAAGAGGGTATCGGACGACTGAAATTCACATTGGAACTGGCATTTTCGCCGGTCTTGGACAACACTATTTTTTCGATCGGAGCGGCGTTGATGATCGTCCAAGGGCTATGATTAGCCCCGGAGCCGGCAGACGCAGGAGTGATGTAACTCCACACAAAAAGACTCCCATAATTGCTTATCGCCGATAAGATGATGTGATCCGGATCAATGAATATCGTACCCGTACCGGGCCGCTGGGTGATGTAGATGCGCTTGTTCACGTTGTTGGCGGTGACCGTCACGTAGGAACTGCGTATGCCCGCCTCGTAATCGAAGCCCACGTCGGAGGTCGTGATCTCGAGCCGTTCGCCGTCGGGCAGTTTTTTAGTCGTGATCCAGTTGGCTCCCGGGGTCACCGTGAACGGCTCGCTCGATTTTACATAGACCGTATCGCGGTAAGACATCGCCACATGCGTCCGGCTGACCTGCAATTCGGTCTGGGACAGATCCATGTACGTGTACGAATCCAGCCACTCGACGATCTCCGCATCGACCTCCATCTGTGAACCGACGGTCAGTTTCAGCACCAGGATCTGATTCATTTTCGGCGTGATCGGCACCTGGACATCGCCCTTAACCAACCGGTCGGAAGGGCCTCCGTCTCCCTGAAAATCGATCGACAGCGTAAGATTTTGAGTCGTGGTATCCGTGGGATCGGTCGAAGGCCAGTCGAGGCCCTTGTGGGCGGGGATCATGAATTCCAATGTGTCGCTCACCTGCACCCCTTTCACCAAATCGTCGGATATGGACACCGTCCCCGACATCCTGCCCGTATAGGGATCATCGCTGTCCGGCAACAGTTTACCTTCCCACGAAAGCGTCGTCGGGACGCCTCCCAGGGTCACGATGTGCTCGGCAGCCGGGGAGGTGCTCATGCCGTGAACTTCATCCACCACCACCTTGACCAGCGCCACATTGCGCACCAGCGAAGCCGAGGCCTGATTCGGGCCCGCCTCCGTCACCGGCTGGCCGTCGATATGGGCCGTCCGGAGCTCCGGCATCGCTATCCCCTCGTTATTCTCTTCGAGCTCCCACATCGGTTGGTCGGCCATGGTACCCGATCCGGACGTCGGCGGGATCAGTTTGGCCAAATCCAACTGCCCGGCATTGACCAACACGATGGCCCAGGTACCGACCCGGGCCTCCATCGACATGGTCTGACCGGCATACTCGAACTCCGGAACCCGGTAGACGAACGGGCTCGGCCCGGACGACGTACCGTCGAACATATACACCCGCGAGTCCTCGATTTGCGCGCGCGACAACGGAGACATGTCGAATACGATCCGGCCTCCGTCGCCTTCATCCACCGGCTTCGGCGGAGCCGGCTCCTCGACCGTGCATGAGAAGAAAGCAAATAACGACAATATGACGAGATACCTGTTCATATACAGATTTTATAGGTAATGACCGCATCCGGCCGGCCGGCTTTCACCGACATTTATACGCTAAACTTTCAGAACATAAATCCCGCAGCAGCCATGATGGCAAATTGCTGCATGGAATTGATTTTCGCCGACTGCCAACCGTTTCCGCTGTAATTCCACAGACACCTGGCATCCAGAAAGAACCGTCCGTTTTCGTTGGGACTGATCCGTAATCCGGCACGGGCGGAGAAACTTTCCGCCCAGTTTTTGCTGACGGAAGTCACAATGGCGTCGCCCGTGATTTGCCATTTGGCGTATTGCACCCCGAGCCCGACCCCGAGATAAGGGCGAAGCAGGGTGTTGTCGTCTCCCAGCGGAAAATAATCGAACACGGCCATGATCGGCAGGGTATACAATTTCTTTTCCCTGAACCCGCTCACAAAAGAGCCGTCGAAGAATTCATCGCTGACTCCTCTTTCCGAACGGTTGCCGTAACCGAGCGAAACGCCCGCCGACAACCCGGGCAAGACCCGGTATCCCCACTCCAGTGAAAAGTTCTCGACACTCGCCCGGTCGATGTAACTGTCCCCCCCGGTGGGAAAACTCATCCCCCAGGCAATGGATGCTGTTTGCTTGAGTGTCTGCGCCTGAAGACGATGGGCGCAGACACTGCAGACCAAAATGACTCCGAATAAAATCGATCTATAATAATGCATAATATGGGTTGGCCGTGGGTTGTAAAAAAGCGATTGGTTTTATGGGTTGGTTTATCTGTTGATGATCGAGAAGGTATCCGTATTGCGATCGGCGGAAACGCTCAACTCTCCCGTCTGCTCGCCCGAGTTCACACCGGTAAGGGTAACCGACACCGTCTTCTGGTTGTTGTCGGGAGCGTACAGCACCATCCCGTTCAGGTTGACGGCGCTACTGCGTCCGTCGCCCCAGATGCGCAGGTCGTGGAGGTTCGTCAATACGAAATCTCTACCCTGCTCGGCGGTACTGCTGCCCACCTCGGCGGTCAACGAAATATCCGCACCGCTGTGGTTGGTCAACAACACGCCGTCCTTGGCGCGAACGAGCGATATTTTGAAGAAACCCGATACCTGGTTGTTAAGCCGGGTGTGGTCGCCCAACGATTCGATCGTCACCCGAGCGGCCTGGTCATGAAGCATACCCGTGCACGAGAGGAGGTTGGAGCCGAACGACACGTCGGTGTCGCTCATCGCGTGCACCCGGTTGAAGTCGATCACGACGGTCTTGTCCGACTCGTAACGCGCATCGTCCAGCGTAACGACGTTGAACTGACCGCTGTGCTGTCCGTCGGCAATGGTCAGACGCGGCAAACGTCCCATCTCGAAGTCAAGTTGGTCGGAGGTCCCTTTCCCGTAAATACCGTCGATGACGACATCCGCCCGGGTGGCGTTGGTCAGAGGAGTCCCGTTGGTCTTGAAGATGCCGAGTTTGTAGGTGATGTCGGTCTGGCCTTCCAGGCCGGGGGTGGTGGCGATCATTCTCACGATCGCCTGCTGATCCGCGATGGCCGCGATGCTGCTCGAACGGATCAGGTAGCTGTTCTGAATTTCAGACAGTTCGAGTGCGAACACCCGCTCACCTTCGAGCAGGTCGTTGGCTTTGATCGGCACCTCGACCGTGAACTGGTTCAGGTAGCGTCCGCTGCCGTCGGCCGACGGAATGAAGGAGAGCGTCCCGGTCACCGGGTCGTAGTTCACCCCTTCGGTGGCGGTAACCGGTTTGGTGTTGTAGTTGACCGTCACGGGGATCGGCGTCCCCTGAGCGGAATAGGAATAACCGGACAGGGTTACGGTAAACGCCGCGGTGGTATACCCGTTGATCGGTTTGTTGACGGCCACGTCCGCCACGTACACCCCGTGGGCGAGCTTGGCGATCCGGCTGTCCGTCCCGGCGAAGACCACCTCGCCGTTCGAGGGCAGGTAGACTTCGGCAAAGTTCTGCGGGTTGTGCTCCACCACAAAGCGGTCGAAAAGCATTTCGCCCCGATTCGAAAGCATGGTCAGGCGACCCGTCCGGGGAGCGGCCATCAGCACGTCTCCGTTCAGGTTGATACGCAACGCGGTGTAGTTCGCCGCGGCGAATTTCTCATAGAGGCGACGGCCCTGTTTCGAAAATTTGATCACTTTCCCTTGCTCACCCGGGCCGTAAAGGCTGACAATGCAATCGCCCGTGGAGGGATCCTGAGCGATCCCGGCGACCACTCCGCGGTCGATGTTCGAGGAGAGTTCGGTACCGTCCGAGCGCAACAGGGCAAAATAGGCGTTCTGGCTGTCGTTGCCACCCACCAGCAGTTCGCCGGTCGGATAGACGATCAACTTGTCGAATTTCGTCTCGGCGGAGGCCGGAACGATCTGTTTTTGGAAAACGATGTCACCTTCGGGACGGATCTTGATCACCGCACCGCCCACCTGGCGGCCCTGGCCCACGACGTAGATGTCGCCTTCGATGGACGAAACCATCTTTTCGATCCGGAACGAGGGATCGGGCAGGATCGTGATAAAGTAGGGCTTGCCGTTCTCGTCGAGGCGAACCACCGAACTGCCCTCTCCTTCGACCGAAGTGAAGGCGGCGTTGATGTACTCCGTACTGCTTCCGATGATGTCGACCCAAAGGCAAACTTCTCCCGTGGCCGCTTTGTAATAATAGAGCGTCCGGTTGTCGGGATCTATTTTGCAGATCACCGCCGAACGGCCTCCGCCCACGCTCGGCGCGCTGCCGATGAGGATCAGGTTGCCGTTGGGGATAAACTTGCCGTCGTGGATCTCGGTTCCTTCCTCACCGACATTCATCTCGCGAACGACGGCTCCCCGGTTGTCGAGGATCACGGCGCGGCCGGTCCGGCGTTCATTTTCCCGTTCGGGTACGCTGCGAACCCCGAGAATGAGGATCCGATCCTCGCTCAGGGCAACGATCTTGTTGATCCGGGTGAATTCGGTCGGGTCGAACTGCTTGGCAAAACGGCCGTTACCCTCGCGATCCAGCCAGGTAATGAATACATGGCCGCCGGTGGTACCCGACATCACCACGTCCCCGTTCTGGAAATCGGCCGTACCTACCGAAAACTGGTTGTTTTCGCCGTAAACGTAGTCATACACGACAGGCATGAACTGGCCGGAAGCAGGGGTGACAAAGAACATTCCGACGATCAGTCCGGCGAGAAAACACGTACATTTAAACGTTTTCATATTTTTGCTTTTTATTTTTTAGTTATTTTTCTTCACGATGATGTCCACCCGACGCACCTTGCGGTTGATCTCCACGCGGTCTTCGAAGGACAGGGGACGGCTCGGCACGGGTTGCCCGATGTCATAACCGACCGAGAAACGGTTCCGAATACCGATCCGCTCGGCTTCCTGGGCGACTTCACCCGGCGAGAGCATCAACTGGCCGCGGCCTTCGATGATGAGCGTCGGCAAGTCTCCGGACGCCCGTTCGGCCATCGCCCGGGCGACGGATTCCGCCCGCTGTGTCGAAAGGCGGACGTTGTATTGCTGCGTCCCGAATTCGTCGGCATACCCCAACACCTGCAACTCGGCAATGTCCTGAAGCGCAGGATTGACCAGCAGCGAATCGATCGCCTGCATGGCCCGTGCGTCGAGATCCGGGCTGTTGAAGTCGAAGTAAACGCTCAACAATATCTCCCCTTCCTTCGGAGCGTAGTAGAGGGGGCTGATCCGTATCTCTCTCTCGGTAGGCCGGTTGTTGCTCGCCTGCAAACCGCGAAGCAGATTCAGGTTGCCCGTCATGGCGGAATATTCGTCCGAAACGCCGATCACACTCCGGCTGTTCAGAGGCGATACGCTCATGTCGAACGAATAGATGTCGTCCTTGCCGGCAAATCCCCGGCGATCGGAGATGAAATAGCCGGTATTGCCATCGAAGAACATCCCGAAATCGTTGTTCACGCTGTTGATCGGGTAAGGATAATGGTGCAAACTGCCGGGCAACACGCGATTCTGCCGGAAACTGACGCTGAAAATGTCGTATCCGCCGTACCCTTCCAGGCCGTTCGAGGCAAAATAGAGCCCGTCGGACAGGATGCGCGGGAAGATTTCATCGCCCTCGGTGTTGACGTACGGCCCCAGATTGGAGGGATCGTTCCACTTCTGTCCGGCTTCGTCCCAATGGGCGATGTACAGGTCCATTCCTCCGTAACCTCCCGGACGGTCGGAACTGAAAACGAGCGATTCCCCGTCGTTGAAGAAAACGGGGTGGGCATAATTGTGACCCTCCTGATACTCGAACAGGTTTTGGAACGCCTGCCAGCTTGCCCGGCGTTCGTCGATGCGCGAGTAGTAGAGTTGGGTGACGAACATGCCCCGGGTGCCGATGATGTCTCCGATCCGGTCGGAAGAGGCGTAAGAGATGCCCGTGGCGACCATGATCGTATTGTCGTCCGAGAAGGCGACGGGACCGCTCTGCAATTCACGCGGAATGGAGCGGAAAGGCTCGGCCCTTCTCGCTCCGAGCGTGTAGTACTGCGTCTGGTGGTAGTAGATCTTCAGCGGGTCCTGAATGCGGCTGTTGCTGATCGCGTAGAACATCTCTCCGTTCCACTTGCCGACCCAGTATTCCGGAAGAGCCGAACTGGTTCGGGCCAGGGTCACCGCGTAATCCGAATCCCCCTTGCCGTAATAGCGCTGCAGGTCGGAGAGCGAGTAGAGCGTGTTCAGGTAGCGCTGATTCCGGCGGTAGGGGCTCAGGAAGGCGTACTGCCGGGCCACGATCTCCGCCTGCTGGGTACGGCCGGTCTGGCGAAGCGCATCAATGTAAAAACAGACGTCGTTCACCGTGAGCATCGTGTCGGACGCCTGCCGTACCATGTCGTAGAAAGGAATGGCCTCCGCAGGAGATTGTAAAAGCGTATACAGACGCGCCATTTTTAGTCGGAGATCCAATCCCTGGCCGGTTTCGTAGTGGTCGTTGGCCCGACCGTAAAACCGCATTGCCCGATCATAATCTCCTCGTATAAAATATCTGTCTGCTCTGGTCTCCAACTGCCTGGCCCTTCTGTCCACGGATTCCGACTCCTGCGCCGAAGAGACGCAGGGCAGAAGAAAGATGCAGAGAACCAAAAATAATTTTTTGTACATGACCGTCATTGAATTCATGATTTATTAACGGAAAAGATTGTAAACCAAATGAACCCCGAATTTCGTCGGGCCGATCCAGGATCGGGTATTCTTGTAGGCCATGGGGTAGTCGGCCCATTCTCCCCCCAGATAGTATTTGTTGTACTGCATGTGGGCGTATCCCAAACCGAGGTTCACGTCCATGCGGAACCGTTTGGCAATGTAGAATTTGTAGCCGAGCGAAACGCCGCCCGAGACTCCCCAGCCCTTGCGTCGGTAGCTGGTTTCGCCCTCGCCCTCGTAGAGGCCGATGTTGAAGTTGCCGCCCAGCAGGTAGGGGCCCACGTAGAAGCCGTCGAACGTGTCGTTGGTGTAGTAGTACTTGGGACTGATGTAGTAGCGCAGGTCGGCCGAGCCCATGAGCACACGGAAAACCTCCTCGTGCTTTTTGAACATGTAGGGAGTCCAGAGGATGTCCCCGTTGATGGTGAACTGCTGGCTCAGCGTGAACTCCGCGCCGATATTGGGTGTCCCCACCAGGGTGATGGGGATGTTGATCTTCAGGGATTGGGCGCCTGCGGTCTGTACGCCTGCGAAACAGGCGACGGACGACATAAGTAACAGCAAATAGATCCTTTTCATATGCTTGTAATTGTCATTGATCGATTAATTTACATCGGAGTAGTACCTCCCTGACTCACTCCACCCCAACCTGCGACCTCGATCTTGATGACCGTGAAGCCTTTGAAGGTGAATTTGATCGATTCCTGCGATTCGAGCACCAAGCTGGTAACCGGGTTGCCGTTCTCGTCGACCGGTTTTTTATCGTCGGACAGGTTTTCGAAATCGGCCTGGGTAAAGGGAATGACGCCGACCATATTGCCGAAATCGTCGTAGAGCTGGATCTCCAGTTCCAGCGGAACGGGCGTGGGCGAAAGCACCCCTGCGCGCGAGGAGGGCGAGCGGGAACCCGCGTCCATGCCGAAGTAAGTCCCCGCCGAAGGGTTGATCGGGTCGTCGGTCTCGACGACGTTGCCCGCCTGGTTCGACGCACGGTCGTAGGAGCCGCGGATGCGGTCGCCATAGGAAAAATTGCGGAACGTCCCGTCGAAATGGTAGGCGGTGGACAATCCGCTGTAATAGGTATCTATGCGGCTGACAAAGTCGGGCAGGTCGATGAACGACAGGATGACATCGCCTTTGAAAAACCGGGTTTCGTCGATGTTGGCTTCCACAGGTTTCTGGGAATCGGGGTGCCCGATCGGATAGGCCGTAGCGGTCAGGAAGAGCGATCGGGGATGGGTGGTTCGTGATTCGTAAACGTTTTCGCTGCGCACGTAGACGTTCTCCTCCGAGGTGTCGAGCGTTTTGGTCTGGCTCGATTCGCCGAAGGGGTTGCCGACGCTGATCGATCCGGGAGCGTAGTCGGCAAAGCAGCTGATGGTGTAATTGCGCCCGGGGGGGAGTTTGAAACGAAGGATCCCCTCCTTTAGTTTTTCGACGTCGTTGTACCGACTGGGGTCGAAGAACGGGGCGGTGATTTCGCGGGTAAGAACGTGGGTGCCGTCTTCGGAGTGGAAGGCGACGTAAAATCTCGTTATGGTTTGATCCTTGACCTGGGGGACATACAGCAGGAAGTTGTTCTCGTCCTGAAAGTAGTCGTAGGTACAGGAGGACAAAACTGAAATCATTAGGCACAGGCCCGATAACTTGATGTATTTCCAGAATTTATAGGTTACCATTACCGGTAGAATGTTTTGTTATGCTCAAATGATCCGGCACTGCAGTTCAAAAAAATTTTAAATATCTTCCGCAGCCCCGTTCGGGCTGCGGAAGATATTTTTAAACAGAGGATTCCTTAGAACGGAACAGGAACCGAAGTAACGCCAGCCCAAGGAGTCAGACCGACATTGATCTGGAGATTTCCGTATGTCCCGACTTCCGGAGGAGTGACCCCACCGGCTTCCGAAAGGACGATATTCAGCTCGAGGATGTTGTTGGCAACAACCACTCCGTTAACAGCGCCGTCCCAGTAGAGTCTCTCATCACCGGTAAGAGTTTCGGCAGTCCCTTCAGCAGGAACATAACCGGCTTTACCCATACCGCTGACCACGATATCGAAACGTTCCGCACCGGCAGCAGCGCCACCGGGCCAAATCAGGTAATCCTGCCAGAAATCGGTGTCGTCGGTGGCGCTCATGAACGGATCCGTCACAACAACGCCCAAATTATTGACATAGGTCGTAGGATTCGCCGTTTTTACGTTGTCCGTTGAGAAGAACACGTTGTTTTTCGTCGTAGCATCCGCAAAAGAATAGGTGCCGTTCAGGGCGTAGGTAGTCTTGGCACGGCGAATCGCGAACTGGAAAACACCATCCGATTTAAAGTCGACCAACGTGGAATTCTGAACAGATCCGTCCTGATCCACGCGGATACGAATTTGCGAGACGACACGGGTCAACGCGAAAACACCGCCGTGCTCAGAGAGCGTACCTTCGGCGACATCGACGTTCGCTTGCATGGCAACGAACAATTCGGGTGCTACACCGTAGCCGGTACCGCCTACTTCATCTTCCAAATCAGAAGCGGCATAAGCGGCATTGGCGGGCAAAGAAACCGTGATTTCGGAGAGAGTCTTCCCGATGACATTGCTGGGCGTCCAGGTACCGCTCGGGAGGTTGGCCACCAGGTAGGCGGTCCAGTTACCGGCTTTCACGTCGGTCAACACGGCCGGCTTATAGGAGGCCGTCCCTACCCCGCTCGGATGGAGCTCTACAGTTTGGGCATCCTTCACCGTGGTGCCATCAGTGAACAGGATCATCAGGCTCGTGATGTTTGCCCAGGAAGTAGCCGGCATGGCGCCGGAAGCGACAATCGCACGCGAAGCGGGAGTGTCGAGCGTGAAGTTAATGAGCAGGTTGCCGGTGCCTTCTTCGCCCACAACGGGCTCGTCCTTGGCACACGAGGTAACTCCCGCAAGCACAACAGCGAGGGAAGCCATGGTCAAAAAGATTTTTTTCATTGTAAAAATGAGTTTGGATTAAAAAAAATAAAAAAGTTTGGTTAGTGTTTCGGAGATACTATAATCTTAAGATGAAAGAAGACATGCGGAAACGGGACGGCCGGGATTGGAAATGTAATCTAAAACTCGCAACATATTTATTCGGGTTAGTTCCTGCCGCTATATAAGCAGATATTTAGTTGTTGTTGTTTTCGTTCAAATTGTTCGGCACAAAGGTATGGGGTCTGTTTCTAACAAAATTTACAAAACCGATACTCTTGTTGACGAAATCGATACTTTTTTCATGGTTTGGGCCTAATCGTTCATTTTTTCCGCAGATCGGAGGGCGTTCCGCCCAGGTGGATGCGGCAGAAATTGGTCAAACCGCTCGCCGAGGTGAAGCCGTACTCCTCGCACAACTCGTAATTGGTCTTCACCCCGTTGCGCAGGTCGCGGATCAGGCGCCATTTCTTGCGCTGGATCAGGTACTCCTTGGGGGTGACCCCCATCTCCTGTTTGAAGCGTTTGCGGAAACCGACCTCGGTCATGTGGCACTTGCCTGCCAACTCGCGGGCGGTTTTCACCTCGTCCTCGAAGCAGAACACCCGCGCCTTGAAGTCGGAGTGCTTCTGGACCAGGGGGCGGAAGAGGGTGTCGAGCTCCGCCTCGGTGTAGTAGGCCCTCAGCAGGAACATCAGTTCGGTAAACTTGCAGATCAGGTACGGTTCGCA
>QMCD01004878.1_pt1 | contig 13857 bp, 11 predicted proteins | sample 1821841 | NCBI WGS metagenome assembly QMCD01 (sample SAMN01991225, study PRJNA193472) | Termite gut metagenome, whole genome shotgun sequencing project. | isolation source: worker | host: Macrotermes natalensis | reverse complement strand
TTTCCAGTATTCAATCTCGCCCTTGCATTCTCGGGCGATATCGAAATCCATATGTATTTTTACATCTGGGGGTTATTAACCAATCTGGTAGCGATTGCCATCGCCGCTACGCATGAAGACATCTATTACCTTCCCGACCCGGACCGTTCGCTCGACAAACAGTTACTGCATCCCGGAAAAACGGCGCTGTTCATACCCCCCGCGATGGAAGTGCTGGGCATCAACCGGCAAACCTATTCGGCTATCAGGGGCGGACTGACAAGGCTGATAGATGAGGAAAGTGTCTGTACGAAGCAGGACTTGCGGCTGGATGACCTTGCGAGTATGTTGAATACGAACAAGAAGTATGTTTCGGCGGTGATCAACGACCATTACGGGACTAATTTCTATACCCTTGTGAACCGGTGCCGTGTGAACGAGGCCAAGACTTTGCTGCGGGATGGAAGGCAGATCAAGGAGGTTTGGATCCTCGCAGGGTTCAATTCGCAAAGATCGTTCAACATGGTCTTCAAGCAATTTACCGGAGTTACGCCGTCCGAATGGGCTGCTAAAAGGCAAAAAGAATAACAAATAGGATGTTCGTTTATATCCGTTTCATCATCCGGGGAGACGTAAAAATATCCCCCGATTATGTCCCATGTGTAAATATCGCTTAAATTGACCCCTCCGATCTAAGGGGGCGGTTTAAGCGATATTTACATTTGCTAACGCAGTGGACGATGTCGATGACTTACCGTTTTGAAATCTATCGGTGGTGCAAATGTGGTGCAAGTTGGAATGAAAAACGGCCCTGAGCTAACTCAGTGCCGTTTATTGTGCCCAGGACGAGACTCGAACTCACACGGGCTATCGCCCACCACCCCCTCAAAGTGGCGTGTCTACCAATTTCACCACCTGGGCAACTGCTGTTGCAGCAATTAGCTGAAAACCTATACTTAAATATACCAAAGTATCTGTTTCTAACTTATTACTTTGTATCTATACCCTCAAAATCAATCCATAGAACGGATAGTTTCGGGGCGACAAAGATAGAATTAAAAATTGAAAAAGTAAAATGCTAAATGATTTTTTAATTTTCAATTTTCAATTTTGCATTTTCAACTCTATTAAAATCGTTCATTGTTGCCGCCAAGCCGCGCACGACAAATGAATGTACTATATCTGCGGCCCTCGCAATTTGCTCCTCGACCAGTTTGCGTTCCTCTGCCGACCAGCTGCCAAGCACAAAATCGACCTGACGCCCCTGTGCAAAGTCACTCCCTATACCGCAACGAAGACGCGCATACTCCGTTCTTTCGAGCGTAAACTGGATATCGCGCAACCCGTTATGTCCTCCGTCCGACCCCTTGCCGCGAAGTCTTAACGCCCCCGTTGGTAGTGCCAAATCATCAACCACAACGAGCAGATTTTCAATCTCTACGCCCGCCTTATCAAGCCAATAGCGGACTGCACGCCCGCTATTGTTCATATATGTCGATGGTTTTAGAACCACCAACCGCTGTCCTCGATAATTGAACTCTGCCACATCGCCGTAACGCTGGGTCGTAAACCCCGCACCGCTACTCTGTGCCAAAGCATCGACTACCTTAAACCCGATGTTGTGTCGCGTGTCGGCATACTCTGCACCGATATTCCCCAACCCAACAATCAAGTATTTCATAGTTATAAAATCTATTCGGCTGCCTGACGAGATGCGCGAGTTATAAGAACGGCGCAAACTGCCATAGAAGCAGGATTGAGAAGGGTAATGTTATCGTATTTCAAATCGCCTACGAAAATCGACTTGCCGATACCCAGTTCCGTAATGTCAACCTCCAATGTATCAGGCAGGTGTTCAGCCAATCCGCTTACGAGCAATTTACGGCGAGCTACGGTCAATTTACCACCGGCTTTAACACCCTCTGAATTACCAACGATTTTAACGGGAATTTCAATCGACACAGGCTTCCCCTCTATTACGCGGAAAAAGTCAATGTGCATAGGGTAGTCCTTAACGGGGTGGAATTGTGCCGCACGAATAACGCCACGTTCCTTTTTGCCCTCGATATCAAACTCGATGATGTACGAAGCGGGAGTGTTAAGGATTGCTCTTAGGGCTTTCTCCTCGATTGCGAAATGTGCTTCGCCCTCTGTGCCACCATAAATAACTGCGGGTACAAGCCCTGCTCTGCGCACTGCCTTAGTGCTCTTGCTGCCGAACGCCTTGCGCTCAACGCCTTTTAATTCAATAGTTTTCATCTTTTTTGTAATGTTTCTCTTGGGTGGCTCTCATTCCTATATCAGATAGGAACCCACACCACTTGCGGGGGGCAAAGATAGTGAAAATATGTAAAAAGACAAAGTAAGGGGTAAAATGTTGGGTATCAATGGAGTTGCAAATAGAACTATAAATTATACCTAAAAAGAGCCGTTTTTATTTGTGAAAACGATAGTTTTGCTATAACTTTGTCCCACGTTATGATTGGGGTACATAATGTGTTTTATGATGTCATAATTAAAAAAGATGACGTCTTATGGGACAGCGGAAATTATGTCTTAAAGGTGCTTGACAGAAGCACAGGATATTATAGCCCCCTTTCACATTTGTCGGCAAAATATATTTCAAATACATATTAGTTAACTAATAAGAGAGTGTATCTAACCATACACTCTCTTATTTTTTGTCAAACACAAACACATTATAAAATTATGAAAAAAATTCTACAAGTAATGGCAGTTATGACCCTTTGTTTAGGGTTATCGACTGCGGCTATGGCGCAGACGCGTCAAGTCAGGGGAAAGGTCATCGATGCTCGTACTGATGAGGCGCTGACCGGTGCTACAATTATTTCGACGAAAACGAATGCCGGTGCAGTTGCTCTTTCAGATGGTACTTTCTCTATTCCGTTGCCTTCGAGTGCACAGGAAGTAAGAGTTTCATTTTTGGGTTACCACGAGCAGACGATTGCAATCGCAGCAGGTGGCGATTTGAATTTGGGTACGATAGCTATGGAGCCGGATGCTTATGCTATGGATGCGGTTGTGATTTCGGCAGGTATCGTTATCAAGGACCGCGAAACGCCTGTTGCTATATCTAATGTGCCGTTGGAGATTATCGAAATGAAACTTTCCAATCAGGAGTTTCCTGAGATTTTGAAATCTACTCCTTCGGTCTATGCAACCAAAGATGGTGGTGGTTATGGTGACAGCCGTATCTCGATGCGCGGTTTCAACTCTGAGAATATAGGTGTATTGATTAATGGTGTACCTGTGAACGATATGGAGAATGGTCGTGTTTATTGGTCGAACTGGGCGGGTCTATCGGACGTAACGTCTCTTATTCAGGTTCAGCGTGGTTTGGGTGCATCGAAATTGGGTCTTTCATCGGTTGGCGGAACGATAAACATCGTTACCAAAAGTACTGATGCCGTTCAAGGCGGAAGCATTTATTATGGCGTTGGTAATGACGGGTTACAGAAGCAGCAGTTTACCGTTTCGACAGGTCTGATGGATAATGGTTGGGCTATGACCTTCTCGGGCGGACACACAGCTGGTGATGGCTATGTACTCGGTACGGACTTTGAGGGTTGGAACTACTTTGCCAATATATCGAAACAGCTTGGTGGCGGACATCGTCTTTCGTTGACAGCCTTCGGTGCGCCGCAATGGCACAATCAACGCAGTTATCGCCAATCGATAGAGTATGTCAAAGAGAACGGCATCAAGGCTAATCCGTTGTATGGATATAGGAATGGTGAGCTAATGGCTGTGGGACGTAATGAATATCATAAACCTCAGATTTCATTGGTTCATTATTGGACAATCAATGAAAATTCTCAATGGTCAACTTCGGTTTATGCTTCGATGTCATCGGGTAATGGTCGCACGACACACGGAAAAGATAGGAATTGGTTGAGAACGAATACTGATGGCACGGATATAAAGGATGCAACAAGACGAAACCACTCCGGGCTTATAGATTGGGATGGTATTTTCGAGGATAATAAAAACAATATCAACGGTTCGTCGGCTATATTGGCAAGGTCATTGAACTCCCACGATTGGTATGGTATTTTAAGTACATATAACAATAAGATTACCGATAATATTACGATTACAGCAGGTGTTGATGGTCGCTATTATAGAGGCTATCACAAAGAGTTGGTAGATGATTTATTGGGTGGTCTGTTCTATGAGGCGAGTGGGGCACCTACAAAAGATAATCCTGATGGCAATGGTGAAGCAATTCTCGATGGTCTCGGCAGAGATGGTACGGAAAAGTTAGGAGTTGGCGATGTATTGGGTTATGACGAAATCGGTGAAGTTCTTTGGGCAGGTGTTTTTGCTCAGGGCGAATATGTGAAAGATAATTTCTCTGCATTTTTATCGGGAACTATTACAAGCCACAGCTATCGTTGGAGTAATTATGGTACTATTGCAGACCAATATCAAGGTAAAGCGACATCTGATTGGGTAGGGTTCTTGCCTATTTCAGTTAAGGGCGGTGCAAACTATAAGTTTGCCGAGTACCATAATATATTTTTGAATGGAGGTTACTTTACTCGAGCTCCATTCAAAAATAATGCATTTGAAGGATATTCGACTCGACCTAATCCGGAGGCAAAAATGGAGCAGGTAATAACGGGTGAACTTGGTTATGGATTTGCTAATAACTACTTGAATATCAGCTTGAATGGTTATTATACCCTTTGGTTGGATAAGAGTCAGCGTCCGTTAGCCTTAGAAGTACTTAATGAGGAAACAGGAGAGATAGAGGAAAGATTGTATAATTTCTCAGGTGTGAATGCTCAACATATGGGTATAGAGTTAGAGGCAACCTATCGTCCGACTACAAATTTTAATCTTAAAGGTATGTTCTCTTTTGGTGATTGGATTTGGAGAGATGATGCTCGTGTGATAATGTATGATGACAATCGTGTTGAATTAGGTCGTTTTGAGGCATATATTGCAGGCATACACGTTGGTAACTCGGCACAAATGACTGCCTCGTTGGCAGCAAATTGGCAGCCGTTCAAAGGCTTTAATGTTGGGCTCGATTTCAACTATTTCGGCAAAAACTTTGCAAACTTTACTCCTGAAAATCGTTCTAAGCCTACCGATAGAACGGAATCTTGGCAGATGCCTGACTATTATACATTCGATTTATCGGCACGATACAAGTTTAATATCGGCAAGCAGTGGATAACCGTTTACGGCAACATTAACAACTTATTCGGTGCAGAATATATTTCAGATGCAACCGATGGTGCAATAAATGGAGGAGGTCATGAGGCAGTCAATGCTACGGTATATTATGGCTTCGGCAGAACTTGGACATTCGGTCTCAAATTTAACTTCTAATCACTAAAAAAGATAAGACAATGAAAAAGATTATTTATATACTCGCTCTTGCAACGGCTTTTGCTGCTTGTAATCCCGAAACACTTCAAGATATTTATGATGATATCCCCGATAAGCCTTATGCCGTAACAGGCGTAGAATACACGCTTACTGATGCTGATTATACAGATATTTCGGCTGCTGCTGTTGCAGATGCTACCGACGAGGTAACAACAAATATGTCAAAGGATGTTGATGCAAGCAAAACTCTTAACTCGTTTGCATCTCCGAATGCTTATGTACCTGCTGTTTTGAAGCGACGCTTCCACGCTTTGGAGAAAGGTTCTGCAGTTAATGTAACCTATGCTTACAAAGATGATGCTCCTGCATACGTGAGAGCTCTTGGGGCTGCTCCAAGCCATACGGTAACTACTGATGAGTACCAGAGTGCAGGAGCTACGATGAATTACTTTACTCCTTCGACATCTGCCGTTTCATCGTTGCCCGCAATTTTGTCAGCGGCTAACCCCGATGCAGTGCAGGGAGATTTGGTTGTCGTAACGTATAAAACTGCCGACACGGACCCCGGTTCGGTATCGCCGACACGTCTTGCAGAAGATTTTTCAGGCTACATTCCCGCAACGGCGGCTCCATATACAAAGTGGGACCAAAATGGCTGGACACAGGTAATAACACAAGGAGATGGCACAAAATACTGGCAGGTACGTTCACGCGTTGTTAGCGGTACAACTACCCTGTATGCACAAATGTCGGCTAATGGAGGTACGGTTGAAGTAAGCGAGAGCTATGTAATTAGTCCGCTGGTTGATTTGAGCCAGACGACAGAGAACAATTTTTCATTCGATATCTGCGTCGGATATTGGAACTATGCAGGGCTGTCGGTACTGATTACGGAAGATGCAAATTGCCTTACAACGCCTGCAACCGTTACTTGGACAGATGTAACCTCTTCATTCACTATCCCGACTGAACCGACAGGTGGTTATGCACCGGAGTACGTGTCGGCAGGGACATTGGATCTGGATATAAATTTTTCAGGAAAGAAAATATATATTGCCTTCAAGTATAATGGTGATAACACGGATTCTGAAGCTCCCCAAACGACAACTTTCCAAATTGATAATGTATTGGTTAAAGGCACGGCTCCCGATGGTGGCGGTGATGTTCCGACCAGAGATGAGACAGCTATCTATACATTTAACGGCACTACTTGGGTTGTTTACCGAGATGCCATATCTGTACAACCTGCCGACTATGCTGCTATGGGAGTTGCATATTTAACAACCGGAAATTAAATGGTACACATCAGCTTCTGGCCTATGCTGATGATGTTAATATACTGGGAGGGTCGACAAAAAAGCTGTCGTTTACAGAACAAGTTCGGGTAATGCGGCGTTGGAATTCATCAAAACCGAAAATGGTTTTTGGGCTCTTGAAACGAACATATCAAAGATGACGGCGCAATTTATTCATTCAGGTGAAGGTGGTTGGGTATTTGACCCGACGGTTAATCATACTATGACGGCAGAAGACCATCAATTAGTGGTTGACTATGTTCTGAATGACCCGAGATTTGAAGGTAGTTACAGAAGTAGTTATACCAACGAGGAGTTCTATTTCGGTTTCAATGCACACTATGTAAATGTTAGCTTCCGTCTCTCATACAGAGCAAGCTATGCTCCCAATGACCCCGACCTTATGGATAAAACCGATGAGGAGAAGATAGTAGTGCTTTGGGCTCGTATGAGAAATGAGGGTATGCCGAAATTCTTGGAATTGAAGTACCCGAATGCAGTGGTTGATGTTCAGGGTATTCCTGTTATGTATAACATAACGGTTGATATATTCTACCCCGATGGCACGACATATCAGAGCGGAACAGATAAATTCTCATACACGTTTACATACAAGGTATTGACGAATGGTTCGGCTGGCGTTGCTCCTACATTTGAATTTGTAGATGTTGTGAGCAATTCGGGCAGACCGATATTCTAATAGTTTACTTGACAAAGAAAAAGAGAGCCTAATTATAGAGCTCTCTTTTTTTATGCTGTAAAGGTTTTACTTTGAATAGAAGGGCGGTGTTTCGGCGCCCCAATCGGTTGATTCAGCACCGAGAACGAGTTCCAGCTCTCCACCTTTGTAAATATCATCTCTAAAAAGCCAGCAATTATCGAGCCTGTTGCCGTTCAACGTTGCCGACTGAATATAAGGTGGCGTACCCGATGTACGGATTGTGAAGCGTTTTCCGTCACGAAGGTGTATTGTGGCACGACTAAATTGTGGCGAGCCGATTTGGTAGGTCGGTGGTACGGATGTTCCGCCCTGCACATCGAATAGTCCCAATGCCGACATCACATACCACGCACCGAGCTGTCCCTGGTCTTCGTCCTGCCCATAGCCGTAGCCGTGTTCGCCGTCTGTGCCGTAAAATTCGTCACAGATTGAGCGTGTCCACTTTTGGGTCAAATCGGGTCTGCCCGAAAAGTTAAACAGCCACGAGATATGGAGGTTAGGCTGGTTGCCGTGATTATAAGCCATTTCGATACCCGAAAATGCCCAAACCTCTGTGCCGCCTGCAAATATATTCTGCTGCGAAATGAACATCACCGAATCGAGGTGTTCGTTGAAATGTTGTTTGCCTATTTTTTCAACCAATCCCACAGGGTCTTGTGGAACAAAGTAGGTATATTGTAGCGAGTTGCCCTCCTGAAATCCTATCCACGACTCGTTGGGGTCGAAATTCTCAATCCAACTGCCGTCTGCCAATTTCGGACGAATCAATCCGAGTGTCTCGTCAAAAAGACGTTCCCAACCTTTCGACAACCACATCAGCTTCTCGTAATCTTCCGTTTTGCCCAACTCTTTTGCCCACTGAGCAACGGCATAGGCAGCAAAGGAGTATTCGAGCGTATGCGATGCCGAGAACATTCCGCCACCCGGGTGGGCGTGCCAAGGAATGGTCATATCGAATGGAGAATATCCCAATTCGACAAATGCCTTCGTATCCATCTTGCCCGCACCCTCGATGCGACCTTCCCAACCGACAACATCTTTCAGAGCCGCCGCATAAGCCTTTTCAATATCATAATCACGGATGCCTGAATTATAGGCACCAGCAAAGACAATAGGAATCATATTTGTTCCTACACCCGAAACATATTTCGATGCCGCAATTCCGTCTCCGAGCCACCCCGTTTCGTCATATATGAGCAGTTGGCTGTTTACGAAGTCGTTATAGTATTCGGGATATGCCAACGCCCAAAGTAAGGTTAGATTCCAATAGCCTCCCCACATCGCATCGGTATTGAAGTGTCTGAATTGCGGTTTGCCCTCCTCGTTTAGTGGAATTTGCCCGATACCGCCGTCCGAGCGCGGATATGCTCCGTTTACATCGCTCGCCGTACCACGTCCCAGCAATGCGTGGTAGAGTCCCGTATAAAATTTGGTCATACTCTCCTGGCTCCCCTCAACATCAATACGACCCAGATAATCGTTCCACATTCGTTTTGTTTGGCGGCGCACGTTATCGAAATTCTTATCTGCTCCTTCCGTTTCGAGGTTTAGACGTGCATTCTCTATTGATGTGTAAGATACACCTATCTTTACCTCGATAATTTCGTCGGCTTCGGTTGAGTAGGTTAATACGGCTCCTGCTCCGATACCGCTAATTTCGGATTCCGCTCGAACCTCTTCGCCACGCAGGAATGTGCCGACCGATGAGGCATCTTTCGACATAACAGCATAGAAGTACATCGGGAGCACGGCGCCTTGTTGATATTTAGTTACATAAGTAGGCTCGGTTATGACCCAACCCTCAATAGTATGATTGTCAATAATGCGGACATAAGCATCTTTTACGGGACCGCTTTCGCCGAGTCGATTACCGACGTCGAAGATAATGTTTGCCTTGTCGGAAGCTGGAAAGGTGTAACGCTGGTAGGCTACACGCGTAGTTGCCGTAGCCTCTGCCTTGATGCCGTAATCTTTCAACAGGACGCTGTAATATCCCGCTGTGGCATACTCTGAAGATTTGTCGAATGCGCTCCGCCAACCATCGCTTTCGTCCATACGACCCGGTTTGGTGCGTATTTCGCCGATGGTAGGCATCAACATAAAGGCTCCGATTTGGAACTCGTGCAGACAAGCAAAACCCTCGATAGAGGTGTGATTATCCTCGTATCCGACAGCCTCCCAGCCTTGAATGTTGCTGTACGAGCCGTTGGTCGATGGACCGACCTTTGCCATTCCGAATGGTTCTGAGGCTGGCGTATAGAAGAACCAGCGGCTATGGGTCGAACCGATATTGGGATTTACAAAGTCTGTAAAATTTTTATTCTGACAGCCACATAGAGCTATCGCCGAAATGATTAGTAACGTTTTTTTCATACCGCAAAAGTAATCTAAAAAATCATTATCCCATTATTCCTCCCAGTGAGAACATCGGCATATACATAGAGATTAGGACAACGGCAACGAGAACCCCGACAAATATAATCAAACTCGGCTCCAGCAGAGCGCCGATTTTTTGTAGGTTGAATTCCAACTCTTTTGTCAGCTCTTCGCCTTGACGGGCAAACATTGCGGGCATCTTATTGGTCTCTTCGCCGACGTGTATCATAGCTACGAGCTTATTGCCGTAAAGTTTTGGAAACTTTGCCATATTCGAACTCAACAGCTCGCCACGTCTCACTCCCGTTGCCATAGTGGCGAAAGATTGCTGATAGGGATAGAACGTGATGACACCACCGAGCATATCGATACCATTAAGTAGCGGCACTCCCGATTCGGTTACAAGGTTGAGGAGTTTACAGAAGTGCATTTGGTTCGTTCTACGGATTATGCCCGAAAGGATAGGCGTGCGCAATGTTACGGTAGCAAGAAATGAGCGCACAGACTTTCGGGTGCGATAGTAGTATAATGCTCCTGCTACTGCAATAACGATTGTCCCTATTATGGTTGCATAAGTTGGGAATGATTTGGAGACGGCGATAATCCATTTCGTAAGTGCGGGAAGCTCTCCGCCCATACGAGTATAGACCTCCTCGAACATCGGCACTATGACCGACAACATAAATGCCACAACAATCAACGCCGTACAGAGTACGATAAGGGGGTATCTTACGGCAGCCATTACAATTCTACGCTGGGCTATTCGATTATGATAATAGTTACTCAAAAATTCAAGCACCTCGTTCAATCGTCCCGTCTCTTCTCCGATATGGATAACACCACTATCAAGGTTAGAAAATTGTCCGCTCTTTTCGAGAGCCTGCCAAAGGAGCATTCCGCTTACGACCCTCTCGTAAATCTGTTTCAAAACGGCTTTGACATTCTTATTTTGCTGCCCATCTATGAGTAGCGTAAATGCCCTCGAAAAATCGAGTCCCGATGATATTAGCGATGCGAGTTCGGCAAAAATCATCTCTTTCTTTGCATCGTCCAAGTGGCGGCGTTTGTATAAACTATTCATATCGGTATTCGTTCTCTTTATCTTCTATGGTCTTTGTCGAAATCTTTCGTTCATCGGGTATGACTGCTACTCTGTATTGTAGCAAGCTGTCGCGGTCGTTCAATACTTTAAGCGTTATCGTGTCGTTCGGAGCGTCGAGTTCTATTACTCGGCGAAACAAGGTATCGCGCGTATAGTTGCGGTTCACTATCAAAAACGAGTCGATAGAGATATTGATTTCATAGCGTAACTCTCCGTCATCGAACAATTCGATAAACGTTCCGTTATCGCCAATGCTATCTGTCTCGTTTACAAACGTTACAAAGCGACGATAACCATCATACAGCTCGGCGGTGGATACGATTTTTTCTGTCCGTCGTTGAATATATCGATTGAGCAACGTAAGCCCCTCCATTACGGCGAGCAGTACAACTCCTGCAATAATCATATAGACAAGCAGTTCGGTTATTGTAAATGCTGCCAATCGTTTCATTGTGTGTCCAATTTTTCGATTAAACGTCTATACGTTATTCGTCTATGACTCCCTTCGATATCGGCGCGGACTACGACCTGCAACATAGAATCATATTCTCTGTACTCCTCAATAAGGGTCGTTATCATACCCCACGAGAAGGTATCCTCATACGTGCCGACACCATAACCACTGCCGTAGCGAGCCATAGCGATATCGACACAATTATCGACCTCAACTATGATGTAGTCGTCATCGTTGCGGTTTGTTGATATTCGGGTTACAATGTCGAGCGATGCGGCAAAGACGATAAGAAAGATAACCGCCGAAACTACCGCCTCTATCAACGTAGAGCCTTTGAGTGTTTTCAGTCGAGCCATACTATTTTCTTTCGTTCTCGTTTTTCGGAGAGCCATATCGGATGTGCCGTATCCTCATTTTGCAATGTCGTAAAATCGAGCAACATATCTTTCCAATACCCCTGTGGCGAGTAATAGACCGCCTTTTCGACGTATGTCATTCCCGAAACGATACCTTGTAACATCGCATTACCTTTCAGATAGACCAACCCTCTGACCTTCGCAAGGCGCGATTGTCGGTAGTTGGGTTTAGAGACATCGTTGCCGTCATTGCTGTTTTCAATAACGTAACCGTTTACTATGCTACCGTCTTTTAGCTCTATATATTTCGAGGCATATATACCCGACGGATATTCCAATACGGCATTTTTTTCGACTATTATCGTGTCTGAGGCGAATATCTGTACGTTGCCTCTAAATTTTTCGCCGACAATTACTTTTCGGGCAGCGATAAGGACGTTTGTTAGTTTTGCGAGTGGGTCTATTTTGACTTCATCACCTCGAACTACTATGTTCCCCAGTAGCTCGCCGTTTAACGTTCCACGACAGGAGACTATTAGTGGCTTAGTGTTGTAAAAGTTTACGTTTAACGAATTAGTGGTTGTGCCGTAGAGTAATCACTTTCAAGGAGAACGTTAATTTCTCGTTCTCTGTCGGAGTGGGAGGCAGGTAATCTATTTTCGGAGAGCGTAATTCTATTTTTGTCTATGGTCGCACCGCTGAAAAACGTTGCTCCGCTTCGTCCATATATAACTCCACCCGAAGGAATAGCAACATCTCCAATAAGATTAGTCGCTCCCGTGATTGTAAGTGGAGTGCTTCCGTTTGCATAATAGAGCGTTTTTGAGTTAGGTTCGCTCTGAAGCCCCATCAAGTTTGTTTTGTCTGTTTCGCCTGCCGTATGGGTCACGGATACGGCTTCGTATAGCCCCCACATTTTGTGCGATATGACGACAGAAGAGGACGGAATGGAGTCGTATAGTCGTATTTCGCCCACTACGTCGGGGTAATTTTCATATAGTATGAAGGCGGACTCGATGTCGGCTTGGCAATTTTTCTTAAACATTGCTCGCTCCTGCATCAATGCACCTATTTCGCTGTAAGAGAGTAGCGAAAAGACGATAAGTAGCATCAGCGTACAGACAACGATGACGGTCGGCAATACGGATGCTTTTATGTGGCTCTTAAAGTGCAAGATAGTAGCTTTGTTTGTTCTTTACGAAATGTAATTGTCCTCCCGAAACGGCTGTTAATCGAAATCCGTCTATCTCGCTCCCGACAGAGATTGTATATTGACTGCCGCCAAGTTCAACGATGTAGAATGTACGCTTATCGTGGTTGATAGTTCCCACAAAATGGATATTGAACGGCTCTAATTGCGGCTCTTGCGGAGCAGGTTTTGCTGTCCAAAGTTCTCTCTCCTACCATGCCAAGCGCTGGGTCCTACCAGTACTAACCGCTGTTGGCCTCATCTTCGCGAAAGGGATGTCTACCTTCTCGTTTTGGATATCCGACGCTGAGTTGCGCTGGTCAGCTGCGAGTTTCGAGTTTTTCCTGCTCGCCGCAGGTGTCATCATTGCATCACTGGTTGGGGGTCTGACTCGTAGCCACGAACGTGAGGCGCTGAGCCAGGCGGAATCCAAAGCAGCCAAGATTGACGCTGAACAGGCCCGCCTAGCCGAGGCACGGCTCAGCGAAAGGGCTCGGATAGCCCGTGAAATGCATGATGTCGTTGCCCACCGCATCTCACTGATTGCGATGCATGCAGGGGTGCTGGCTCACACTTCTGAGAAAGACGAGGTACGTGAAGAGGCTCGCCTAATCCAAACTAACGCCCGTGACGCTTTGGTTGAGCTGAGAACCGTACTGGCTGACCTGCGTGGAGCAACATCAGATCCCGAACCGCCGCAACCCACGCTCGCCGACTTACCCGCGTTGCTTTCTGACGCCCAAAGCGCCGGACAACAGATAGAGATAAACAGCGCTGCGCAACTAGACAATCTGCCAGCTCAAGTTGGTCGGCAGACATCTCGAGCGAGAAAAAAGCAACGCCGCGGTTTTTAGCATCGATATTTTTTGCATGCATCATGTGGTCGGCAACGTTGTAGGCAATGTTTGTCGCCAGCGCGGTTTTGCCCATGGCGGGACGTCCGGCGATGATGATTAAGTCCGAGTCGTTTAGGCCGCCCATTTTATAGTCCCCAGCTGGGTTTCGCTGTGGCCGGTGGTGGCGA
>QMCD01002050.1_pt1 | contig 13863 bp, 15 predicted proteins | sample 1821841 | NCBI WGS metagenome assembly QMCD01 (sample SAMN01991225, study PRJNA193472) | Termite gut metagenome, whole genome shotgun sequencing project. | isolation source: worker | host: Macrotermes natalensis | reverse complement strand
GCGCCAGCTGTTGCCGCCGCTTCAGCGCCGGTTGCTCCCGGCGGCGTGATCGAATTATATGTCGAGGATTTGAGCGTCTAGGCTTCTTACAGACATTTAACCGGCCAGCGCGGGGCGAAAGTCCTGCGCTGGTTTTTTCATCGCAAAATGCTCTACCGTAAGCGACGGCGGAGCATTTTTTGTTCGTTTATGCTATACGCCTCGCGAATAATGGTATATAATATAAAGAATTAAATGTAAGCGGAATAAATATAAGATGGGGATAGATATGGAATATATAAGAAGACATAAATCCTCAAAACCTGTCTCCGAGCGCCAATTTAGAGGCGAAGCTCCGCAAGCGGTCGTTCCCAACTCCGCTTTGTTGCCGTTGCTGCAAAATGTAAGTTCTGAATCATCCAACGTTACCGGCCTGCCGGACGCGATGAAGGCGCGAATGGAACGGTTGACAGGCGTGCCTTTAGACGACGTGCGCGTACATCGCGATTCCAGCAAGCCTGCGGAATTGGGCGCGGCGGCGTACGCAAAGGGCAGCGAGATTCATCTCGGGCCGGGGCAGGAAGAGCATTTGAGCCATGAATTAGGGCATGTTGTGCAGCAGAAAACGGGGCGGGTAAAGCCGGCGTTCGAGCTCAATGGCGAAAAAATCAATGACGACGCCTCGCTTGAAGAGGACGCGGACGAGATGGGCGAAGCTAACGCCGCCGAAGCGCCAAAACTCAGTCGGCCTGCGCAAAGCGGCGCGGCGGACGTAGTACAGCGGGAGTTGATAGCCGTTGGCAATACCGCGCCGGGGCAGACTGAAGTGATTGGCATAAACGCAATGCCTTCCTTCGGGCGAAGAACGTGGACGAGCACCATAGGACGGCTCTGGGGCGCGGGCGTGGGCAACGCGTCCAGCCTCTACGCGGGCCATTCCAGCGTCATATCGGGGTCGCTAAACGCGGGCGCGCGGTTAAACCCGCTGGCAATCAATCCCGTAACGGATGTTTTTATGAACCCGGCGGGCGGCGGAGATATGCCGGTAGTTGAAAACGTGCCCAACGCGCAAAGCGGCCCAAGCAACAGTGTGGGCAATATGAGAGCCCATGGTTTCAGCCCCCGGGGCATGTGGAACAGCTTGATGATTGGACTCAACCGTTTTTCCTTCGGCCTGCTGGGGAGCAAAACCGTTCAAGGCGGCTATCATAACGACCGCGGCGTAACCGGCGACCCGCTGTCGAGAACGCTAACGACGAAGGTTACGCCACAGACGCGAACCCTTTGGGATCAGCTGGCGTCGCAAGACTTAGACATGACAGACACAAGCGGCATATATAGCTTTAATCCCACCACGCGCAATAAAAAGAACGCGCGCAATATCGATAACTGCACCACGATCGCTCTGCGGCGTGCACATACGATATGCAACGAATTAATAGACGGCATGCAGGACGATAATATCGACAAAGCCAATATTATTACCTTGCGCGGCGAGCTAAACAGATTGATCGATGCGATTGCGGAAAGAGGCCGGGGTGAGGAGGGGAACAATATGCAAGGCCGCCTGATGGGCGCGCTTCATACGAGATACGGCGATTGACTACATTTGCTTTTTCAACAACGACCACTTATACTCCTCAAACTGTTCAATCGCCGGCATAGAACTCTGTGCGCCCTTATATTGTACGGAATAGGATGCGGCGATTTGACCGTATTGTATCGCCTCGGCCAAGTCGCGGTTTTTTGCGTAGGCCGCTGCAAAGCCGCCCAAGAAGCTGTCGCCTGCGGCGGTCGTGTCTACGGCGTCTGCGGCGAACGCCGGGTAAACTTTGCCGCCGTATAATACGCCCGCTTCGCCCAGAGTAACGATGACGGTTTTAATCCCACGCTTCTGGAGCGCTAGCGCGGATTCTTCCATAGCTTCAATGGAATCGCAACGCCGACCTCTTATGCGCGCCAATTCGTATTCGTTGGGGACAAGGATATCCGTCAAAAGGATCATCTCTTTGGATAGCATAGCGGCGGGCGCGGGATTCAGCAGCGTCGTTTTTTTCGCGGCCTTGGCGATTTTGAAAGCGTACTCCGTAGCGTCGATCGGCGTTTCATGCTGCGCCATAATCATATCGCAGCGCTCTATGGCGTCCCTATGCCGTTCGATATACGCCGTATCGACTATGAAATTCGCACCGGGTACGACGATAATACAGTTGCAGCCATTTGCGTCCACGCTTATAGCCGCGAGGCCGGTATGCGTATCGCAGCGCTCGACCCGCGAGACGTCTACTCCGGAGCGTTCCATCTCTCGGAGTATGAAATCCCCGTAAGAATCGTTGCCAACCTTGCCTAAAAATACGACCTCCGCGCCCAGCCTCGCGGCGCAAACGGCCTGATTCGCGCCCTTGCCGCCCGCGTACTGCGCAAAGCTTTCGCCGATAACCGTTTCCCCGGGCTTGGGGATTTCGGCGGCGGTCGTCGTTAAGTCGATGTTGATTGAACCCAGGACGATTATCATAATCCCAGCCCCTCGCGCTTGAAAACATGCAGCTCCATCTTATCGACCGCTTCATCGATAAAGCGCTGGTAATCGAGCTTTTCTTCTTCTTGCAGAAGCACGTCTATTCGCGGCTTCGTAACGGGATGCTTCGGTACGAAAAGCGTGCAGCAATCCTCGTACGGCAGCGTGGAGGTTTCAAACGTGCCGATGCGCTTGGCGATGGTTATAATTTCGAGCTTGTCCATGCCGATAAGCGGCCGGAAAACCGGCATGCTGACCGTCGCGTTCGTCGAGAAGAGCGCTTCGAGCGTTTGGGAAGCCACTTGCCCTACGGCTTCGCCCGTGATGAGCGCCTTAGCGCCCTCTTGCTCGGCGGCGCGCTCGGCTATGCGCATCATCATGCGACGCATAAGTACCGTTATGTACGTATCCCTACACGCGGAGGCGAGCTCCGTTTGCAGCGCGGTAAACGGCACGACAAACAGACGGACTTCGCCGCAGTGCTCCGCCAAAAGGCGCGAAAGCGTAAGCACCTTTTCCTTCGCGCGCTCGCCGGTAAACGGGAACGAGTGAAAATGTACGGCAGAGATGGCGACGCCGCGCTTAGAAAGCATATAACCGGCGACAGGGCTGTCGATGCCGCCCGAAAGAAGCAGCATTGCGCGGCCGTTCGTGCCTTCGGGCATGCCGCCCGCCCCCAATTCCTCGCCTGCGTAAATATACGCCCGCTCGCGTATCTCTACGCCGATTTCGATTTCGGGCTCATGTACGTCGACCTTCAGGCCGCTGAATTCCTTCAGAAGATATCCGCCGAGCTCCTTTGCTATCTCCATGGAGTTTTGGGGGTAGCGCTTGTCCGCGCGGCGGGCGTTGACTTTAAACGTCGCGTTTTCGTTGTTTCGCAGCGCGAGGCGCATAACGGCTGCCGCGGCGCGCTCTACTTCGCCCGGCTCCTTGGAGACGGCCAGCGCGCGCGAGATGGAGTGTACGCCGAACACCTTCCTAAGCCGAGCTATAATACGCTCCTCGGCGCTTTCGGCAAAGCCGGATACATAATAGCGCCCCTCGCCGCGCATAACGGCAGCGCCGGAGCCGGAAAGCGCGCGCTCCATAGAATCGAGCAGCGCGCGCTCGAAATAGGGGCGGTTCAGCCCCTTTAAATGAATTTCACCGTAGCGTACGAGGATGACGTTTTCCATCAGGAATATCCTTTCTTAATATAAGGTAGGGGCTCTGCTCCTGCCATCGGAATAATAATTCTAATCTTGTAGGGGCGCGCATTGCGCGTCCGCGGTTCATTGTGTTTTTTGCACCCCATTCGCCAGGCTGCGCCGGGCGAATGGGGTATATTTTTTATATCGCCAAGGGGCTTCGCCCCTCGGCGATTATTGTTTTAAGCTTTATCTTCCGATTTTTCTCAGTTTATTCACGTTTTCGATTATAGCCTCCGCGACCGTATCCATTTCCGCGACCTTGTTGAACATGCCCAGGCTTATACGCAAGGCGCTGCGGGCGCGGTCGTTCGGAAGGCCCATCGCTTCGAGTACGCGGTTGCTGGTCTGATTTTTCTTCTGCGAGCAGGCCGAGCCAGTGGAGACGCAGATGCCGTACTCCTCAAGCGCGTGCAGCAGCACTTCGCCAGGCACGCCGGTAAAGGAGAGGTTTAGTATATGGGGCGCGCTTAGATTGATATCCGGGCCGTTGACGTAGACGTCGCTTAGCTGCGCCAAGAGGCGTTCCATCAGCCTCTGCTTGCATTGCCTAAGCTTGTCTCTTATCGCATCGCCGTTTTCGATATAATAACGAATCGCCGCGTCCATGCCGAGGATACCGGGCGTATTGAGCGTACCCGAACGGATGCCGCGCTCCTGCGAGCCGCCGAGCAGCCCCTTCCCGATACGCACGCGCTGGCGGATCATCAGCGCGCCAACGCCCTTCGGAGCGTTAAACTTATGTCCGCTGATGGAATATAGCTGCGCCGGCACGGGATCGAACGGCAGCTTGGCAAAGGCTTGCACGCCGTCGGAGTGGAACACGGCGTTCGGCGCGTAGCGCGCCATGATGCCGGCTATTTGGTCAAGATCGTTTATAGCGCCGACCTCGTTATTTACGTGCATGATGCTGACAAGGGCTGTGTTTTCGTTTAACGCGGAAGCGAGCTGATCCGTCCGGACTGTTCCGTCGGGATTTACGCCTAAGAATACGACCTCCTGTCCCATCGCGTCGAGCGCGCGAAACGTCTCGAATACGGAAGGATGCTCCACTTGAGTGGTAATAAAGCGCCTGCGGCGTCCTCTGTGGACGTTTGCGACGCCAAAAATGGCAAGGTTGTTCGATTCCGTCGCGCAGGAGGTATAGACGATTTCGCCGGGAAGAGCGCCGAGCGCGCGCGCGAGGTTTGCGCGCGCGGCTTCAATATGGCGGTCGGTTTCTACGGCAAAGCGGTATACGCTCGCGGGGTTTGCGTAGTTGTCGGTCATAGTACGAAAAGCGGCTTGCGCGGCGTCGTCCATAACCCGCGTCGTCGCTGAATTATCCAAGTAAATCATGGGGAACTATTCACTCCCGTCTGGGATATTATTAGAAGGCTGCGCGGCTGCGCGCGCCCGTCTCTTTATATTATGCCGTGCGCGCGTATTCGGGTATTCGTATCATATCACAAGGGCTGTCCGCTGTCGAACCGCGCTTGAATACATTGCAATGCTACTGTGAAATACCCGCCGCTAATACGCGCCGGCGCTTGCGCCTTGAGGCGCGATAACGATCCAAGGGCCGCCAGCGCCGTTCTCATTCGCGGCGGCGTCGCCGTTCTCCAAGTAGTGGGGGGCCGAGGCGACGGCTAACACTTCTCCGCTCTTTTTCGAGAATATCGCCGCTCCGCCATACGGCGCGAGAGCGAACCACGTATCCTTGCCCACGATACCGTCCTCCGCCAGACCGAAGGCGCGCTGGACTTCGATAATAGCGGCTTTCGTATCCTCGTCGTATACTCCGTTTACTGAAATCGCCGGTATCGAGGGATGCGAGGCCGCCAATTCATTGAGGCGCGTTTGTAGCGCGCGCACGTCGCTTGAACCTGAATCGCTTGTAACGTAGATTTTCTCGTCGTTTTCGGCGCGGGAAGCATAAAGCTGCGGCTGTGCGGCCGTTTCTTGCGGCTCGTCCGCTATTTTGGACGCTTGACCGATATGGCTTGCGCTTTCGGATGTATTCGCATAAGGCGCTGCGCTTTGGGGCGTTGGTTGAACGGTGAAAGCAATGGGCGCATCTCTTTCGGGTTGAGCTTTCGTCGCGGACTCCACTTTGGCCGGGATTACGCACGCGCCCAGCGCGCCCGCAACAGCGACAACGAGCATAATCAGCGCGGCGGACAGCGTTTTTATCGCATGGGATGCATGTTTATAGTTCATAATCGCGATTAACCTTTCTTTTACTGTAGCCTTGTCCCGGCACATCGTCGTGAGCGCTCCGATGAACCGAGCCGGCGCAACCGCGCTGATGAGCGTTTCGCCGTAGGTTTGCTTTCCTTTTGCGTCCAGAGCCTTGATAACGGCCTCGTCGCAGCTCAATTCGCAGGCTTTATCGATCTCTTTATGGATGAAATAGGCGAGAGGATTGAACCAATGCGCGCATAAAACGAGCAAGCTCAGCCATTTCAACGGGATATCTAAGCGCCTGTAATGCGTTAGCTCGTGCTCAAGGATGAATAAAAGCTCCTCATCCGAATACGCTTTGTCCGGCAGCACAATGACCGGGCGGAATAGGCCCGTAAGCATCGGCGTCCGGGCGAGGGGGTTGCGCTTGATGGCGACTTTGCCGTCGCTGAGCCGCCTAAGCAATTGTTCCTCGCCGGGGCTTGCGCTGCGATGCATCCTTTTCAGGTTAGCTGAAAATCGGGCGTAGCCGTATACTTTGATTCCGAGCGTGATTACAGCGCCCGCGACCCAAATTAGCAGCAGATAATCGACCGTATGCAGCGAAGAGCCGAGGGATTCATCTCGCGCACGCACTGCGTCGATGAAGCTGAATTCCTCGCCGGGTTGAACCAATATAGGCATGTTTGGGCGATATATCTCGGTATGCGGCGCTTTCAGCGCCGCGTTTACGCCGCCGGGCGCGCTATCTATCGCGCGGAAGATCGAATCCGTTACGCTGAACCCGAACGATACGGGTAGCGCCAGCCGCAGCAATACTACCAGCCAGACGTAGTATTGAAACGATTTCGGCAATCTATGCCGAAACGCCCACTTTAGGGCGAACAGCAGCAGCGCGAGCGCGCCGCCCGATACGGAAAGGGATAGAATAAGCTTTACGGCGTCCGTCATACTACTCACCCACCTTGAACATCGCCCGCAGCTCGTCTAAATCCGCGTCGTCGAGCGACTTCGCGCTAACCAGCGCCGCAATAAGGTTCTTGGCGCTGCCGCCGTAGAGCTTGTCTATAAGCGCGCCCGTCGCGTATTGGCCGTATTCCGCCTCATCTACGAGCGGAGCGTATTGCACGGGGGAGCGCTTGTCCGCTCGGAGCGCGCCCTTTTCTACGAGCCTATACACGAAGGTTTTTACGGTGGAGCCTTCCCAGCCGGTTTGAGAGGTGAGCGCGGCGCGCATTTCGGCCATCGTAAGCGGACGCTTTTCCTGCCATAGCAGGCGCAGCACGCGCAGCTCCGCGTCGGATATTTTGGATAGAATTTCTGAATACATCGCGAAACCTCCTAGGTTACATTCGTAACCGCACTCATAGGTTACAACTGAAACCCGGTTTTGTCAAGTGCTTTTTGCAAGCTAAGCGAACAAAGCAATTTATTTACTCTCTGCTTTTGGACGACTACGGAGCGCCGCCGTCCTTCGCCATGGATACGCGCGAAACCTGGCTGCTGCCATGGTAACCATAAGCGCCGTATGGATTTTCGTCAGTTTTACCTGAGCAGAGGCATGCTCCCCGCCAGCTTATTGACCAGCTTCTTATCTCCGCATATCGCCAGGCCGAAATAGCGCAGGCTGGCCTCCGGCGCGTCCGCCATTTTGGCCGTAAAGGCGTCGTAGGTATTGCAGCTTTGGGCGACGTCCGAAAAGTCCACGACGCTCAATCGCTCGAATTCCTGATGATACAGCCTTTCGCGCAGCGATTTGAGCAATTCAGGATTGCCTTTTAGGATAGGAATAGGAATTGCTATGATGCCGAGATGGCTGTTGCCGTCTTTATCAAAAACGTCGGGGCCTATGAAATCGGGAAAGCGCTTCCCGATATTCAGGCACCGCCAGTCCAGCGTCTTGCCGTCAACCTGCTCGCAGGTATGGGCGTCCAAAGGGTTAATTAGCAGCAAATCGCCTGCGTCGACGGTGTATTTCCTGTTTTTGCATGTTAAAACCCTACGGCCGCTCTCCACGAAGCCTATCACATAATGCTCGTGGAAATGGTTGGGGAACTTCTGCATAATCCCCTCGAAATGATACGCCTCGATATTCAAATCGCCGTCATAGCGAACCGTTCTTTTTTCAGCGTTCATTGGTACTCCCATTGTTTTTTTACAGTATAGTATAACCATGCGGGAACGTCTTGAATGATATTGACGTGGTAACAGTTTCTAAAATAACACTCGATTATCTGGGGAATCATAACTGAATTACTAATAGGAAAAGAGGGTTTTTGATGAAAACCACGCAAAAGGCGGTCGTAAAAAAGATTGAGGGCGGGATGAAGGTAGAGGCAAAGGCCAGAAGCTTTTCGTTTATTTGCGACGAGCCGCCGGCGGCGGGCGGTTTAGACCAGGGAATGACGCCGGTGGAGGCGCTCCTCTGCGCGCTGGGCAGCTGTCAAACTATCGTCGCTATGTCCTTCGCAAAAAAGAAGGGAATCGATCTCAAGGGCTTCCACGTTGAACTCGAAGGTGATATCGATCCCGACGGCTTTACGGGTAAAAACCCCAACGTCCGCAACGGTTTCTCCGAAATCAGGGTCAAACTGCACTTTGAGACGGACGCTCCGGAGGAAAAGGTGAGGGAATACGCGAAATTTATGGAGACGGCTTGCCCCGTAGGCGACAACGTAAACCACGGCGTGCCCATTATTTGCACCGATGTAATAATTCACTAATTATCTAATCATGTTGCGGGCTATATTTGCGTATCGCGCGTTATTATTTGTTCGATGTTTTCTACGCATCAAAGCTTACTTTGATATACGGAAAATTTGAATTGCCCCGCGCAGCACAATCGCAAACACGATCGCGCCGATTATGAGGTCGGGGATTTTGCTATGCAATACCGCGACCAAAACGGCGGAGATGATAACGCCGATATTGACGAAAACGTCGTTCGAAGTAAATATTTGCGTCGCTTTTATATGGACTTCCTGCGACGCGGATTTTTTGAGAAAGTATAGCGAAGCGGCGTTGCCCGATAGCGCAATCAACGACAGCGCGATCATTACGATAAAATCCGGTACAGGCTCGTCGCCGAAAAAGCGCCGCGCAACTTCTATGAACCCCCACAAGGACAGCGCGAGCTGGAGAACGCCGCTGGAGCGCGCTATGCGCCGCTTTATTATTGCCGTGCCCATGATAGCATAAATACTTAGGGCGTATACGAGCGCGTCCGCCAGTTCATCCAGCGAATCGGCTACCAGCCCCATCGAGTTGGCTATGAGGCCCGCGATTATTTCGATGGCGAACACGCAGAAATTAATGATAAGCACAGTCCATAGCAGCTTTTTATCCGCCGTTGAAGCTTCTGCCGCGATGTTACCGCTATAAGCCTGAGTTGTAATGAGTTCAGCGCCGAAATTCAGGGCGTCGATCGACGCTTTTATGCTTTCAAGCTCGCCGAAGTGCAAGACGGTTAGCCGCCTGTTTTCAAGGTCGAACTCCAGCCTCTTGACCGAAGGATTACCGTCCAAAGCCATACGGATCATCTGTTCCTCCGCTGGGCAATCCATAGCTTTGATAAACAGGACAGTTTTTATCATCGCGGATCTTATGCTGCTTTTTACGCGAGCTCGCGCTTAAACACGCAGATGATACTTGCGGTTCTGCCGTAGGCTTCGTTTGACGCAGTCGTTCCGACCAGCTCCCAGCCGTCGCGCCCGGCATCGTTTAGTGAATTATTAAAGTCGCCGGCGTCGATCTTGCCGCCAAATAAGCCCTTTGCGTCTATGACCTGTGTTTTGTATTCGTATTTTTTCATATGAATTTCCTCTCGTTTGCCTCTCCGCTCCAAAGCACACGCAACGATCTAATGATTACGCCTGATAAAGGCGTGGACAAATCGTCTGGTATGATTATAATATAATAAGATGCTAATGTATAGTTTACAAGCTGAATATTTAAATTTGCATTCAAGCGCGTGTATATACAATAATGTCACATGCTGCTTGCTTTTTGCGGCAAGCTTCATCGCTCTTGGTTCTAATAAAGGACGTAGAGATGAATAGCGCCTTGTGTACCTTCGCAGCAAAAGGAGCATCGGGGCAAAAGACGGGCATGCGGCAATTTAAATGATTTGGAGCGGAAAATTATGTTGGGCGTTTATTTCAGCGGTACGGGAAACACGAAGCATTGCGTGGAGACGTTCGTAGAGCTATGCGAAAAAGGCTGCGCGGCCGTTTCAATTGAGGACGAGGATGTTCTTGCGCAGATTGCCGCTAACGATACGCTCGTTTTGGGATATCCCGTCTACTTCAGCAACATCCCAAAGATCGTCCGGGGCTTTATAGCCGAAAACGGCGCCTGCTTTAAGGACAAACAAGTCTTCATCATAGCGACGATGGGGCTTTTCAGCGGCGACGGCTGCGGATGCGCGGCGCGCCCGCTTGAAAAGCTCGGCGCGAAAATACTTGGCGGGCTTCACCTGAAAATGCCGGATTGCATCGGCGATGAGAAAGCGCTCAAGAGAACGCCGCATGACAATCGCGCCTTGATTATTTACGCTCAGAAGAAAATTGCCGGAGCCGTACAACAGCTGAAAGCGGGAAACCCGCCCAAGGAGGGTCTGGGGGTTCTATATCGCTTGGCCGGCATATTTGGGCAACGCCTTTGGACGCTTTTATACATGAGAAGGGCGGCTGCCTATAAAATCAAGCCGCGCTTAGATACCCAAAAATGCACCGGCTGCGGCCTCTGCGCCAGGCTGTGTCCTATGAAGAATATAATAATGGAAGCGAACCGAGCCGCTTTTATGAATCGTTGCACGCTATGCTATCGCTGTTTTGCCCGCTGTCCCCAAAAGGCGCTGACGATTTTGGGCAAGCGCGTGCACGAGCAGTGCCTGTTTGAAAAGTATCATTATGAATGAACGACGATAATGAAGCTTAAATAGTACGGCATAGCATCCCGGCAGCGCTGACTAAACGCAGCGCTTATTGTTTATGCGCTAAAATATCGTTATCATAAAGAGGGAGGTGCGCGAAGTGAATAATAGCCAAGTCGGAAAACTGATTCGCGGGCTTCGTCTGGAAAAGCACATGACCCAGCGGCAGCTCGCGGAACAAATGGGCGTCACAGAACAAGCCGTTTCAAAGTGGGAGCGCGGATTGGGAGCGCCGGAGGTTTCGCTTCTAACGGATCTCTCCGAAATATTGGGCGTCAATATAGAGAGAATATTGGCCGGCGATCTGCGGCCAAATGATAGCGAAAGGGGCGATATGAAAAGAATCAAATTCTATGTGTGTCCGGACTGCGGAGGGGTTATAGCTTCTATGGGAGAAGCGGAAATATCCTGCTGCGGCCGGAAGCTAAAAAGGCTAACGCCGCAACAGCCGGACGCTGGCCATCGCTTGAGGTCGGATGCGATTGAGAACGATTATTATATCACTATGGCGCACGAAATGACCCGTTCTCACTATATCAGCTTCATCGCCTATGTTACGCCGGATAAACTGCTCTTGACGCGGCTATACCCGGAATGGGACGCCGCGATCCGTATCCCCAAAATGTACGGAGGCGCACTGTATGCGTATTGCACGCGGCATGGCTTAACAGTGGAAACGCAGTATGAATGACATAACCTTTACGGCGCTCGATTTAAACACCTGGCCGCGCGGCCAGATGTTCCATTACTTTACCCGAATGGCCCCCACCGGCTATTCCCTGACGACGCAATTGGACGTTACGGTTATGCGGAAAGCGCTTAAATCGCGTGGTATTAAGTTTTTTCCCGCCTATCTTTGGCTTGTTATAAAAATGCTCAACAAGCAAGTGGAGTTTAAGGTCGCTATAAACGATGAAGTGCTCGGGTATTGGGATAGCCTTACGCCGTTACACGCGGCTTTCCACAACGACGACAAAACGATTTCCCTCATGTGGACGCCATATTGCGAGGACTTTTGCGAGTTTTACGAGCGCTATTTGGATAATCAGCGCCTTTATGGCGGCAATCACGGAATTTTGTCGCAGCCGCACCAAATACCGCCGCCAAACGCCTATACCGTTTCGTGTCTGCCGTGGGTAGAATTTTCGCATTTCGCGGTTCACGGCTATGAAAATAAGCCCTATTACTTCCCGTCGGTCGAAGCGGGAAAATTCATGGAGCGGGGGAGCTCTATCATGATGCCGCTCTCCATTACCGCGCATCACGCAACGACGGACGGCTGGCATATCAAGTGTTTTTTAGACGACTTGCAGGAGGCGATGGATGAACCGGAGGAATGGATTGATTTTTCTCCAACACCGCCGCGCGGCAGATAGCTACGCGCGGCTTTTCTATCACACGGAAGCCCACTTCAATAGACTTTTCTAGGCTATCCTCAAACGCCGCTCTTCCAACGTGCACGACCGGCTCCGCGAAGAGCAAACGTGGTTTTTATTCATACCGAGCCTCCATTGTCCCACTTGTGACATCTTCTGATTTGTAGCATAATAGGCTTAGGATCATACGTCAATATATCCCGAACAAACGCTACAAAACGTCTGCTTTGAGACAGGAGGATATACCCATGGCAATGAAGACCGACGCGCAGGCGCGCCGCAGCCGGGAATGGCTGCTCGAAGCGCTGATAAGCCTCATGGAGGAAAAGGAATACGCCCAAATTACGATATCGGAGCTCGCAAAGCGCGCGGATTTGGACAGGCGCACATTCTACCGGCATTATGGCGCTAAGGATCAGATTATCATCGAGCGCATACGCGAGTTGGCGAAGATATATGAAGCGGTTTTACGAAGCGCGTCGACAACAACCCGCGAAATAGCGCTGGCGTATTTTCGTATTTGCCGTGAAAACGGCCAGCTGCTTATGCTGCTTTACCGGCATAAGCTGTTGCCGCTGCTTTTGGACGAGCTTAATAGGCTCTTCCCGATCCTACACGCCAAGCATCACGCGGGGCCAGACCCCTACGCGCCTTTCGATATGGAATACGCGCTTTCATACCATGTGGGCGGTTTTTGGAACGTGATGTGCCGTTGGCTCGCGCGCGGTATGGTTCAGACGCCACAGGAGCTGGCGGATATGATAGGGCATATGCTGCCGGAGTATATTTGAGGAGCCGCACTTGAGTTCCTCCAATGGTCTTAAACACGTGATGGGGGTGTTTTCAAACCACCAAACGCTATGGGGCTGCCCGCGCTGATTATGCTTTTTTGCTGGTTGCGAAAAGGCGAGCTAATTGCGCTGACTTGGGGCGACGTAAAGGCTATTAGGCCACGCCAACTTACAAATCACAATGAAAATCTATACGCATTTGAGCAAAAGCAAGGAGCAGAAGTCCATCGAGGCCCTAAACGCGCATATCGGACAATCTGCAGTAAACCGAGCTTTGGAAGCCCGGAAATCGAGAAATCCTGAACAACAACAAACCCTAGAAGCCGCTAAACTTCTAGGTTTTTCGTGTGGGTAGCAATATAACCCCTGCTTCCATCTCGACCGTCTTGAACATTATTTGAACACGAGCCACCGCCGGGAACCCCGGGAGCGGCCTATACCAGTGATTATTGCCTTATTACTGTGCGATATGCAGCTCTTCTTTCAAAGCCCTTTGGAGAGTTTGCGAGAAGTTGATGCCGATATCTTGGGCCATTGCGTCCAGCCATTGCGGAAGGCTTACCGTCCGCTTCACAGCTTTGTTTGCGGTCTTGCGCTTATACTCCAGCATATCGAGATCAACCAAGCTTACAAAGCCGGTATCGTGCCGCACAGAGCCTAACGGGGTCGCATCTGGAATGTCCTCGCGGCGTTCCTGCATGGCGCTTATGCACCCGGCAAGAGCTTCCCGCGCCATCTCGATGGCGCTCGGGATGGATTCCCCTTCGGTGATGCAGCCGGGCAGATCAGGAAATTCCACGGTGTAAACCGTTCCGCGCTCCTTCACGGCTTCTTCGGTGAAGATTGCGGGATAAGCGTATTGCACGAAATGCCACCTCCTGTAAATCGCGGCCGCAGGAGCCTATTTCAGCCC
>QMCD01001543.1_pt1 | contig 13866 bp, 11 predicted proteins | sample 1821841 | NCBI WGS metagenome assembly QMCD01 (sample SAMN01991225, study PRJNA193472) | Termite gut metagenome, whole genome shotgun sequencing project. | isolation source: worker | host: Macrotermes natalensis | reverse complement strand
CGGCCAGCGAGTCGAGCTCGATGCGCTCCAGCAGGGCGTAGACCGCCTCGGCGCCCATCATCGCGATGAACTTCTCGGGGTCGTTATCTTCGAGTTGCTGGTTGCCCTTCGGCAGGGCGGCCAACACGTCCAGGTACTCTTTTTCGGCCAGCAGGTCGAGGTCGGCGATGCCGTTCTGGGCGGCCGCGCCGGCCTGCACCACCACGTAACGCTCGTAGTAGACGATCGCCTCGAGCTTCTTCGAGGGGATGCCGAGCAGGTAGCCGATCTTCGAGGGCAACGAGCGGAAGTACCAGATGTGCACCACCGGCACCACGAGCTGGATGTGCCCCATGCGTTCGCGGCGCACCTTCTTCTCGGTCACCTCCACGCCGCAACGGTCGCAGACGATGCCCTTGTAGCGGATGCGTTTGTACTTGCCGCAGTGGCACTCGTAGTCCTTCACCGGCCCAAAGATGCGCTCGCAGAAGAGGCCGTCGCGCTCGGGCTTGTAGGTGCGGTAGTTGATCGTCTCGGGCTTGAGCACCTCGCCGCTCGAATTCTCCAGAATCTCCTCGGGCGATGCGAGCCCGATCGAGATCCGGTTGAAATGCGTTGCGGGCTTGCTGTCTCTTTTATTGAAAGGAGTCATTTCCCTGTATCGTTGTTTTAATTACGAATTTCAAATTACGAATTACGACGCGCTCTCGATCGTAATTCGTAATTCGTAATTCGTAATTGATAATTAATCCAGTTTCACGCTGATCGCCAGCCCGCGCAATTCATGCAGCAGCACGTTCAAGGACTCGGGGATCCCGCTCTGCGGCAGGTTGTCGCCCTTGACGATCGCCTCGTAGGCCTTGGCGCGCCCCATCACGTCGTCCGACTTGATGGTGAGGATCTCCTGCAGGATGTTGGCCGCTCCGAACGCCTCGAGCGCCCAGACCTCCATCTCCCCGAAACGCTGACCCCCGAACTGCGCCTTACCGCCCAGCGGCTGCTGGGTGATCAGGCTGTAGGGGCCGATCGAACGGGCGTGCATCTTGTCGTCGATCATGTGGCCCAGCTTGAGCATGTAGATGATCCCCACGGTGGCCGGCTGATCGAACCGCTCGCCCGTCCCGCCGTCGTAGAGGTAGGTGAGGCCCGAGCGGGGAATGCCCGCCTGCGAGGCGTAGCCGTTGATCTGATCGAGCGACGCCCCGTCGAAGATCGGCGTGGCGAACTTCATGCCCAGCTCCTTGCCGGCCCAGCCCAGCACCGTCTCGTAGATCTGCCCGAGGTTCATACGCGAAGGCACGCCCAGCGGGTTCAATACGATATCGACGATCGAGCCGTCCTCCAGGAAGGGCATGTCCTCGTCGCGCACGCAGCGTGCCACGATGCCCTTGTTGCCGTGGCGACCGGCCATCTTGTCGCCCACCTTGAGCTTGCGCTTCTTGGCGATGTAGACCTTGGCCAGCTGGATGATCCCCGCGGGGAGCTCGTCGCCATTGGTGATGTTGTACTTCTCGCGCTTCAGGGCGGCGTCGGCCTGCTTGTATTTGAGCACGTAGTTGTTGATGGCCTTGTCCACCAGCGCGTCGATGCGCGCGTCGTTGGTCCACTTGCCGCTCTGGAGGTTCATGTAGTCGATCTCCGCGAGCAGCTTCTGGGTGATGCGCGTCCCCTTGGCCACCAGCTCGGCGCCGAAGTAGTCGCGGATGCCCTGCGTGGTCTTATCTTTGAGCAGGCTCCAGAGCTTCTCGATGAGGCGTTGCTTCAGCTCGGCGGTCTGCCCGGCGAACGACTCGTCGAGCTTCTCGAGCTGTGCCTTCTCGGTCTGCTTGCCCTTCTTCGAGTCCTTCACCACGCGCGAGAAGAGCTTCTTATCGACCACCACTCCGTACAAAGAGGGCTGTGCCTTCAGCGAGGCGTCCTTCACGTCGCCCGCCTTGTCGCCGAAGATGGCGCGCAGGAGCTTTTCTTCGGGCGAGGGATCGGATTCGCCTTTCGGGGTGATCTTCCCGATGAGGATGTCGCCCGGCTGCACATTGGCGCCGATGCGGATGATGCCGTGCTCGTCGAGGTCCTTGGTGGCCTCTTCGCTCACGTTGGGGATGTCGGAGGTGAGCTCTTCGACGCCGCGCTTGGTGTCGCGCACCTCCATGATGTATTCGTCGACGTGGACCGAGGTGAAGACGTCCTCGCGCATGATGCGTTCCGAGATGACGATCGCGTCCTCGAAGTTATAGCCCTTCCACGGCATGAAGGCCACCTTGAGGTTGCGCCCGATGGCCAGCTCGCCGTTGTCGGTCGAGTAGCCGTCGGTGAGCATCTGCCCGGCCTTCACCCGCTCGCCCGTGCGCACCAGCGGGCGCAGGGTGATCGAGGTGTTCTGGTTGGTCTTGCGGTAGCGGGGAAGGTCGTAGGCGGTCACCTCGTCGTCGAAGCTGACCAGCTTTTCGTCCTCCGTCAGGTCGTATTTGATCTGGATGCGGCCGGCGTCGGCGAAGACCACCGTGCCGTCCTTCTCGGCGGTGATGTGGATGCGCGAGTCGCCCATCATCTCCTTCTCGAGGCCCGTGCCGACGATCGGCGCTTCGCACCGGATGAGTGGAACGGCCTGGCGCATCATGTTCGAGCCCATCAGCGCACGGTTGGCGTCGTCGTGCTCCAGGAACGGGATGAGCGAGGCGGCGATCGAGGCGATCTGGTTCGGGGCGACGTCCATGTAGTCGACCTCGGCCGATGTCACCACCGGGAAGTCGCTCTCCACGCGCGATTTGATACGCTCCGGTTCGGCGAAGAAGCCCTTCTCGTCGAGCGGCGCGTTGGCCTGCGCGATCGTCAGCAGCTCCTCCTCCTCGGCGGACATGTAGACGATCCCCTTGTTGGTCAGGTCGACCTTGCCTTCCGTGACCTTGCGATAGGGCGTCTCGATGAAACCCATGTCGCTCACCTTGGCGTAGACGCACAGCGAGGAGATCAGCCCGATGTTGGGCCCTTCGGGCGTCTCGATCGGGCAGAGGCGGCCGTAGTGGGTGTAGTGGACGTCGCGCACTTCGAAACCGGCACGCTCGCGGCTCAGACCGCCGGGGCCTAGGGCCGACATGCGGCGCTTGTGGGTCATCTCCGCGAGCGGGTTGGTCTGGTCCATGAACTGCGAGAGCTGGTTGGTCCCGAAGAACGAGTTGATCACGCTCGAGAGCGTCTTGGCATTGATCAGGTCGATGGGCGTGAAGACCTCGTTGTCGCGCACGTTCATCCGCTCGCGGATCGTGCGTGCCATGCGTACGAAGCCGATCGAGAACTGGTTGGCCAGCTGCTCGCCCACCGTGCGTACGCGGCGGTTCGAGAGGTGGTCGATGTCGTCGACGTCCATCTTCGAGTTGATGAGCTGGATGAGGTACTTGATGATGGCGATCATGTCCTCCTTGGTGAGGATGCGTGTCGCCGGGTCGATCTCCAGCCCCAATTTCTTGTTGATGCGGAAGCGCCCCACCTCGCCCAGGTCGTAACGCTTGTCGGAGAAGAAGAGCTTCTCGATCACGTCGCGGGCGGTCGCCTCGTCGGGCGGCTCGGAGTTGCGCAACTGGCGGTAGATGTAGACCACCGCCTCCTTCTCGGAGTTGCAGGGGTCTTTTTGCAGCGTGTTGTAGACGATCGAATAATCGACCCCGCCCGGGTTCTCCTTATTGACCAGGATGGTCTTGGCGCCCGACTCGAGGATCAGGTCGATGTGTTCTTTTTCGAGGATCGTCTCGCGGTCGATGATCACCTCGTTACGCTCGATCGAGACCACCTCGCCGGTGTCCTCGTCGACGAAATCTTCCACCCACGTACGCAGGACGCGCGCGGCGAGCTTGCGGCCGACGGCTTTCTGGAGCGTCGCCTTGCTCACCTTCACCTCGTCGGCCAGGTCGAAGATCTCGAGGATCTCCTTGTCGCTCTCGTAGCAGATGGCGCGCAGGAGGGTGGTCACCGGCAGCTTTTTCTTGCGGTCGATGTAGGCGTACATCACGTTGTTGATGTCGGTCGCGAACTCGATCCACGACCCCTTGAAGGGGATGATGCGCGCCGAGTAGAGCTTCGTGCCGTTGGAGTGCATGCTCTGGCCGAAGAATACGCCGGGCGAACGGTGGAGCTGCGAGACGATCACGCGCTCGGCCCCGTTGATGACGAACGTGCCGCGCGGGGTCATGTAGGGGATCGTCCCGAAATAGACGTCCTGGACCACCGTGTCGAAATCCTCGTGCTCCGAGTCGGTGCAATAGAGCTTGAGCTTCGCCTTCAGGGGCACGCTATAGGTCAGACCGCGCTCCAGGCACTCGTCGATCGAGTAGCGGGGCGGGTCGACGTAATAGTCGATGAACTCCAGCACGAAGTTGTTGCGCGTGTCGGTGATCGGGAAATTCTCCGCGAACACCTTGTACAACCCCTCCTCGCGACGCAATTCGGGGGTGGTGTCGAGTTGGAAAAAGTCGTGGAACGATTTGAGCTGGATCTCCAAAAAGTCGGGATAGGGCATCCGGTTGGCGACCTGCGAGAAACTCACCCGTTCGTTTTTCTGATTGGTTGCTGCTTTGGCTGCTTGAGGCATCTGTCTATTCTCCAATCTTGTTTATTACCTGCTTACGTGTATTACCGGCCTGAACGCTACCTCAGAGAGCTGTGCGTAGAGTGCGTTCAGTTCGCACGATCGTTCCGAAGTTAGGAGCGGAGTGCACTTTAAGTGCATGAGCACCTCGGCGAGGGAGGATCGTGTGAAATGGACGTGCTATACGCGCAGTCCATCATTAAGCGCACAAAGGCACAGGGTCCGAAGACCCTGCGCCTGATGCGCTGGAACTTAAGTGGTTACTTAAGCTCGACCTCAGCACCCGCTTCCTCGAGTTGGGCTTTGATGCTTTCGGCTTCTTCTTTGGAAACGCCTTCCTTCACGGCCTTCGGAGCACCGTCGACGAGGGCTTTGGCATCGCCCAGCGAGAGGCCCGCCAGGTCCTTCACCACCTTGATTACCTGCAACTTGGCCTGTCCGCCCGAGGTGAGGATCACGTCGAAGCTCGACTTCGCAGCGGCTGCCTCGCCACCACCGCCGGCGGCGGGAGCTGCGGCAACGGCCACGGCTGCGGCTGCAGGTTCGATGCCGTATTCTTCCTTGAGAATTTTGGCCAGTTCGGTTACGTCTTTGACCGTCAGGTTTACCAGCTCTTCAGCCAGCTTCTTTACATCTGCCATGATTGTGAAATTTTATTTTGTTTGTTTTTGTTTTGTTGTTTGTCTCCGAACGCCGAATTCCGACCTCCGACCTCCGGTCTGCGTAGTTACGCGGCTTTCTCTTCGAGGGCCTTCACGATCCCTGCCACCTTGCCGCCACCCGAAGCCTGAAGGCCGGAAACGACATTTTGCAGCGGGCTCTGGAGCATGCCGATCACCATACCGATCAGCTCCTCCTTGCTCTTGATGTTCACCAGATCCTCGAGCGTGCCCTCGCCGATGTAGAGCGACTCCTGCACCCACGCCGCCTTCAACAGGGGTTTGGGATTGGCCTTGCGGAACTCCTTGATGAGCTGCGCCGGGGCTTTGCTCACCTCGCTGAACATGATGGCGCTGTTGCCTTCGAGCACCTTGACCAACGACTCGTCGGCCATGTTCTGCTCCTCGAGCGCCTTGCGCAGCAGGGTGTTCTTAACCACCTGCAGGGTGATCTGCTTCTCGAAACACTTCGCGCGCAACTGAGCGGTCTGCTCGGCGTTCAGGCCCGAGATGTCGGTGAGGTAGAAGTGGGGAAACTGCTGCAGCTTCTCGACCAGGGCGGCGATGATCTCGCGTTTTTCTTCTCTTGTCATAGCCGTTTAGTTTTTAGCGTCGATGCTCTTGGGGTCGATCATGATCCCGGGCGACATCGTCGTCGAGAGGTAGATGCTCAGCACGTAGGTACCCTTCGAAGCCGAAGGTTTGAGTTTGTTGATCGTCTGGAGGAACTCGCGGGCGTTCTCAGTGATCTGCTCGGCCGAGAACGAGGCGCGTCCCACGGTCGAGTGGACGATCCCGAACTTGTCGACCTTGAAGTCGATCTTCCCGGATTTCACCTCTTCGACCGCCTTGCCGACCTCCATCGTCACGGTGCCCGTCTTGGGGTTGGGCATCAGGCCGCGGGGGCCGAGGATGCGCCCGAGGGCACCCACCTTGGCCATCACCGAGGGCATCGTGATGATCACGTCCACATCGGTCCAGCCGCCTTTGATCTTGTCGATGAATTCGTCCAGACCCACATAGTCGGCGCCTGCCGCTTGCGCTTCGGCCTCCTTGTCAGGAGTGCAAAGCACCAGCACGCGCGTCTGCTTGCCGGTTCCGTGGGGCAACGTCACCACGCCGCGTACCATCTGGTTCGCCTTGCGGGGGTCGACCCCGAGCCGTACGTCCACGTCCACCGACGCGTCGAATTTCGTAAAGGTCACTTCCTTCACCAGCGCTGCCGCCTCGCTCAATTTGTAAGCCTTGTCAGGCTCCACTTTGGCGAGGGCTGCCTTCATGTTTTTAGTCAGCTTCGTCATAATGCGCTATTGTTTGGGAAATTCACCCGTTACGTTGATGCCCATGCTGCGTGCTGTTCCGGCAATCATGCGCATGGCCGATTCGAGCGTGAAGCTGTTCATGTCGGGGGCTTTGTCCTCGGCGATGGCCTTCACCTGATCCCAGGTGACCGAGCCTACCTTTTTACGGTTGGGTTCGGCCGAGCCCGAGGAGGCTTTGGCGGCTTCTTTGAGTTGGACGGCGACGGGCGGCTGTTTGACGACGAAGTCGAACGACTTGTCGCCGTAGACGGTAATGATCACCGGCAATACCTTCCCGGCCTTGTCCTGGGTGCGCGCGTTGAAGGCCTTGCAGAAGTCCATGATGTTGACTCCCTTCGAACCCAGCGCAGGCCCCACGGGGGGGGAAGGATTGGCGGCGCCGCCTTTGATCTGTAGCTTAATAAAAGCTGCGATCTCTTTTGCCATAATTTTCCGTTTTACCTGTCGTGATTAGCGTTAGTGTGAATGCTTGCTCCCCAAGAGAGCTGTGCGGAGAGTGGGTCAGATTTTGTTCATCGTCCCGAAGCCAGGAGCGGAGTGCACTTGAGTGCATGAGCACCTCGGCGAGGGAGGATGGACGAAATATGGCCCGCTATACGCGCAGTCGGTCGGGAGCGCTAAATCACAACATCAGCATTAATTAGTTTTCTTTTTCGACTTGCATGAAGCTCAGCTCCATGGGCGTCTTGCGTCCGAATATCTTCACGGAGACGGTAAGTTTGCGACGTTCGTTGTCGACGGCCTCGATGACTCCCTCGAAACTTGCGAAGGGTCCATCGGTCACTTTGACGGTTTCGCCTTCAAAGAACGGCATTACATTCTCCTCCTCGCCCGCGCTCATTTCGTCGACCCGGCCGAGGATGCGCGCCACCTCATGTGGACGAAGGGGCGTCGCGAGCATCGAGCGGCCTGCTTCTTTCGAGTCGCCGAGGAAGCCGAGCACGTTGGGCGTGTTGCGAAGGATAAGCGGAATTTCTCCTACAAAAGCTGCCTCCACCAATACATAGCCGGGGAATGAGACGCGCTCCTTGCTGATCTTCTTGCCGTTCTTGATCGTGTAGATCTTCTCGGTGGGGATCAGCACCTGGGAGATGTAGTCTTCCAGATGAAGGTGCCGAATCTCGGATTCGATATATTCCTTCACCTTTTTTTCCTTACCCCCGATGGCGCGCACCACATACCACTGCTTGCTCAAGTTCTCACTCATATCCTGGAAGCGTCAATGAGTTAGTAGAGCAGGCGGTAGATGGCTTGCATGATGTTTTCGAAGCTCAGGTCCATGGCCAGGATCACCAGCGCAAAGATCAGCGAAGCGACCATCACCACGACGGCCGACGACTGCAGCTCTTTCCAGCTGGGCCAGGTCACTTTTTCGACCAGCTCTTGATAGGAGTCTTTAATGTAACTCATACTTTGTCCACATTTAGCGATCGCTCATATTCGATCGCATTTTTTAGCGATTTGACACCTGCCCGCCTGCACTTCAGGCACGCAGCCAGCGGTGGGATGCAGTCGTTATTGCAGTCCGCCCGGGGTGGCTGCGGGCCGCGCGCGCTATGCACGACCAATCAGACTACTACACGTCAAATCTCAGGCAGGAACAGAGGGATTCGAACCCCCATCAATGGTTTTGGAGACCACTATTCTACCCTTGAACTATGTTCCTATGTTGTTTTTCCAAAATATGCGGCGATTACTTCCTTTTGTTGGCGAGCGAAAAAGACCGCTCGCCTTCCTCCTTGTCGTTCGGCATAAGTCAAGCAAAAAGACGCTTGGCTTTTGCACTCTCTGACTGCGTCGGTTCTCCCCTCAGGCTGTTCGGTCACACACAAAAGTATGCTCCCTCACATCCTTCGGGTCAGGCGTCGTACTCGCCACCTATTTTGAAAAAACTCACGCTCCCGAAAGTCGTGCGTTCCGGTGCGCTCGCTCTCCACCGCCGTGCGGCCACGGAGAACACCTTTAATAAAGGGGCCGGCCCGGATGAACCGGCCCCTTTCTTTGCATTACCGAGTTTTGCGGAGAGTGGGTCTATTTTTGTGCATCGTCATCGACTCAATACCGGAGCGCACTAATGGTGCGTGAGGATTTGAGGCGAGGAGGATGTGCGAAAAGAGGCCCGCTATACGCGAAACTATTCGAGGATCTTGGTGATCTGACCGGCACCCACCGTACGCCCGCCCTCGCGGATAGCGAAGCGCAGACCCACGTTCAGGGCCACCGGATAGATCAACGTCACCTTGATGGTGGTGTTGTCGCCCGGCATCACCATGTCCACGCCGGCGGGCAGCTCGCACTCACCCGTTACGTCCAGCGTGCGCAGGTAGAACTGCGGACGGTACTTGTTGTGGAACGGCGTGTGACGGCCGCCTTCGTCCTTCTTGAGGATGTAGACTTCGGCTTCGAAGACCGTGTGGGGAGTGATCGAGCCGGGCTTGGCCACGACCATACCGCGCTTCACTTCCTTCTTGTCGATACCGCGCATGAGCAGGCCCACGTTGTCGCCGGCTTCACCCGAGTCGAGCAGCTTGCGGAACATTTCCACGCCCGTGCAGGTCGAGGTGAGGGGCTTTTCGCCCTTTTCGCGCAGACCCACGATCTCCACGGGGTCGCCCACCTTGATCACACCCGTCTCGATACGGCCCGTGAGCACGGTGCCGCGGCCGGTGATCGAGAATACGTCCTCGACAGGCATCAGGAAGGGCTTTTCGTTTTCGCGCGGGGGGATCGGAATGAAGGTGTCGACAGCCTCCATGAGCTCCATCACCTTGTCTTCCCACTTCGCTTCGCCGTTCAGGGCGCCGAGGGCCGAACCCATGATGACGGGGGTGTTGTCGCCGTCGTAGTTGTAGAACGAGAGCAGCTCGCGCACTTCCATTTCGACGAGTTCGAGCATCTCCTTGTCGTCGACCATGTCGACCTTGTTCATGAAGACCACGATGCGCGGAACGTTCACCTGGCGTGCCAGCAGGATGTGCTCGCGCGTCTGGGGCATCGGGCCGTCGGTGGCGGCAACCACGATGATCGCACCGTCCATCTGGGCGGCACCCGTCACCATGTTCTTCACATAGTCGGCGTGGCCCGGGCAGTCCACGTGGGCGTAGTGACGGTTGGCCGTCTGGTACTCCACGTGCGAGGTGTTGATGGTGATACCGCGTTCCTTCTCTTCGGGAGCGTTGTCGATCGAGTCGAACGAACGCAGTTCCGAGAGACCCTTCTTGGCCAGAACGGTGGTGATAGCGGCGGTAAGGGTGGTCTTACCGTGGTCGACGTGACCGATCGTACCGATGTTGACATGCGGTTTGGAACGGTCGAATTTTTCTTTTGCCATTGCTGTAAGTATTTGAGTTAGTTATTGTTGTGTGCTTTTGTCTTCTGTTTTCGGGATTACTTCGCGCACTTTATGCGCTTGTGATCCCGTTTTTGGGGTGGCTTCCCTTAACGGATTACTTCGCAGATTTCATCTGCTCAGTGATCCCGTTTTGGGGTGGCTTTCTTCCGATGTCGGGATTCGAAATCCGCTTTGCGAATTTCAAGTCTCGCGTCACTGAATCCCGGAATTCAAACAAGTTTGATTCCGCGCTTCAGTGCCCCGATTCTTGGATTTGCCTGCGGCAAATCCCGAATCCCGACCTCGGCAGAGCCGATGGAGGGATTCGAACCCCCGACCAGCTGATTACAAATCAGCTGCTCTGGCCAACTGAGCTACATCGGCATTTTCCAATTCAAAATCACCGCTCTGCCGAGCAGTCTATTCCAAATTGGGCTGCAAATGTACGAAAATTATATTAATAACCAAAAAATCACAAGGGAATTTTTCGCCCTTTTCAGCTGCGAAGCAGTCGGCAGCCCGTAGCCCCCGGCTGCGGAGGGCTGCAACAGGGACTGCACCCCTTCGCGGGCTACTATTTAGCGCTAATTAAGCGCCGGGCAAATTTATTACCTTTGCCCCCATGAAAACCATCGGCCGGATCCTCCTCTTTTGCGCCCTCTTTTTCGCGAGCTTTTCGGTGAGCTACGTTCTGATACTCAAATGGATACCCGTAACGATCACGCCGCTCGAGCTGGTCCGCCATCGCGGCATCCAAAGCGACTGGGTGCGTCTGGACAAGATAAATAACGCGGTCGCGGCCTCGGTCATCGCCTCGGAGGACAACCATTTCCTCACCCACAACGGCTTCGACTGGCAGGCGATCCGCCTGGCGTGGAAGGAACGGCAGGCCGGCAAACGCCACCGCGGCGCGAGCACCATCAGCCAGCAGACGGCCAAAAATGTCTTCTGTTATCCCGCCTCCAACTGGCTGCGCAAGGGGTTCGAGAGCTGGTACACCCTCTTAATAGAGGCGCTCTGGAGCAAGCGGCGCATCATGGAGGTCTATCTGAATGTGATCGAGCTCGGCCCGGGCGTCTACGGCGTGCAGGCCGCCTCGGAGCTCTATTTCCATAAGGACGCAAGCCAATTGAGCAGCTACGAGGCGAGCCTGATCGCCGCCGTGCTGCCCAATCCGCTGAGAATGAAACTCTCCGCACCGTCGACTTACGTCGTTAATCGCGCGGCGACGATCCGGCGGCTGGTCAGAAATTTACCGGCGGTAAATTTCTGACGGAGAACGGAACACGGAACACGCTTTCTGCGCTCCAGTCTACTTTTTGTCATCCTGAGCGTAGCGCAGCGTAGTCGAAGGATCTCAGGAGATGATGAGATGTTTCGACTACGCTGCGCTCCGCTCAACATGACGGAAAGCGTGTTCCGTTCTCCAAATATTTACTCGTCCTTATCCGTATCCGTATAAGCCTTCAAAAGTTTCTCCTGCACATCCGCCGGCACCTGTTCATACGAGCCGAACTTCATCGTGTAGGTGGCCCGGCCCGAGGTGAGCGACGAGAGGGTGGTCGAATAGCGATAGAGCTCGGCCAGCGGCACGCGCGCCGTGAGCTTGTCGAAGCCCTTCTCGGAGGTCATCCCCTCGATCATCGCGCGGCGGTTCTGCAGGTCGCTCATCACGTCGCCCATCTTGTCCGAAGGCACGAGCACCTCGACCGAATAGATCGGCTCCATGATCTTGGGCCCCGCCTTTTTGAAGGCATCCTTGAAGGCGTTGCGCCCGGCCAGTTTGAAGGATATTTCGTTCGAGTCGACGGGGTGCATCTTCCCGTCGTAGACCACCACGCGGATGTCGCGCGCGTAGGAGCCCGTGAGCGGCCCTTCGTCCATCTTCTCCATGATCCCCTTGAGGATCGCGGGCATGAAACGCGCGTCGATCGACCCGCCGACGATCGAGCTGATGAATTCGAGCTTGCCGCCCCATTCGAGGTCGATCAGCTCGCGGTTCTTCACATTCACCGCCACCTCCTTGCCGTCGATCTTGTACTTGACCGGATCGGCGATCCCTTCGTGCCACGGCTCGATCAAGAGGTGCACCTCGCCGAACTGGCCCGCGCCGCCCGACTGTTTCTTGTGACGGTAGTCGGCCGCGGCGGTCTTGGTGATCGTCTCGCGGTAGGGGATCTTCGGGGCGTAGTATTCGATCTCGATCTTGTTGAGGTTACCCAGTTGCCACTTGAGGATGTTGAGGTGGTGCTCGCCCTGCCCCTCGACGATGATCTGCTTGAGCTCTTTGGAGTATTGCACGAGGATCGTCGGGTCCTCATAGCGTGCCTTGGTGAGCGCTTCGCCCAGCTTCTCGTCGTCGGCCGCCTTGACCGCCTTGATGGCGCAGCGGTAGCGCGGCGCGGGGAAGACGATCGGGTCGATCACGATCGGGGCGCCGGGGGCCGAAAGCGTATCGTTGGTGCGCGTGGCTTTGAGCTTGACGGTGCAGCCGATGTCGCCGGCCATCATCTCCGTGACTTTGATGCGGTTCTTGCCCGCCACGGCGAAGAGCTGCGATATTTTTTCGCGCGCGCCGGTGCGGCTGTTGAGCAATTCCATTCCTTCGGTGATCTTCCCGCGGATCACGCGGAAGTAGCTGATCTCGCCGAGGTGCTGCTCCAGGGCGCTCTTGAAGACGAACACGACGGGTTGTCCGCCCGCGTCGGCCTCCACCTCGCCGCCGTCGACCGTCTTGAAGTTGGGCGCCTTGATGGGGCCCGGGGCGACGTTGATGATGAACTCCATGAGGCGCTTGGTGCCGATGTCCTTCTTGCCCGAGGCGCAGAATACGGGCATCAGGTCGCGCTTCGCCAGGCCGATCTTCAGCCCCGCGCGCATCTCGTCCTGGGTGAGCGTTCCCTTGTCGAAGAAGAGCTCCATGAGCGCCTCGTCGTTCTCGGCGGCGGTCTCGACGAGGATTTGGTTGAGCTCTTTGGCGCGCTCCATCTCCTCGGCGGGGATCTCGAGCTCCTCACGCTGGCCGGTGTCGCCCTTGAACTTGTACATCTTCATCATCAGCACGTCGATGAAGGCGTCGAAGTCGGGCCCCGGATTGAGCGGGTATTGCACGATGACCGGCTTGACCTGCACCGCGGCGCGTATCGAGTCGAGCGCGGCGTCCCACGAGCCTTTTTCGTGGTCGAGCTGATTGATCACGCCGATGACGGGTTTTTCGTATTTACGGGCGTAGCGGGCCTGTATTTCGCTGCCTACCTCGAAGCCGTTCTGCGCGTTGAAGACCATCACCCCCACGTCGGCCACCTTGAACGCCGAGAAAAGCCCGCCGCAGAAGTCGTCCGAGCCCGGGGTGTCGATGATGTTGAGCTTGGCGCCCATGAATTCCGTGAAGAGGATCGTGGGGAAGATCGAGCGTTTGTAGGTGTGCTCGAGCTCGGTGTTGTCCGAGAGGGTCGAATTGGCTTCGACCGAGCCGCGGCGGTCGATCACCTTGCCTTCGAAGGCCATCGCTTCCGCGAGGGTGGTCTTGCCGCTGCCCGGGGCGCCGATCAGGACGATATTTTTGATCTCGTTGGTCTGGTAGGTTTTCATATCGTGGTGGATTTTTTAGAATCGGAGCATAAATGTATAAAAAAATATTTTGAAATAAAAAAACCGGCGATCGAAATTCACAGACCGGGGCGTTGGCAACTATAAACCATAACTATTTTTTCGACTTCGCAAGAAGCTATCGGCCCTCTACTGGCTGCCACCTGGCGCTTTGAGGCGTGGTTTTGTTCTCACCTCCTACAGCTCGGTCTTTGATCCCGCTGCTTGCGTAACATCCCTCCAACCATGGATTATTTCTCCCGCCCCACCATCTCCAGCGCCAGCGTCCGCAGCTCGCCGGTCGGGCGGTCGATCTCTTCGAGCGCGGCGATGGCCAGGCGGCGCATAGATGTACTGCCGTATTACCAAAGGTGGACACATTGAGCGTCTGTGAAATATGTTAAAAAG
>QMCD01001542.1_pt1 | contig 13867 bp, 9 predicted proteins | sample 1821841 | NCBI WGS metagenome assembly QMCD01 (sample SAMN01991225, study PRJNA193472) | Termite gut metagenome, whole genome shotgun sequencing project. | isolation source: worker | host: Macrotermes natalensis | reverse complement strand
GGCTGTCCTGAACTGTTCCTCTGTATTCTCAAAATCGGTGACGCCCTCCATGTAGACGATCAGCTTTTCGAGCTGGGCAACGGGCACGTCGAGCATCTTTGGGTCGATTACGCGGCGAAGGAGCATACGGCCGTCTTCGCTTTTGACCGCCAGCACGAACAGTCCCTTATCCTTCAGGCCGTCGAATTCGCCCGCCTCGGCCATGGGTTGCAGGCGGGCGGGCAGTTGGCGGATCATTTCCGTGTCGAATTCGCCCTCCCCGATGCCGCACTTGTCATTATCGAAGCGTTTCCAGAATTTACCGGCGTTGGGCTTCACGCCGCCCATTTTAATAATGAAGTGGGTCGAATCGGCAGGCCACACACCCTCGTTGTACTCTCCCGCGATAAATTCGCACACCGTATCGCGAAAGCCCTTGGCATACTCAGGGAGCATATTGGCCACCATCGTGGTTTGTACTTTGTTCCAGATATCTCTGGCGCGCGCGGGGTCGGGATTCTTTTTATAGTCGGCCACGAACGCCTTAATGATGCGTAGCTCGGGCTTGCCGCAGATTTCCGCCCCCTGTTCGAGAAGCCAGAACAGTTGCTCCATCTCTTTGTTGCTCAGAGAGTACGACTCTTCGATCAACTCCTTTATTGCATCGTTGAGCGCCTTGACAATCGTCGTTTTATACTCTTTGTCGTCGGAGATCAGCAGCCGCAAAACTGCGATGTGCTTTTCGCAGTCGCGGTATTTATAGGAAGTGTCGGCAGTATCCTCTATAAAATAGAGCAACCGATGGCGCACCTCCTTATCAACAGCCTCGTCGGTCGCCTCCTTGCCCTTGTCGGTGAGGTACTGGCGGACATTCTCCCGCCGTTCGGCTAACATCTGCTCCGGCGACATTTTGGCCATGCGCGCATTTTCGCGCTTGCGGCGGCGGTCGTCTTCGTCGTCGTCCTCGTCGAACTCGATATCCAGATCCTCATCGTCGTCGGCCGCGACGGGCTTTGGGGCCTGTTTTTTAGGCTCAGGCTCGTCGCCGTAGCGCGGTTCGTCGCGCTCCTCCTCGATGTGGGCGAACACATCGTCGTTGTAAAACCACGAATAATCCCAGCCATCCTCTCCGTGCCACGGCTTGGGTTTTCCGTCGTCGGCCAGATCGGCGGGGCCTGCGCCCTGTTTTGGAGCGGCCGGCTTTTTCTCTGCCGGATCTTTAGCTACCGTGGTCTTTGTCGCAGCGGCCGGAGCCGGAGCGCCCTCGGGGGCGGAGGCTTCGACATAGCCTTTTTTTAGTTTGCCCGCCGTCTGTTTGGCAGCGTCCTTTTCGGCGTCTGCCGCTGAAGGATATGCCTTGCTCTGGGTTTGTCCGGCAGTACCTATACGCCCGAATGTGACCACTACATTGTTGCCTTCAACGCGAACATGCCAGAATTTCCGTGATGTTCCATCCTCGAATACTAAATATTTTCCCATATTATTTTAAATTGTGCTCCTTAATGAGCGTGTTTTTACGATGTTTCAGAGTAAGTTGCAAAAATACAAAAAAAATATGACTTTGCAGTGTTGTCAAAAAATGGCTACTTTTGTGATTAAAAACATATGGTACGTAATATCATGGTACGTAATATCACGGTGCAACTGACCGATAAAGCGTCGGGAAAGTTGTTAAATCTGACCCTCGCCGGCAAAACATTGATTGCCGGGACAGGCCTGCCTGACAAAATGAGAGTTGCCGAGAAGATATTTTCAGATACGGAAGAGGCGAACAGAAATTTCATTAAAAAGGAGTGGGAGGCCCTCAAAAAGGGCTTTGTGCTAAGCGACCCCGAGGCAGGGAAGGGCAGGCCTGTTCTGCATAGGTTCATCGGAGGTTATTACACCGGAGCATTGTCGTTCGAGCCGACGCCCCACGGAGTATATGTATCCAAAAGCGGTGATCAGAACAATCCAGACCATTTTGTGCTGACAGATGGGGCAGGAAACATTCTGAGTGAAGTCGAGCTTCCCGAGGTATTGGCTTGGAATATCGAATACCGCGCTGCGACCGATTCGCTGCTTTTGGTTCTCGACCACTCGATTTACGAATACCTCTTGGCGGACGGAGAGTTCAGGATGCTTGCCAAATGCGGGAAGGTTTTCGGACGTTTCGTGTCGGTTGCACGGAATCGGACGGCATTTGCCGCGGATGGTACGATCCGTATTACCGACACCCACGGTAATCCGTTGCATGCGATACCGTATGATCTGGAGTTGTTCAGAGGCCATACCCACATATTTTGTGGCAAGTTGTCGCCTGACGGCTCATTGCTGGCAATTCACCACAACCATGCGGGCGAGGTTACGATCTATGATACTGCGACGGGGAAAGAGGTGAAAAAGATCGTCGGCGATTTCGAGATTACAGAGCAGATGGATTTTGCAGACAACAATAAGATACTCGCCGTGCGTGAGATGTACGGGACCCGGGGGATGCGCTGGTTCGACCTTTCCACGGGTGGCGAGGTGCAGTTTCCCGGACTCGAAGTGCCTGAATACACCAAGTATGTCGATCGTTTCTGTTTCAGCCCCGACGGTTCGAAGTTGGTGCTTGTACAGCGGACATGGGCTTACGTTTTCGACTTTCACGCAAAAAAACTGCTTCACGACTTCGAGATAGAGCATGTTGTAAAAACCTGCAACGTTAAATTCATTGGAGACAAATTAGGGGTCAGGACAGATTACGGTTGTTTCAGCATCTATAACGTGTAACAACTCAAAAGGCATTTTTAACATATGAATGGCAAATACACCATAGACAAGCAGGGCGGCCTGATAGAGGGGGCCGAACCCGCAGATATAATCAGGCGTTTCGAGAAGATCGACACCACCGTTTTCCCCACAGAGGAGGCGGGCGCCGACCATGTCGCATGCCGTATAGTAGAATGCATCAATGAGGCGGCGGCACAGGGGCGCAAGTTCGTATTCGGCCTCACTACTGGTAAATCGCCTGTGGGCATCTACCGCAAGCTGTTGGCACACTACCACAAGGGCAATGTTAGTTTCGGCAATGTGGTGGTATTCAGCCTCGACGAGTTTTATCCTATCAGCCCGTCGGATAAGCAGAGCCGTAACTACCGCATTCACGAGGAGTTCCTCGGACATATCGACATCCTGCCGGAGAACGTCCATTTCCCGAGCGGCGAGATAGCTATCGACAAGGTGTCGGGATATTGCCACGACTACGAAAAGCTGATAGCCGATTGCGGCGGGCTCGACCTGATACTGCTCGGCACGGGTAAGGTGGGGCAGGTGGGTTCCAACGAGCCGGGGGCATTCTTCAACTCGCGCACCAGATTGGTAGCGATGGGCAACGACACCCGCAAGAGCCTTTCGAGCCTATTTTACGGCATCGAGAACACCCCGTCGAAAGCTATCACAATGGGGTTGGAGACGATCCTGTCGGCAAAGCGGATAATGTTGGTGGCATGGGGTGAGGAGAAAGCCTCGATAGTGAGCTCCTTAATAGAGGGCGATATCACCCCGTCGATACCGGCCTCGTGCCTCCAGACGCACAAGAATATCGAGGCGTTCATCGACGAGGGGGCGGCCGAGGAGCTTACGCGCGTGAAGACGCCGTGGCTGGTCGGCACATGCCGTTGGGAGAGCAAATTCATACGCAAGGCCGTGATGTGGCTCTGCGTCAGGGTCGATAAGCCCATTCTGAAGCTCACATATCAGGACTATATAGAGAACAGCCTCGGACAGCTGCTCGAAGCGGCAGGCCCGTATGATAAGATAAATATTAAGGTATTCAACGACTTGCAACATACCATAACGGGCTGGCCCGGCGGAAAGCCCGATGCCGACGATTCGACCCGTCCCGATACCGCGCTGCCATTCCCCAAGAGGGTACTGATATTCAGCCCTCACCCCGACGACGATGTTATCTCGATGGGGGGCACGTTCCTCCGTCTGGTCGATCAGGGGCACGATGTGCATGTCGCATACCAAACATCCGGCAATATCGCCGTGCAGGACGAAGTGCTTCTGCAAACCATTGACACTGCCCGCGAATGCGGTTTCGGCGACCATTACGATGAGGTCGACGAGCTGATACGCAGCAAGAAGAAGGGCGAACCGGAACCTGTCGCACTGCGTAGCCTCAAGGCCGCGATACGCAGGGCAGAGGCGAGGGCTGCGTGCAGGCATTTCGGGCTCGACCCCGACACCAACGCCCACTTCCTCAATATGCCGTTCTACGAAACGGGCGGCATTGCGAAAGGGAGGCTTACGAACAAGGATATAGAGTTGACAGTAAACCTTATGCGCGAGCTCAAGCCACACCGCATATTCGCGGCTGGCGACCTTTCCGATCCGCACGGCACCCACCGCGTGAGTATCGAGGCGCTGCTTCAGGCCGTAGAGGTGGTAAAGGACGAGGAGTGGTTCAGGGATTGCCGCCTGTGGCTCTACCGCGGTGCATGGCAGGAGTGGGAACTCGACATGGTCGATATGGCAGTGCCGCTCAGTCCCGACGAAGTGATCAAGAAACGCCACGCCATATACCGCCACCTGTCGCAGAAAGACATAGTGCCGTTCCCCGGCGAGGATAAGCGCGAATTCTGGCAAAGGGCCGAGGACAGGACGCAGAATACAGCCAGACTGTACGACAAACTCGGCATGGCGGAGTATCAGGCAATAGAGGTTTTTGTGAGACTTTTCTAAATGTAAAATGATAAATGTAAAATTAATATGAGAGTAATAATTCATGATAATGCAAGTACCGTGGCTGCTTGGGCGGCACGGTATATAGTTGCGAAGATAAATGCGGCAGACAGGAACAGGCCGTTCGTGTTGGGGTTACCGACGGGTTCGACCCCGCTGCAAACCTATGCTGAGTTGATAAAGCTCCACCGCGCAGGGAAGGTATCGTTCGCCAATGTGATAACGTTCAATATGGACGAATATGTGGGACTGCCCGAAGAGCACCCAGAAAGCTACCACTCGTTCATGTGGCATAACTTCTTTGACCACATAGATATAAAGCCCGAGAATGTGAATATCCTCGACGGCAATGCTGCAGACCTTGCGCTCGAATGCCGCGCCTATGAAGAGCGCATCGCAGAGGCTGGCGGCATAGACCTCTTTATGGGGGGCATCGGCGCCGACGGCCACATAGCATTCAACGAGCCCTTCTCGTCGCTCTCCTCGCGCACGCGGATCAAGACCCTCACGTGCGACACCATTGCGGCCAATTCGCGCTTCTTCGGCGGCGATACCACCAAGGTCCCCCGTCAGGCGCTGACCGTAGGTGTGGGCACCGTACTCGACGCCCGTGAAGTAATGATACTCGCCACAGGCCTCGGCAAGGCGCGCGCAATTCGCCACGCCATAGAGGGGGGCTACAACCACGCTTGGACGGTCAGTGCGCTCCAGACACACCCCAAGGGGATGATAATCTGTGACGACGAAGCCGCCAACGAGCTGCGGCTCGGCACCTACCGCTACTTCCGCGACATCGAGAAAGAGCACCTCGACCCCGCCACTATTAAGATATAGTATGCCGGCTATATGTAAAAGCTAACTCCCGAAAACATAGTTTTCGGGAGTTAGCTTTTATTCATTTTCCATTTTCAATTAACTAAGGCCACATATAGACCACGCGGAATGTCATCGTTTCGGGCGGGTATTGGGGATCGACGTCGGCGAACCTCGAATCGACCACGAAGATGTTTATTTGCGAGGGGTTGCCCGAATAGTTAAAGGAGAGCTCCTCGCCGTGAGGCAATATCTCGTTGCCGTATTGATCCTCGAAGATATATGTGTTGGCAAGCGGTGTCCTGACAATGGTCTCCCTGCCGTTCACGATCCTTACCTCTTCGCGTTCGACGGTGATCATGATATTATCGAATGTCCGGGCATTGAGGTACTGTTCCATCTTATCATCCATATGCCTGTCGATAGTGTAGTAAAAATGGCGGTTCAGGCCGTCGCGTCCGTCGCCGGCATTGTACTGCCAGTCCCATTTGTCGATCTCATAATAGGCCACGCGCATGTTGACCGAGCCGTCGCGTCCGTCCAGTCCGTCTTCGCCGTCGTAGAAGTTACATCCCGTTGCGAGGATGGCAACGGTGATCATAAGCAAAACTTTTTTCATAATATTCTATTTTTAATTTAAGAGTTTAAACAAGCTCATGGTTTGTTCCTTTTTATTAGACGTTCCACGAGCCATAATGTTGCATCGGGGTGTAAAAAAATCCGAAAAATCATTAACAATAACGGCGGACTTGCATATAAGCCCGCCGTTGGTGTAGTTTGGTTGCGAAATTCAAACAACCTCTAAGACTTATACTTAGACCACTTGTAAAGCTCTTTGAACGTGGGCTTTTTGCCGTACATGAATATTCCCACACGGTAGATCTTGCCCGCAAGCCATACGGTACCTATGAATGTCAGGTAGAGCAGCACTATGGAGAGTGCCAATTCCCAGCCCGGCACGCCGTAAGGCAGCCTTGCCATCATCACCACGGGCGACGTGAACGGTATTATACTAAACCAGAACGCCATGGATGTGTGTGGGTCGTTCATCACGTTTATCATTACGAACATACCAAGCAGAAGCGGTATGGTGATGGGGAGTTGCAGGTTCTGCGTATCCTTTTCGTTGTCCACTGCGCTGCCCACGGCCGCGAACATCGCCGCGTAGAGCAGGTAGCCGCCGATGAAGTAGAGTATAAACCCACCCAGCAACGTGGTGAGGTAGCTTACATCGGTCAGTTTGTTTATCATGGCTATCTGGTCGAGGTTTACCGAACTCATATCCACATTGACCGGCATTCCCGACTGCATGGCCGCCGCCGCATCGATCATGTCGCCGGCAAAGAAGTTCGCCAGCGCACCTCCTGCAACAGCAATGAATACTATCCAGATGATAAGCTGCGTGATAGCCACCGAGGCAATACCGATAATCTTGCCCATCATGAGTTGGAACGGTTTGACGGACGACACCATAAGTTCGAGTACCTTGCTGCTCTTCTCCTCTATGACGCCCTGCATAACCATGTTGCCGTAGAGGAATACCACAAAATAGATCAGGATGCCGAAAAGATAGGCGGCAGCCATGTAAAGTACGGTCGAAGATTCCTGCGACTCGCCCGAACTCGATATCTCCATAGTGCGGAGCGATACGTTGGTCTTCACCTCGGCCATTATCTGCGGGAGGTTTTCGATGTCGTACGCCTTGAGCTTCTCCTCCTCGAGAATGCTGTTTATCTGGCCTGTGATGCCCGCCTCTATCGTCATTGTCGAGGCCTCGTAGGTGTAGAACTCCAAGTCCCTCGAATCGGTCATGATATTTGCGCCGATGTGTAGTATGCCGAACAGGTCGCCGCGTTCTCCCTCGCGCACCTCGTCGAAACTCTTGTCGCTGGCCTCGAAACGGAGCGTTCCCGCATCTTCGAGCTTCGGAGCTACGATGCCGCTATCATCGACCACTGCGATATGGCGGATATCGTCGCTGCGCATGGTGGTCATGTAGGCCGCCATACCGATAAGCGCCACGAAGAACACCGGCATCAGTATGGTGGTGATAATGAAACTTTTCTTCTTTACGCGCTCATTGAACTCCCTGCGCGCTATAATTCCTATTTTACTCATCTGTCTATCCTCCTATTTTCCGGCCACGGCCTTGATGAATATATCGTTCATGCTCGGTATTATCTCGCGGAAGGAGCGTATCTCCACCATGTCGTTAACCTCCGACACGAGCCTGCGGATGTTGCCGTCGGAAGGCATGTGAACCTTGAGCGAATTGAAAACCGAATCCTCCTCCGCACCGCCTTCGAGTATGGTGTAATTCTTCGAAAGCGCCTCGCTAAGCTGTTCCTTGTCGCCGCGGAAGTCTATTTCGAATACTCCCGTGCCGTGCTTGCGCCTTATCTCATCGACGTTGCCGCTGAGGATATTCTTCGACTTGTTAATGAGGGTTATGTGGTCGCATATCTCCTCTACCGACGCCATGTTGTGGGTGGAGAAGATCACCGTAGCCCCCTTGTCGCGCAAGGCGAGTATCTCCTCCTTGAGCAGGTTGGCATTTATGGGGTCGAAACCGCTGAACGGTTCGTCGAGTATCAGCAGGCGGGGTTCATGCACCACGGTAACTATGAACTGCACCTTCTGCGCCATACCCTTGCTAAGCTCTTCGACCTTGCGGTCCCACCAACTCTCTATCTCGAATTTGCGGAACCACTTTTTGAGCTGCTCTACAGCCTCCTTTCGCGAAAGGCCTTTGAGCCGCGCGAAATAGATGGCCTGCTCGCCGACCTTCATCTTCTTGTAAAGGCCGCGCTCTTCGGGGAGGTAGCCTATTTTATAAATGTCTTCGGGGGCAAGCTCGCGCCCGTCGAGAAACACCTTGCCGCTGTCGGGTGCCGTGATGCGGTTGATGATCCTGATAAGGGTCGTCTTGCCCGCGCCGTTCGGCCCCAGAAGCCCGTAAACGGAACCCTGCGGAATGCTCAGCGACACATCGTCCAAGGCGGTGTGGTTGGCAAACCGTTTGGTAACGTTCTCAACTCTCAGTAACTCCATATTTTTTATTATTAAAATTGTATTCCAAGCGCAAAGATATATATTTTTTTGATAAACAAATATTATTTATTGTTTTTCAATAAAAATATGAATTAATGGTGGTGATTAGTGTCATTGGTAGCCCGCTTGCGGTGCTCCGTCATCCTATGTTTGCAAAAAAAGTTGTACAGTTGTAAAAATAGAGACAGCAGGACAAAGACTATGTTCCGTTGCGAGGGCGTAGACCGAAGCAATCCAGAGTGTTTGCAATTTTTGCTGGATTGCTTCGGTCTACGCCCTCGCAATGACGTGATAAACTGAGATATAATAGATCGCCCCTTAATCCGCAACGACAACGTTAGTGTTGGTTGCGAATTGCGACAATTCGTCCCAGATTGGCTTTTGGTCGTCGCGCAGGGTCAGCGCCAGCGTTCGGGCAGCCGTGCCGTCGGAGGTTTGGTTGCCGCAATAGACATAGTATATGCCATTACCGTTAAATGCCATGTTCGAGATATCGAGTGCAGACATGCGGTTGTCGTGGCACCAGAGGTCGGAGAGCGCACCGTTTTGCGACACGTCGAGCGTGGTAAGACGGTTGTAGGTGCAATCCATGGTGGTGAGTGCCGTGCATTCCGACAGGTCGAGCGAGGTCATGAGGTTCTTGCCGCACGACAACAGGCCGAGAGCTACACATCCAGACAGGTCGAGCGACGTAAGCTCGTTTTCGAGGCAGTTCAGCTCGGTAAGGGCTGCGCATCCCGACACATCGAGCGAAGTCAGTTTATTATAGCGGCAGTCCGTATATGTAAGGTTCTCCTTGCCCGACAGGTCGAGCGATGTGATACTGTTATTGTTACATGTCAATGATTGCAGGTTGTGGAAATATTCGATACCCGCCAGCGATTCGATGCCGAGTGATGCAATTTGCAGGTTCTTTATCAGGGTCGCCTCCCTGACCGAAAGGACTCCGTCCTTGTTGGCGTCGAACTTTGCGCAGTAGGCTTTGAAAGCTGGGTCGTCCATCTTTTCGAAGATGTCGAAACTCGGGTCGGTTACGAATTTCACGCCGATTACCACATTGCCGGCGGGCATGGTGAATGTCGTCGAGGGGGACTCCTCACCCTCGAATGTAACATCTGTGTTGTCGGCTGTCCACTTGCCGAACAGGTAGCCCTCTTTTGGGGTGGCGGTGAGCGTAACAGTCGCGCCTTCTTCGGCCTCGTAGGCTTCCGCGCTATCGACGGCGGCTATGGCACTACCGTTGCCGTCGCTGTTAATGGTTATGGTGTAGGCCTTGGTCTCGCCGCCGGTACTGCCGCCGGGTTCATCTCCATTCCCGCAGGCCGTAAGCATAAGTGCGGGAATCAATAATAAGAAAAGCTTTTTCATAAGGATTCGATTTACATTATGGACACAAAAATAGCGACTGCATTTTCAATAAACGTTGTCTGCGGACAATGTTTCTACTTCTTCACTTTGAAAGTGAAGAATATTCCAGCCAGATAACTGAAGACGGCGACCAGCAGGGTGGCTATGGGCCGTGCGATTGTGGGATATATATGTGCCGCTTCGGTAAGCAGTTTCATGGCGATGTAGTCCAATAGGAACGAAACCGCCACTGAGAGGAGGTAGCGGAACAGCTGAGTGCGCCCCTTCAGCGGCGACTGTGTGAAAATGATATACTTGTTGAGCCAGAAACCCGTGAAAAAAGTGAACGGGAATTGGATGAAAAGTGTCTGAATATGAGGTGACATATTCACGAACCCCAAGTCGAGCCAACAATCGCCCACGATATAATGAAAGGCGATATAATATATCAGCGTGCCGAGCCCGAAATAGTTCGCTCCCATACAGGCCGCATAGCAGAATGTCCCCTGCGGGATGAGCCTGTGCAGCGGTTTTATATAAAACAGGCATATAAACCGTGTGATTGCATAGGCGAGCCAGACATTCCAGGCCTTTATAGTTTTCAATAGTTTCATCTCTTTTTCCAATATCTCCCTTTCTGCTCCTTGCCGCCGTCGAACGGCTTGTGAAGGTCGGCCGAGGATGTTTTGATCTCATCGCCCGCCGTTTCCGTCGCGCCTATATCGCCTCCCGCCGTGTCGAGGCCTAACTTTTTCTTCTCCTGCAAGGCGTACATCTGGTTTCGCCACTTTGCGGCAGTAATAAAGTCGAGCTCCTTGGCCGCCTGCTCCATTTTGGCCTTGGTGTCCTCTATCGCATCGTCGATATCCATCGTGCCGTATGCCTCCCTTATGTCGGCCGCCAAGGCGAAGTTCCCTGTGCCGCCCCCCGTCGGATAGTGGGCGCTCTGCCCCTCGGAGAGGATCGTCAGCAGTTCGTTGGCCTTGCCGCTCTTCTGTGCCGCCTTGGGGGTGAGGCCGTGCAGTTCGTTGTAACGCATCTGCTTGTTGCGTCGGCGGTTGCTTTCGTTTATGGCAGCATTCATGGCGTCGGTGCGCCTGTCGGCATACATTATCACCATTCCGTTGAGGTTGCGCGCCGCACGCCCCGCGATCTGTGTGAGCGCCCTTTCGCTGCGCAGGAATCCCTCTTTGTCGGCATCCATGATCGCCACAAGCGATACTTCAGGGAGGTCGAGCCCCTCGCGCAGCAGGTTCACACCGATGAGTACGTCGAACAGCCCCGCGCGGAGGTCTTCGAGTATCTGTATGCGGTCGAGGGTCTCCACTTCCGAGTGAATGTAGCGGTTGCGGATGCCTATGCGGTCGAAATATTTCGACAGCTCCTCGGCCATGCGCTTCGTCAGCGTGGTAACAAGTACTTTTTCATCCTTCTCGGCGCGCTTTTCGATCTCCTCGATGAGGTCGTCTATCTGGTTGTCCGTAACGCGCACCGATATCGGCGGATCGACAAGCCCCGTGGGGCGTATCAATTGCTCAACCACAGCCCCCTCGCTCTTGATAAGCTCATAGTCGGCGGGGGTGGCGCTCACATATATCGTCGTGCCGGCCAGCGCCTCGAATTCATCGAATGTCAGCGGGCGGTTGTCCTTGGCCGCAGGGAGTCGGAAGCCGTACTCTACGAGGCTCTCCTTGCGCGCCTTGTCGCCGCCGTACATCGCCCTTATTTGTGGTATGGTAACATGGCTCTCGTCGATAACCAACAGGTAGTCGTCGGGGAAGTAGTCCAACAGGCAGAAAGGCCGCGTCCCCGCCTTGCGCCCGTCCAGATATCGCGAGTAGTTCTCTATGCCGTTGCAGTAGCCAAGCTCCTTCATCATCTCCACATCGTACTCCACCCTCTGCTTTATGCGCTGCGCCTCCGCGTGGCGGCCTATCTCCTCGAAGTAGCGTATCCTGTCGCCGAGATCGAGCTGTATCTGGCGTATGGCGTTCTCGGTGCGCGCCTTGGTGGTGACGAAGAGGTTGGCCGGATATATCGTTACGGAGTCCAACTCTTCGAGTACCTGCCCGCTGGCGTGGTCGATGCGCTGTATCTGCTCCACCTCGTCGTCAAACATGGTGATGCGGTGTACGGCGTCGCCGTAGGCCGACATGATGTCGATCACCTCGCCGTTCACACGGAACATGCCGCTCTCCAGCTCCGCCACCGAACGTGTATAGAGGGCATCGACCAGAGCATAGAGCAGCCTCTTGCGCCCGTAAGCCTCGCCCGCCGTTATCTTGATGCTCGATGCGTGGAAGTCCTCCGGATTGCCGATACCGTAGAGGCACGACACGCTCGACACGACGATAATATCCCTGCGCCCCGACAGCAACGAAGCCGTGGTGCGCAGCCTCAGTTTCTCTATCTCCTCGTTTATGGATAGGTCTTTCTCTATGTATGTGTCCGATGCGGGGAGGTAGGCCTCCGGCTGGTAATAGTCGTAATAAGACACGAAGTATTCGACGGCATTCTGCGGGAAGAACGCTTTGAACTCCCCGTAAAGCTGTGCCGCAAGGGTCTTGTTATGGCTCAATACGATGGTGGGGCGCCCCAACTGTTCGACGACATTGGCAACGGTGAAGGTCTTGCCCGAACCGGTCACGCCGAGCAGCGTGTTGTGTTGGCTGTGCCCGTTTATCGAACGCACGAGCTCACCGATCGCTTCGGGCTGGTCGCCGGTAGGCTTATAGTCGGAGGTGAGTTTGAAATCCATTTACAGTCAATTACGAATTTTCAGTAGCAATAACGGAAAAGTTAAGAAACTTGTATCAATGATGGGGGAATAGGGATAATTCCGTTTATCAAAAACTCTTTCAAATATCTATTAACATCCTCCATAAGTGTATTTGGGAAAGAAGCTTTATATAGATTTTCAAATTTGTATTCTGAAAATTCATCGTTTTGTTCTTTATATCTGGCAATACGCCAAAGAGCATAGCCATTATTGTCCAATGCCGGATAGGTGTAATCTCCCTTTCCTACAATTATATTAATAAAATTCGGAAAATCAAAGGGATGACAACTGCCTTTGAAAATTACAAACAGATCATTTTTAGTAAAAACATATTCAAAGGCATTGTTCGAAACTGTTGTATGTTTTTTATAAAACCCATATTGATGAAAAAAAGCAGTAATTTCATCATCTATTTGTTTTAGTCTGTTTTGTAGGTTGTTCATATTTTTGTGATATTTACCACTTATGAAATTTGCGCCAATTAGGGGCTTCAGAGGTTGTTTTGAATTTGAAATTCTCGCGCTTTTCGACTCAGATAGTTGCTTTTTTCACCATATTCGGCCGCCAACTCATTTTCGATTATTGAGGGAGTATTGATAACAAAACACATACATGGTATCGACCGTTGCCTTTATGCTCCTTTTTGCAAAGAACTCCTTCATATTGCCGTCCAATCCTGCAATTACGCTCTCGATAACGGGCTTGAGCCTCGTTCTGCTTTCGAGCATTTTTTTATCTCCGGCCACTTCCGGCAACAGTTTCCTGAAAAGCGGCAGCTCATAATCGACATATTCCCGGTATCTCTTTTCGAGGAATGAGGTATCGGCAACTATTTTCGTCCTGTTGGCGCTGCGGTCTAACTTTTGGTGCCACTTCGTGATGCCCGCAACGTAGAACCTCATGCCGTCTTCGGTCAGATCCCCTGCCGTCAGCTGTGAGCCGTCATCGACGATATCGCCCTCCCGCAACACCGTCCTAACGGTCATACCATTTTCCTGCAAGAACATTACACCCACCCTGAACATTTCACGGATATAGGCATCGTGCTGCGACTTCAGGCGCTCAACTTCTTCCTGTGTTATCGGCGGGATATAGATGGTTTTTATCTGTGTGAGCCAGCCTACTTTCTCCAATACCCTATCGTTTGTCATACGGTTAATTTTCTTCACTTTTTTCGTGTTGTTCCTA
>QMCD01003073.1_pt1 | contig 13870 bp, 11 predicted proteins | sample 1821841 | NCBI WGS metagenome assembly QMCD01 (sample SAMN01991225, study PRJNA193472) | Termite gut metagenome, whole genome shotgun sequencing project. | isolation source: worker | host: Macrotermes natalensis | reverse complement strand
GGCAGGGAAAAAATAATCCGCATAGAAATTCCCCAAAACCGCCTTGAGGCATACGGCTTGACGGTCACGGAAATTCAGCAGATGCTCGGCTCACAGAATATGCAGACCGCTGCGGGAACCATTACCGAGGGGGGGCTGTCGTACATTTTGACCACTATGGGCGAATATACGTCTATCGAGGAAATTAAAAGTACCGTTATTTCCTACAAAGGCGGCGGAATGAGCGGCTCGCAGGTGGAACTGCCCCGGCAGGTGTATCTGCGCGACCTTGCCGATGTGGTTGAAGGTTTCCGTGACGAAACCAGCGCGGTTTATGTCAACGGAGAAGCCGCCGTTATGCTGATGGTACAAAAACAAAGCGGTAAAAATTCCGTGCAGACGGCACGGGACCTCCGCGCGCGGCTGACACGGCTGGTCAATGAGTTACCCCAAGATATTAAAATAACCGAATTATTTAATACTACTGACATAATTGAAAACTCGCTTAATCAGGTTATATCAACGGCAATCAGCGGTGCGCTGCTGGCGGTACTGGTACTGTTTCTGTTTCTCCGCTCGTTCAAGCCGACTATTATCATCGGTATTAGTATTCCCGTCTCAATTGTTATTACCATTATGTTAATGTATTTTGCCGGGCTTACCCTCAACCTGATGACCATGGCCGGTCTGGTACTGGGCATAGGAATGTTAGTCGATAACTCGATTGTTATTCTTGAAAATATTTATCATTACCGGGAAAAGGGGGCAAAATCAGGCTTCAAACTGATCAATTTCGTCAACGAGCGCCTCAAGTTCATCTGCTGGCTCCTCCAAAAAACGGGGCGGCACATCCGGCACCGAACACGACTCGCGTTCGCTTTTGCCGACTTCTCTGCTTGGATTTCTGTCTCGGCGACGCAGTATTTCGGCGGCAGCATTTTTTCCGGCGATGTCCGCCTCAGCGTGCATGGGAAACATGATGGCGGCCGCAGGACAAACACGACTGCAAGCGGGACAACCATTTCGGCAAGCGTTTGGCTGTGCCACGATGGGAAAATCATCGCCTCCGATGGCATAAACGCTAAAAAGGCAAAAGTTGACGCATTCCAAACAACCGGTGCAAGCGTTTTTGTCAATGACCGGATACCAGCGCGGCGCAGTCAGCCCTTCCAGCCATTCCAGCGTCCCCGCTTGGTTATCGACGGCATCCGCGCAAAACTGCTGGACAAACGCATCGACATCTTGCGTATCCTCTAGCGAAACTGAGGAAATTTTTCTCTCTTTGTCCGCCTTAGCGTTTTTCTTCTCGCCGTTCTTCCCTGCAAACTGGGGCTTGAAAAGCCCATTGACCAAATGCTCCAGCGGCCTTTGAGGAAGCGGAGCCAAAACGTGGACAACATGGTGCTCCTGTTCCATTTCTCGGCGGATTTGGTCCAAAATAGGCGAATCCGCTTGAATGTCGTATAAAAAAGGGACGCTGAAGACCTTGGCGCCCGTCCGCCGCACAAGTGTTTGCGCAACTGTTTTCGCAAGTTCGCTGTCAAACAAATCGGAGGCACGATGGCGAGAGAGAACGATGAGCATGAAATAATCCGGGAACACGGTGTCCGGCTTTTAGGTTTGATTTTTCCGTTTCACACGCCGCGCGTAAATGGCCTCGGTGATAAAGTTCCCTATCGGATTGCACAGAAAAAATAGGGCCATTTTGTACCGCCAAGAGGGCACACAAACGCTTCTTCGGCCTTTTTGAATGGAACGCAAGGAATGGCGAACCACATATTCCACCGGAAGCCACGCGAAGCCGGGCGTTTTTTCCTTGCGAAAACCTCGCATTGTAGGCGTGGCATGAAAGCCGGTATGCGTCAGCCCGGGACAAAGAGCTTGAACTCGCACACCTTTGCCGCGAAGATCACATTGAAGCGATTTGGAAAATGATAATACATAAGCCTTTGTCGCGTTGTACTGCACGCATCCCGGCCCGTACAAAAAGGCGGCCACGGACGACAAATTGATCAAAAAACCCTTGCGGTTGCGGCACATGGGCTGAATGGCTGCCCGCGCAAGCCGCATGAGAGCCACCACATGCACCTGAATCATACGTTCTTCCGTATCGGCATCGACATCGGGAAAATTACTGTTTTCATTGCCAAAGCCAGCATTATTGACCATGAATTCCAGTTGCTCCGACTTTTCGAGTGCATTTTCGAGTTTTCGCGTTTGAACAGGGTCGGCCAAATCGCAAGGAAAAACCTCCGCAGTGATGCCATACTGTGTTTCCAGCTCCGATTTAATGCCATTCAAGAGGTTTTCACGCCGGGCAATGAGCAGAAGATCGTAACCTTGGGCTGCCAATTGGCGGGCAAATTCTTTGCCGATACCGTCACTGGCTCCGGTGATGGCGGCAAGAGGGCGAGAGGATGGTGGCATAAAACAGATTGGAGACCGATTTGAGAGCAAAGGAAAAATGGAGATTCACACGAATGCCGAAAGCACCCTTGCAGGGATTGGATTTACTGCACGCCACGTCACCCTCGCAAAGGCGGCGGTGCTCGTCATGCCCGCGCAGAGTCTGCCCTCGCTCCTGTAGGGGACGGGAATCCAGTGATTTGCCGTTTGACTGGCCCCCAGCCTTCGCTGGGGTGACGGGATGTACCCATATTCTGGAACATCGATAGCGTTATTCCACAACCGGCTTTTTATCGGCGGGGTCGCTTTCCGCCGCCTTGTCCACCTTGTCTGTTGTCACTTCCGATGCTGTTTCCAAGTAAGTTTCCGGTTTCGCCAACGGTGTCGCCGTGGCAGGCTGATCGGTCACCGAAATCACGCGCTCACCGGGCAGCAACGTGGGCGATGTCGTCGTGCCACTCACAATCGTGTTGATTGCAGAATTGATCGGAACGCGGTTGACCACCACCCGCTGGCGATTGACGGTTTGCGTGTAAGGAACCCATTTCTCCGTGATAACCGGCTTTTTCACCGTTCGTGTCACGGGCACAACGCGGGCTACTTTGACTTCATACGGCTCGACACGCTCTTCCGTGACCGTTCTGTACACGGTTTGCGGCACTTTTTCCACCCGCTCTTCCGTAATCATGCGCTGCACTTTGACGGGCGTGGTTTGCTCGACCCGCTCCAAAACCTCTTTGTAGGTCGTCACGGGAATCTGGCGAATCTGCTCTTCATGAATCGTGCGAGCGACTTGGTATTCCTCCATCCGGCTGACCGTTTCATCCCGGTAAGTCGTTTTTGTCACGGGAATTTGCTCGATTCGCTGTTCAGGAATAAACGTGGTGATAGGCACCGTCTCGGAAACATAGTTCGGCTGATAAACACGACTGGTTGTTTGCCGCTCCGCCCCGTGCATGGGAACCCAGTGCAAGCCGGGAACACGCACACGGTAACCGCCTGACGTGCTGTCCACGTAATCGCCCACGCGCTGCCACGCCAAGCGATGATAGGTTTTTCCCGGCTGAGTGGCGACTTGGTTCACGTAACCACCGCGATCCACCGTCTTCGTTTCAAACGTGGTGACAGGCCGATTGGTCGTGTATACGCGTTCTTGAATCACGGTTTCTTCCACCGGCACGCGGCGCACTTCACGGACTTCGCGCTGCTGCGTTTCAAAGACCTGCTTGGGCACGAGAACTTTTTCTTCCCGCATCGAGGTTTCAGGAACCCGTTTTTTGACGGTGTAACTGGTGTCCCGATACTCGGTTTCCTCGACAGGCCGCTGAAAGGTGTAACGTTTTTCGACCACGCTCGTTTCGGGCACGGATCGCGCAACCGTGTAGCGGCGTTCACGCTGCTGTGTTTCCCAAACGGTTTCGTAGGTAGTGACCTCTTCCTCAACGTAACTGGTTTCCCGAACTTTGCGGTACGAAGTCTGCTGGACAGGCTCGCTGACCACGGTGTGTTCCAACCGATATTCTTGACCAGTGCCGGTCACGATATTTGAGCAGCAGCTTCCGGCGGCGCTTGCCGAGCTGGCGTGGACAGACAGTACCACAAAAAGGACCGAAGCAAAAAATACAGTGCGTTTCATCGTTGTCTCCCAAAATGTTCGCAGCAAAAAAAGCCCTCGTGCCTAATAAACCACAAGACTTTAACCATTTTTGCATTTTTTCGCCAAAAAAGCAAATGGGGGACAGAAGAATCGTTTTAGTCCAAAAAAAGCGAAAACCCTTGAAAAGACAAGGGTTTTATTAGAAATCTTTCAAACGTGCGGCAAAAAAATTTAATTGGCTCTATCGTTAATACAGTTACAATCGTTGCCGCTGAACAAGATAGTTCTGCGTTTTGTCACAAGGACCTTCCGAGTTCCTTTCTGGCCACCAGCGCCATGCCCATCCGCACGGAAAGCCTCACTGCAATCCCATTCGCGTCTGCCGGTGCGGCTTTACGAAAATGGACAAGTCGGGTAGACTAGGGACAGTTGTTCTCTTCGTTATCGTAGATTGTTCACAAAAAACTCATGGAACTCACACCTCGTCAAATTGTTGCGGAATTAGATAAACATATTGTGGGACAAGACGCCGCCAAACGTTCCGTGGCTGTCGCCATCCGAAATCGATGGCGCAGGCAGCACGTCGAAGAAGCCATGAAAAAGGAGATTTCGCCCAAAAATATTATGATGATCGGGTCAACCGGCGTGGGAAAAACCGAAATTGCCCGGCGACTGGCCACTCTCACCGGCGCGCCCTTCATCAAAGTGGAAGCGACCAAGTATACGGAAGTGGGCTACTATGGCCGCGATGTCGAAAGCATGGTACGCGAATTGGTCGAAAACGCGCTGGGTATCGTGCGAGGCGGTGAACGCGAAAAGGTGCGCGAAGAAGCGGAACGCCGCGCCAACGAACGCCTTGTGGATATGCTTCTGCCGCCGCCTGCTTCTACGAGAAATGCGGCGAATGAAATCGATGATGACGATCAAGAAAATCCTGACGAGCATTACGAGATGAAGAGCCACTTCACGAGAAGGATATTCAGGAGCTAAAACATGAGCGCAACCGCGAAAAAATCCGAAAAATGCTGGAAGAAGGCCTGATGGAAGAGCGAAATGTCGCCATCATTTCCGAAACGCGCGTCACGCCGATGGTCATGGGAAACATACCGGGCATGGAATCGATGGAAGTCGATTTTCAGGAGATTTTTGAGAAAATTGCTCCGAAAAATCGCACAAAACGGGAAATGACTGTCAAGGAAGCCCGCGAATTTCTCGTGGAGCAGGAGAGTGATAATCTGATCAACAAAGAAAAAGTGCAAGCGACCGCCGTGGATTTGGCCGAAAATCTGGGAATCATTTTTATCGACGAAATCGATAAAATCGTGGCCAGCGATAAGCAGCATGGCGCGGACGTTTCTCGGCAAGGTGTGCAGCGGGATTTGCTGCCGATTGTAGAAGGCACGACCATCCAAACGAAATATGGCTACGTGAAAACGGACCACATCCTTTTCATCGCCGCCGGGGCGTTTCATCGCGCCAAGCCCAGCGATTTGATGCCGGAACTGCAAGGCCGCTTTCCCATTCGTGTGGAACTCAATGACCTCACCAAAGACGATTTTATCCGCATTTTGACCGAACCAAACGGTTCGCTAACCAAGCAATATCAGGCCTTGATGGGCACGGAGAATATCGAACTAGAATTTGAATCCGATGGCATTGAAACGCTGGCAGGTTATGCTTACGACATCAATCAGCGGACGCAGAACATTGGAGCGCGGCGGCTTTATACTATGATGGAACGGCTTTTGGAAGAACTGAGCTTTGAAGCCCCGGACATGTCGCAAGGCCGCGTGGTGGTCAATGCCGGTTATGTTCACCAGCGAATCGAGGAAATTAGCAAAGACGAAGATTTGAGCAAGTTCATTTTGTAGCCTCTTTATCGCCTCCTCCGCGAGAATGACGTGCTCACAACACAAGCGGGCAAATTTTTTGCAAAAAATTCAAATCTCCTGTACTTTCTCAAAAATATCTGCTATATTGTAGGATACCGTTGTCGCGCTGTGCGGAGAGGGCTTGTCGCCGCAATTCCCTATTCATTTTGCGAATACCATGAAACCGAATAACAAAAAGCAATTTGATCTGAAATCGTTCTTTATCCTGCATATCGAAAAAATTGCGTTTATTGTGATTGTTCCTTTGGCGATCTTTGTTGCGTATAAGGGAACCGCGCTTAAGCCGCCCACTTGGACGCCGACCGATCTGGAGCAGGCCGCCGCGAACGCGAAGAGCCATATTGAAGCCAGCGACCAGCGTGCCAGTCATCAGGGCGTGGAACTGACAAATTATCAAGCTCGCGCTACTTGGATTGAGTACGGTATTAAAGAGGATTTGTATCTCACCTCCACGCCTTGGATGCCGTCTTTATTCCCTCAAAAATTGCCGCGAGGATCGGTGGAACTTTTTACCGTGGAAGGGCTCAAAGCCGCAACGGGACTGGGTTCGATCACCGTGGGCGCGCCCGTGGAAGTTTTACGGCAAATTCGCCCCGACTTGGCTCAGCGTCTTGAAGAACGAAGCCGCACGCCGACGACAACGACATCCACAAACCCTTACCCTTCTGCCACAAACCGCAACAATACGTTGAAAACCGGCGAACGGTGGGTTGTGGTGACGGGCTTGATTCCCATCGAGAAACAACTCGCGCGGTACGTGGACGCGCTGACACGCAGCTCCTCACCGATGCCCGATCGCGACGCGCCCCTCTATTACACGTATGAAGTGGAACGTGCGGAAGTTCTCCCCGGTACGGCGGACTTATCATGGGAAAAACTGGATGTTGACCGTCAAACCCGTGAAAAGATTCAGTTGTGGGGAATGGCGAGAGGTGCCGCGAATGATCCTGTTGACCCGACGTACACCGCCCCGATGTTGAATCTGCCGGGCGCGCTGCCTCTGTCCTATTTGCTGCCGCCTGTTGACCGAAAATTTGGCCCCGAAGTGGCTTATCCGCCTGAAATTCCTCTTCTCGCGGACTCCCAAACGGAGCTGATGCAAAAAAATGAGGAGCAGCAACGTAAAATGATCGACGAGTATTTTGCTGGTGCACGTCAACCGACCACAGGACAAATCAATCCCTTCGCGGCGAATAGGCAGGGCTCTTCGACCGGTTACGGGGTGGGTGGGAATAATTCCATTCTCAGACCGGATGGAAGCACGAATCGCAATCGCAACGAGGCAGATTCTCTAAACCGCGTGGTCGTTAAGAATTATCTCTATCGTTTTCTCGATTTTAATGTTGAAGCAGGAAAAACTTACACCTACCGCGTGCGTCTTGCCCTAGCCAACCCGAATTATGAACTGGGCCCGAACGCGGTGATTTCGGAAGACTTAACCAAGGACAGCATCCTCTACACCGAATTTTCCGAGCCCTCCAATCCCGTGACCGTTCCGATGGAATCGCGTGTTTTGGCGACGAAAGTGAATCAGCGAACGGAAGTTTCTGAGCCGCTTGCTAGCGTGCTTGCCATTTATTTCAACATGGAGGATGGCACGGAATGGTACACAACGGTAGACAATGTTCGACGCGGTAAGACGATCAATCTTGCCAACCGCGAAGTGGTCAACGCGGAACTCGAAGCCATCGCCAAGGCGGAAGAGGCTCGCGCGGCTTCGACCGCGTTTACATACGGTCCGAACGGTCAGCGCATTCCCGGACCTCGGACTACGCCCTCAACGCGAACAACACGCCAAACCGCCGACGCTACCGAAAAAGAAGAGGAGATCAAGAAACGCATGGACATCATTTCCAATGTGTGTGTGTTGGACATGCAGGGCGGTCGCGTCTTAGGCAAGACGGGCAAAAACGCACCTGATCTGACATCGCCTGCAAAAATGTTGGTCATGGAGCCGAGTGGAAATCTTGTCATCCGCAACATCAACACGGATTTGGGCGAAGAAGGCAAAGTCAAAAACCCGTTGGCCTCGAATACGTCGCGATCCAATTCCAATGCGGGGATGTACTCCGGCGGGTTTTAGAGCATATCAAAAATTGCGATACGGTGTCTGAGTTCCCGCTGTCGCTCTTGGACACCTTCCACCGTACATGAATTTTGGGTGCTAGGGTATTATTTTTCGTAGCCCAGGGATCGCAAAACTTCCAGAATTTCAGAGCATGTTGGGAAAAGCCGACCACTTTGCCTTTTGTACGCATTCAGCGCATTCATAAATTCCACTTCGTCTTGACTATAATCCCGTTCGCATGTGGACGGGTCAATCTGTCGCCGTCGAGTAGATTTGTGCGGAGAGGGCAAAGACGAACTTCCAAGCCCCATTGATGGCGAAGTGTGATTGAGATTGGACTCGATCGCCTGCAAAATCTCGATGGGTGGGTTCTTGCGCGGCCGACCACGCTTCCGTTTTTGTGTACTAAAAGCAGTAGCGGCAAGTGAAGAAGTACATGGGGCAGCTGTCGAAAAGCTGTCGTTTTTGGCCAAAAAAGCTGGTGGGAGAGCCGTGGGGGGGGCGAGTTCTTTGCTCATGGAAGCACCTTTCCGGGGGAGGAGTGGGTCCAAAAAACGATGAAAGATCCGTGCATAAAAGCGACATGAATCATTCTTCTCATTTTTTTCATTGATAATGACCAATCGGCCATGTTTTTGATAAAATGCAACGATCGCAAAAACTTTTTGGATATAACAAACATTGCGGATTGGCATAGATTAACGATTAAATAAGATAAGCCGGTCATGCAGAACAGGAATTATGTCGACAAAAGGGGCGTGCAGATTATTCTGAATTCGGCGGAACCGGTCTTGACGGCGAGCGGGATTATGCTAGAATAAGCGGCCACGAAGGGGGATTAGCTCAGTTGGGAGAGCGTCTGGCTGGCAGCCAGAAGGTCATCGGTTCAAGTCCGTTATCCTCCACTAAACTTGTCAAGTTTCCGCCACGCCGCGAAACTTGCGTAAACCTTTGAAACCCTTGAGTTTAAGCGAAAACTCAAGGGTTTTTTCGTGGGCGTTTCGGCCCGGTTTTATTCTCGACTCATTCGCTAAACTTCCATGTTTTGTGCAAGGCGGTAACCCTTTTTGGGCATGTTAGTGAGAAAAAAACAGAGAACGGGCTTTTGAGCCCCGCCCCGGCAACCCGGTTTTCACGTTTTTTTGGCCCGCCGCCCAAAACGTTGGCCGAACGCCTCGGTGATCGAGGTGTGGGTACTGGGATTGCCAGACCTTGACAAATATGTAATACCCGATCAAAATAGTGAAAATGGGTGCGAATTGCTCTCTGCTATGCCCGTCGTCCGATAAAGTGGCGCTCTATTCGTGGCGCTCTATTCATGGTGTAAGACGAGGCAGTTGACATGCTTTTTCAAATCACCCAAGTCTTCAAACTGGTCACGTGGAGAGTGAAATGCAAATGAAACAGGATGATTCCTTGAAAAGAGAGAACGCGGAAAATCGAAGCGATGTGTCCCGCCGTTCATTCCTCAAACTGGCCGGTGCGAGTTTGGTTGTTGGCGCATCCGGTTGTTCGGGGCCGCCTTCCGGTGGAGAAGGCTGGATTCCTGCTCAATACGAAGTCCAAGGATATTTTCCGCCGCAAGTGCGGGGCCGTGTTCCGATTGATCCAGCGAATCCGTCGATTTGTCGAGACGATCAGAAGTGCATTCTTTGTGGGCAATGTGCCGAAGTTTGCGAAAAAATCGAAGCGGTTATGGGCAATTATGAACTTCCGCTGGTCGATGACGTGCCCTGTATCCACTGTGGTCAGTGTACGCTCTACTGTCCAACGGGCGCGATTACGGAGACATCCGGGATTGCCGCGATGCTCAAGGCGATTGATGACCCAAACCTCCATGTCGTGGTTCAGACCGCTCCGTCAACCCGAGTCGCCTTGGGCGAAGAGTTCGGGATGCCCATCGGAACAAACGTCGAAGGACTTCAGGTCGCTGGGCTTCGTGCATTGGGAATCCAAACCATTTTTGACACCAACTTCGCCGCCGACCTGACGATTATGGAAGAGGCCGCCGAGTTGGTCGGCCGGATTACCGGTAAGATCAAGGCACCGATTCCGCAGTTCACATCCTGTTGTCCCGGCTGGGTGAAGTATTGCGAATACTTCTACCCTGAGTTGATTCCAAACATTTCAACGGCGCGTTCGCCAATGGGTATGTTGTCGGCATTGATCAAGACCCGTTACGCCGAGAAGAACAAGATCGACCCGAAAACGATATTCAATGTCGCGGTAATGCCCTGTACGGCGAAAAAATACGAGGCGGCCCGGCCCGAAATGAATAACGCGGGCACGAAACTTGGCGACCCGGCTATGCGGGATACCGATCTTGTGCTCACGACGCGGGAACTGGCCAATTTGCTGAAGCTAAAAAGCATCAACCTGACGAAACTTCAGCCGTCCAAATACGATCAGATTTTCAGTGAATACTCCGGTGGTGGCGCGATCTTTGGCGCGACCGGCGGTGTGATGGAAGCGGCCGTCCGAACGGCGTACTGCCTGATTTCCGGTGAAAAAGAGCCGCCGCAATTGCTCTACGATCTGGAGCCGATTCGTGGATTGAAAGGCATCAAAAGTGTGGAACTCGACATACCGAAAATCGGCAACGTGCGTGTCGCCGTCGTCGCAGGCATGGAAAATGCCGATGAAGTGCTCAAGCGGGTCAAAGACGGTTCCGAACCGTTTCATTTCATCGAGTTTATGGCCTGTCCCGGCGGATGTATCAGCGGCGGCGGTCAGCCAAAATCCTCGCTTCCGCCCTTGGACTCAGTGCGCGTTGCCCGGTCGAATGCGGTTTACTCAATCGACGAAAAATCCACGCTCCGACTGAGTCACGAGAACCCGGAACTCAAGGCACTGTATCAAGATTACCTCGGCGAGCCGAACGGCCACTTGGCACACGAATTGCTCCACACACGGGAATACCATGACCGCAGTACAAACCTCGTTGCGAAGAAGTAGACCGCTAGGCGTCAATAAATACGTCATTTCCTCGCAGGCAGGAATTCAGTTCAAAAAACAGTCTTTAGTCCTCATTTTTTCGGATTCCCGCCCGCACAGCATCGTTTACATTCAGGGAAACGTACAATGAATCATCCAACCGGAAACACGCCCTCAAAGGGAGTTCTTATCGATCTGACAAAGTGCATCGGCTGCGGCAGTTGTACCGTCGCCTGTAAAATGTACAATGCGAACAAGTGGATCGAAGAGAGGGCACCCACAAGTGGGGAAAACGCACGTCTGGCCGACGAAAACTGGACGGTCATCCGAACGTGCAACGTCCAAAACGCCGAAGGACGGGACGTTTGGCGTTTTGTCAAGAACCAATGCCTCCATTGCCAAGACCCGACCTGCGTCACGGCCTGTCTTTCAAAGGCCTTGCAAAAAACCGCCGATGGGCCTGTCATCTACTATCCGCATTTGTGTATCGGTTGCCGGTACTGTATGATCGGTTGCCCATTCAACATCCCGAAATTCGAGTGGGACAAGACGTTCCCGGTCATCACAAAGTGCATGATGTGCAGCGGCCGCATTGCCAAAGGCGAATCACCGGCCTGTGTGAGCGTCTGCCCGACGAATGTGATGCAATTCGGTGAACGCGACGAACTCCTGAAAGAAGCGAAAGAACAGATCGCGGGCAATCCGCTGAAATACGTTGATCATATTTATGGTGAGGAGGAAGCTGGCGGAACTTGCTGGATGTACATTTCCGATAAACCGTTCCATGAACTCGGCTTCAAGGATGTGCCGAAAAAAACGATTGCCCAAATAACAGCCCCGTTCATGCGCTACAGTTTGCCGCTTGGTCTCATCTGGGGCGGTATTCTGGCGGGCTTGTTCTTCTTCACCAAACGCCGCGGCACAGTCAAGGAATCGACGGCGGTACCGTCCGATTCGGAGTCCGAAGCGTAAATGGTTATTTTTGTGCAATGAGCCGCAAGTGCAGTGAACCGAGTAAGTCCATGCCCGGAGAGCGACACTTGCGGGTGAAACTCATTGAAAAACACGAAGTCGTATCTATTTTCCCCAAAAAGTTGAGTAACATTGCCGTGAACGATCATTCCGCCTCGCACCTGAATTCTGTTCCCAACGCTGTCCGCATTCCGTGGAGTGTCAATCTCGAAGGTTGGGGCGTCCGAGTCAACCTCGAACGCTGGACCTTCAAATTCACCGCGTTCCGTGTTTTCTTGATCGCTTTTTCGACTGTCGCTCTCTGTGCAACGGGTTACCGACTGGCTTTGGGACTGCAAGCGGTCACAAATTTGAACGACGCTTGGCCGTGGGGACTTTGGAAAGCCGTCGCCGTGTTCGGGGCGATTGCCCTTGCAGGCGGCGGGTTCGGAACCGCGTTCCTCGTTCACGTGCTACATATCAAAGCCCTGCAACCACTCGCTCGCACGACGCTCGCCGTGTCGATGATCGGTTATTTCCTCGGTTTGGGCGGATTGTTTCTTGAAATCGGCCGCTGGTTCAATTTCTGGACACCGTTTTATTCGTGGGGGCACACCTCGCCCATGTTTGAAACTTTCATTTGCATCTCGACCTACACAGTCGTCCAGTGCTTCGAGTTCGCGGAAATCGTTACAGAAAAAGTCTTCCGCAAACTCCATCGGTTTTTCGCAAGCATTCTTCCTGTGATGATCGTCGTCGGAGTGATGTTGCCGACCATGCACCAGTCGACGCTCGGAACCCTCTACCTCTTGGCTGAAGGTAAACTCAGCCCGCTGTGGTGGAGTCCGATCATTTACCTGCTCTTCCTCCTTTCGTCGCTTTACGTTGGCCCAGCAACCGTGGCTGTGATTTCCGTACTGAATGATTGGTCGCTCGGCCATAAAATTCCGGTCGCTCCGATGCGGCTCCTCGCTCGGATTGGCGGTGTGCTCATGTTGGTTTACTTGTTGCTGCGAATCGGCGATTTGATGCTGCGAGGTCAAATGGGTACCGCCCTGAACGGAAGTATCGAAAGCCAGTGTTTGATGGTCGAAATTGGGCTCGGACTCATTTTGCCGCTATTGATCGTTTTTTCACCGCTTGCGAACACCCGCTGGGGACTTGTCACTTATGGCGTGTTTGGTAGTTTGGGCGTCTTCGCCAACCGGGCCAACACGGTTGTGGTCGGTATGTGGGAAAACGCCGGTGGTGTGACTTATCTGCCTTCGCCGCTGGAGTGGGTGATTGTGCTCGGCTTTATCACCAGTGCCCTTCTTGGCTACATTTTTCTGTGCGAGAACTTCAATATCCTCGGCCAGCGCGAAGGAAGCGACGCGGCGCATCTCCCATGAGGCGTTGTCGTCCCTGTCCGGCTTCTTGGAGCGAGCCAGCAAACGTCGGAATTCGAGCCAAAAACAGGAAAGAGAAGCAGAAATAAAATGCACAGGCATTTTTCCTCGTATCTCACGGTGAAATGTCATTTCTGTACATGAAATATGGCCGTTTTCGCACGAAAAATTGCAGCAATAATTAACTGCCTTCCCCACCTCGCTCACCGCCCCGACCCCGCCGCTCGCCGCGAGTCGCGACACTATTAACTCCTGTTTCAACGAATTTCGTAACACGATTTTTGAAGAAACTCTTCAAGAGAATCAACGCAAGCTCGGCTCGCTTGCGGGCTCGTTTTGACGACGAATCCTATTTTTGTGCGAAAACGGTGCGTGAAAAATGGGGGCGGGTGCGGCAGGTAAAACTCCCGGTTTTGCTTTCATTAAACGTAACGGAAAAGTTTTTCTCGCAGGTACCCGGGATATACGCCGGCCTTTTGGACGATGCCGAAATGTTCAACGAATGCGACCCCGCCGCTTTTTGCCGCGAAGAGGTGGTTCTGAGCTATCCGGGGTTCTATGCAATTATGGTACACCGCTTTGCCCACGCTATTCATCTTTTGGGCATCCCCATCCTGCCACGCATCCTTTCCGAACACGCCCACTCGCGAACGGG
>QMCD01001541.1_pt1 | contig 13870 bp, 9 predicted proteins | sample 1821841 | NCBI WGS metagenome assembly QMCD01 (sample SAMN01991225, study PRJNA193472) | Termite gut metagenome, whole genome shotgun sequencing project. | isolation source: worker | host: Macrotermes natalensis | reverse complement strand
TGGGGAGTACTACATTCCTCAGGCCAAGGGCAACCTGATGAGCTATAAGGATGATGGCCGCCACCTGTCGAAATTCCAGTGGGACATTATCCACGAGGACAACGGGGAGGAAGCATTTGAGAGCGCAGAGGAGGTGATGGCGACTATTGTTCCAAGAGAAATGGATGTACGGAAAGCCATTGAAGCCATACGGTTTTCCTATGCATACAATACATTAGTAAATATTGATATCCATTCACAAGGTGCAGGGGCAACACAAATAAGCTTGCCGGATGGATATGCCTATCAGGAATTAACAATAGGACTTCAAAAACCTGTCCCTTTCCAGATCAATGCAAAAGCATCATCATACAGCATTGTTTATGGAGGAGCGTTGGATGATACAGATACCCGCAGGATAGGATTTGAAGCTGTCGGCGGGAATAATAATAGAACATTGTATGCTGTAGAAATTAAGGTAAAAGAAAAAGAAATCGATCAGTTAAAACATTATCTTTTACCGGACAAATCGACTTGGGACAATGCTATTGCCGGTTTTGTCAATACTTACAATAACAAGGCGCTTCTATTCTTACTTCGAACTTATCCTGTTGAAGCCATTAATGTACTAAGTAATGATATTCGTTTAGCAGCCATTAAAAAACTGATAGGTGGAGAGACTGACAGCGATACATGGACAATCATTAAATCGCTTTTAAATCATATTCAGAAAGAGAAAGGGTACGCTTTTTATCTTTCCCTTTTCTATGAACAAGGTATAGATAATCGTCCGTTGACGGAAAGCATATTTAACAATCTTCCGGAAGAACGCTCACGGATAGAGAGTATAATTTATTCGGGCAATATTGAATTACCACTTTCTGCGCAGGTACGATTGTTTAATTTGGCAGTGGAAGTTATTGCCAAATATAAAAATAATGTATTCAATACGGCACAATCTGCCGAAGCGACGAAATTTATAGAAGAACGTCTTTCTGTGGGTAATGCAACAGAACGGGCAGCTTCGTTCAACCTGTTTCATTACTTCTATTCGGAGTTATTCTATTACTCTTCGTTGAGCCGGACTAATTATGATGAGTATATAGCAGCGCTTAATGAATTAAAACAAGCACAGGGTGCTACTATAGAAGAGCTATACTCTTTGAATATGTCTATGTTATATGCGGCGGCAGAACACCGCAATCAACTTTCAATGCTTAAGGATTTGGTTTTTGGCATGGGAGGAGAGGCATTATTATCTGTAGTTCCTTTTGATAAAATTGTTAGAAATGTGGCCAAGCCGTTCACAAAACTGGTATCGGAAAATTATGCCAGGTTTGTAAATTGGGTGGGGACGAAGGGAGTTACAACATTTGTCGGTCAAATAGGCAATGTAATTAGTAGATTATCAAAAAAAGCTAAATATGTGCTTGAAAGAACAGGCAAATATGAAGATGTTTTAGGACACCACCCTTTGGCGAAAGTGGCTTTTGAAGGCGATGCAGTATATAATGCAAATAAGGCATTTAGTGTTTCTAGAGAAGCATTGGAAAATGCGTGGAAAACTGCAAATACTGGAGTGCCTCAAAATTTGCATAGTAAAATTTCAGGTAGTCAGAATAGTTTATATTCTGCATGGAAAAAAGCAAATCCCAATGCAAAATTGACCATTGATGATATGGCTAACATAGAAATACAAGCAATGAAGAATGCCGGTATTCCAGAAGATGTGGCTACAGGTTGGGTAATTAAAGCCTTGGAAGATTTAAAAGTACAAGGAGTTACAGGAATTAAAAATATTCCTTGGAATGGAATAAATTAATATTAAAAATATAAATAATATGAAATCAAATTTGGATATTTTAAACACATTTGGCAATTTAGTAGCAAAGGGTGTATTTGATAATCAATATCGTTTTATACGAAATCGGATAGAAGATTTGGTGCAAACGGACGAATATAAAAATTTATTTTTAGGAATGAATATCAAACAAAAAGAAGAAATAGAATTTTATACACGAGAAATTCTATCTGGGGCTATTTTTGATTTCCTCAGTCTTTTTGAGGAAAATCCTGAATTTAAACTTATTTATGAAGAAGATGGACAACAAGTAGATTTGACTAAAATCAGCGAGATGCTAAAAGCAGAACCCATCATTGAAAACGGGTGGATACAACGATTTAGTAAAGAATTAAATAACAAAGTGGGGTAAGAATTTATATTAAATGCGATTATTAGTATTCATATTATCCTGTTTTTTCAGCCTTGTGTTGCAAGGCCGGGCATTCACGTATCCTGTGCCTGCGCCGGATACGTCATGTATACAAATAGTTAGTATATAAATAATTTTAAAAATATGAAAGTAATACATTTACGTTTTATCTTAATGCTGCTGGTAGTGGCATTGCCTTTATCACTGCCCGCCCAGGTGGGAATCAATATTATGAATCCCGACTCTTCGGCGGTTTTGCACATTAACCATAACATGAAAGGCGTATTATTGCCGGTGGTTGATGCGGCCAACCGCGCTAACATGGTGAGTAATGGAACTGATGTTGGCGACGGCATGTTGGTCTATGACAGCGGGGATAACGTGTTTTATTTTTGGGACAAGAGCGCCGGGCGCTGGCTGGTGCTTAATCCCTGGCAGGGAACCAAAGAAACGCATGTGTCCCTGAGCGATAGTTTTGATGACCGGGATGTATATATCGGCCGGCGCATTTCATCGCCGCCGGAAGCTACATTGCATGTGGGTGGAACCTTACAAGCAGATAAGTTATTCACCGCCCGGGAAGGTATAGCAGTTACAGGTACGGTAAAGGCCTCATCTACCATACAGGCCTATGATTTTGTGGGCTATGGAACCATTCCGGTCGGCGGCATTATCATGTGGAGTGGCGTCACAGCGCCCGACGGCTGGGCCTTGTGTGACGGAGCGAACGGAACACCCGATTTAAGCGGCAGGTTTGTAGTAGGTGTAGGCAAAAATAAAACGCCGGCTTTGCGAGACACTGATACTCATGCCTACACCCTTGGGGAAAAAGGGGGAATGAATTCCTATGCTTTTACGGTGAATGAAATGCCTGCACATGCACATCCCCTATCAAGCAATTCTTCGCAAGGTGTCATGGCAGGTACTAATGGCCTTCATGATGTGGATGGAGGTGATAATGCAATGGGGATGGATGATGTTGACAATACTGTAATTTATGCTACTCAGAACGCCGGCGGAGGATTAGCCCACGAGAACCGGCCTCCTTACTATGCCTTAGCCTATATCATGCGTATAAAATAAATATTGCCTTAAGTTTGATTGAATATGAAAGTAATACACCTGTCTTTTTTACTATTTTTTTGTTTGGTTTTTATGCAGGTTCGGGCACAATGTCCGCCGCTTACCAATAATCTCCTGAAAGGGGCCGCTACTGTTTGCGCTGCCGGAAACTCCGGCGACATATATGTTGGCGACCCGTTATTTAGCGTGCAGGAATGGATGTATTCAACAGATAATGCGAACTGGACCTTATTGCCGGGAACAGCCAATACCCACACGTACACTAATCTCACGCAAACTACCTATTTTAAGGCCAACGTATTGTATGATGCTTGCGCCGCCGTGCCTTCAAATGTCATTACAGTGGAGGTAATTCCGGCTTCCGTGGCAGGCGTGATAACCGGTATGACGAAAGGTTGCCGGTTTACACATAGTGGTACATTAACCTTGGAAAATTATACCGGAATAATTCAGGATTGGTTGGTGCATGATACCCTCACCAACGCATGGATTTCCGGCGGTAACCCGGCTAATCAATATCATTTCACTAATCTTTCAACAGCCACCCAATATAAGGCAGTGGTTAAAAATAGTATATGCCCGCCCGATACATCAACAGCGGCCGTGGTGGAGGTGTATCTTTTGCCCGAGGTCGATTTCAACGACCCGTCGGACTGTCATGGAACGGCTATGACATTCACGGGCGACGTACAAAAACGCTTTGAGCCCGATAACATAGTGACGTCCTATCTTTGGAATTTTGATGACGGCACATCGTCGGCGCAGTTGATGCAGCAAAAAACATACTCCAATGCGCGGGTATATGACGTGCAGTTGACCGCGGTGACCAACAAGAATTGCAGCAGTTCAAGAATCAAACCTGTTACGGTATACCGGCTTCCGGTTGCAGGATTTACAGCGGCTAATGTATGCCTGGGCGATTCTACTCGTTTTATAGAGGCTTCCGTTGCCGGTTCCGGCGCCATCAGTGAATACAGCTGGACTTTCGGCGACCTGGCGAGTTCTACGCTGCAACATCCGGTGCATCGCTATATGTCTGCACAATCGTATACGGCAGGTCTTCAGGTCACCTCAGTGTACGGTTGTAGCCATTATGTGGCTAAGCCCGTACAAGTATATCGTAATCCGGCAGCCGGTTTTATGGCCGATTCGGTTTGTCTGGGCAATGCCACGTCGTTTGTCGACTTGTCTGTTGCCGGAGAGGGAATGATCAGCCGGTTTTCATGGCGTTTTGAGGATGCGGCGGTGTCGTTACTGCAACATCCTGCCTATCGATATGCTGTTGCCGGAACGTATCCGGTACAATTGGCGGTAGAAACCGACAGGGGGTGCCGGGATACGGTAATGCAGGATATTGTAGTGCATCCTTTGCCCGCCGTGCTGTTTGATGTTACAGATGCCTGCGATGGGACTGCGGTACGGTTTACTAATCGTACGACTATTGAAAGCGGCTCGTTATCGGCCTACCTTTGGAATTTTGGTGATGGGTCAAATTCAGCGGAGGAGCATCCGGAAAAACTGTATTATAACCCGGAGACTTATACTACATCGTTATTGGCCACATCGGAAAAGGGTTGCGAGAGCCGTTTACAACAACGGGCAGTGGTATATAAAAACCCTGTCGCTGCATTTACGGCGGTCAACGCATGTTTGAATTATCCGGTCTCTTTGCTCAATGCCTCGTTTATTAATAGTGCGGAAAGTCTGCAGTATATATGGGATTTGGGCGACGGCAATTATTCAAATAGCCGTGATGTGGAGCACGCCTATAATTTTTCAGGGAGTTTTCCGGTCAATTTGACGGTTATTTCCGGTCAAGGACATTGTGTAGATTCGATGTTGAATATTGTGGAAGTGTATGCACCGCCTGTGATTGAGGCCGGCGAAGATGTCACCGTGAGTTTGGGTGAGCCGGTTCAATTGGCCGCTTCGGGCGGCGACCTTTATAGTTGGACGCCTGCCGAAGGGTTATCTGCTACCCATATAGCAACGCCGGTGGCTACTCCGGTACGTACGACTGTCTACGTAGTCGAGGGAACAGATAGCTACGGGTGCGTGAACACGGACTCCGTCACGGTATTTATTACACAGGATAACCAGTTGTTTCCTGCCACGTTAATCACTCCCGACGGAAACGGCCAAAATGATACCTGGACAATTGATAATATTGAAAATTATCCGCAGGCTTTGGTTCAATTATTTGATTTGCATGGACGGGAAGTGTTTTCTACGCGGAACTACCGGAATGATTGGGCCGGAAGGAACCACAACGGAGACGCTTTACCTGACGGCACTTATTATTACATTATCACTTTTAACGATAGCAGCAACAGAATATATAAAGGCCCCATTACTGTTTTGCGAAACCGGTAAATTATTAAGAAAAACGTAGCACACACATAATTGGAATATGAAAAAATACGGACTCATTTTTATTATTGTCCTTCTTCCCGGCTTGCTTTTGTCGCAGCAATTACCGGTTTTGACCCAGGCGCAGGTAAATCCTTTTTTGCTGAATGCGGCTTATGCGGGAGCCGATGGTTATACGGACGTATTTCTACATACGCGTAATATGTGGACATCAATGCCGGAAGCGCCACAGCAATATTTTCTAACCATTGACGGCGCATTAAATAATGCCAAGATGGCGTTGGGCTTTACGCTCAAGGCAAATGTGGAACCTGTTATCCGTAATGTCGGCGCACTATTGACCTATCGTTATAAAATCCGTTTGGCAGAACAGCATTTTTTATCGGGCGGTTTGTCGGGCGGTATAGTTCACAATAGCCTTGATTTTAGCAGGGTAATGGTTAATAATGCAGATGAGGTGGCAGATTTCCGGGGAAACTGGTCGAAGTCGGGATTTGATTTTAATATCGGGTTGCTTTACCAGTTTAAAGCATTGGAAGCGGGCGTTGCAGTAAAGCAATTGATGAATACACCTTTTATGCATGAACATACTACCGGTGATCAATCATTGGCCTATCGTTTATTGCGACATTATGAAGTTTCATTGTTATATCGTTGGCCTGTTAACCGTGATTTTACATTAAGCCCGCTGTTTGTGATGCAATCGACCGAAGGCGTTCCTTTTAATTTTATGCTGAATGCCGGTGTAACTTATTTAGATACTTATTGGCTCGGCGCCGGATATTCTTATCGCTCTTCGTACACTATCATTGCAGGATTAAAGGTGGCTGACCGGCTGCTGTTGGGCTATAGTTGCGATATAGCCGCTGTTGGCCGTCATGCGCATTTCGGGGTTACGCATGAAATTACCGTGGGATACAGGTTTGGCCGTCAATCGGGCAGGAGCGGCGCCTCCGGTCGTGCAGAACGGTCGGCGCTATCCGCCTATCAGGAAACACTTCAACAACAATATGAAGAAATAGACCGCTTGAAACAATCTAATGAAGTATTGAAAAAGCGCTTGGACCAACAGGAAGAGGCTGCTTCAGCTACTGCCGGACAACAACAGTTACTTGAAATTTACGCCCGGGACAGGGCTTTTATTGATAGTCTTATGACTGTATATAGCGTGGATATGGATAGTATCGACACGGCCGATTTTCAACAGAAAATCTATTATGTGGTAGTAGGAGCCTATTATAAGTTGCCGGACGCCAAAATATTTCAGCGGATTCTGGAAAAAGAATTGAACCTGGAAACCCGTATTGTCGCCTCCTCCAATGGTCGATATTATTTTGTGTACACAACAACGCCGGATACACAACAAGCTGCCGGGGCAGAATACCGGCGCCTGATGAATATGGGTATTCAGCAATACATATATGGTAATCTTTGGATTTATAGTCAGGAAAAATGAGCATAGGACGATATACATATTTGTTTTTACTGCTTCTCCAGTTACTGTTTGCGACACCGGTGGCGTCGCAAGATATAGAGCAGGTAGCGAAAGCCAAATGGATTACGGTAACCGGTGGCGCCGGATTAACCGGTTCGGCCTATTCCGGTTTTGGCCTGCAGAGTCGCCGGGATCCTTTTGCTTATACCCTGTCGACGAATTTGAATTTTAATATTAAAGGTGTTGTAGATGCTCCGTTTTCTTTGCTTTATACATCTCAAAATACAACTTTTAATGTCCCGTCTTATAATTTTGTGGGAATCAGTCCCCGCTACAAATGGATTACCGCACATATCGGATCACGAAATATGTCCATGTCGCAGTTTGTTTATTCGGGTACTACGTTTATGGGAGGCGGTGTAGAGTTACTGCCGGAGAATTTTATTATTAAAGGAAAGGCTTTTTACGGCCGTTTGGTAAAAGCCGTTCTACTGGGAGACACTTTGTCTCCCGTCATTCAGCCACCCGCTTATGAGCGATGGGGCGGTGCGGGGATGCTTATAGTAGGCACTCAAAGCAATAATGTTGAACTTATTTTGTTTAAAGGAGCGGATCGCATAAGTTCGTTGCCGGGAGCGGATAGTATTCATAGTGTGAAGCCGGAGGAAAATTTAGTGTTAGGTATTAACACTAAGCAAAAAATAGGAGAACATTTCTTGTTTGCTTTGGAATATGCTTTTAGCGCGTATACCCGTGATATGCGGCAACCCAATATGGTATATGACAATTATACCTATATCGATAATTTTGGCATGTTGTTCCGGCCTAAAGCCTCCAGTTTTTACGCCCATGCCTGGAGCGTGAAGGCCGATTATCAGGCTGAAATTTTTACGGCCGGTGTGTCATTCCAGCGTATTGATCCTAATTATCAAACTATGGGGGCGTTATATATGACGAATAATGTGCAGGATATTACGGTAAATGCGGCGACAAAAATAGTGGATAATAAAATAAATTTATCAGGTAGTTTTGGTTATCAACGGAATAATTTAGATAATAAATCGGATGCGGTAGACAAGCGCTTTATCAGTAATTTCAATTTTTCCTATGCCATTACAGAGAATTTGAATACTGCTGTGAGTTTTTCTAATTACAACACTTCTACCGAAGCGGTACGTATATTAGTGAAAGATTCTATAAAATATGCGCAGATCAATACTAATTTTTCTGTGAATGCCTCGTATCTTATTCCCGGTAATGAGTTGAAACATTCTTTTGATATGTCGTTCAATATGCAGAATGCCAATGTGATAAATAATGAGTTTACCGACGTGGAAAGTGCCGGTAACCGGATGACCGGAGTAAATGGGGCTTATCGTTTGGCTTTTGCTTCCAGTGATGTGAGCATAAGTGTAAATGCCGCAGTTAATAATAATAAAATGGCGAGTGGGAATGATCTTACGGCAAATTGCGGTGTCGTAGTGTCGAAAGGCTTTTTCAAAAAGAAATTACAAACAACGCTCGGTTTTACAGCGTTATTTTCCCGCCCGGATGCTTCTTCAAGCAATGTAAATACTACAAGATTGACGTTGGCCTATCGTTTTTTGAAAAAACACAGTGTAAATATGAATGCCAGTTATATAAACCGGAACCTTACTTCGGAGCGTAACGGGAATACGGTGTCCGGAGAGTTTTTGGTAAATTTTGCGTATAATTTTGTTTTATAATTTAATTAAATAAATAAAATGAGGTTGATTGTTTATAAAATAGTTGTGTCGACAACAATATTGTTGTTGGGTACTATTGGGCTGCATGCCCAGGAGCATTTGCTGGTTTCCACAGCTTCGGCTAACGGAAAAAATTCTATATGGTTAAAATGGCTTGATGAGCAGGTGCTCTATCCTGATGGCGTGAATATATACAGGGTCACGGCATCTTCGGGCGAGCGGGTAAAATTAAATAGCACCCCGCTGAAGAGAGGTAGCTATAAGGTGCCGGACACGGAAATGAAAAAAGATACGATGCTTATACGATATATGGCGATGATAGATAGTGTTAAGCGGGAAGATATAAGTGGTTTTGTATCCCTGGTCTTTCTTGTTAAAATGATGGAAAGTAATGAATATGCAAAGTATGCGGGTGTGATGTATGAAGATGAGCATATAGAGACAGGGGAGGCGTATAGCTATGAGGTGTATAAACTGTCCGGAGCGCAGGAAGTGTTGATTGAGCGTTCGCCGTTTATAAAGGCAGCAGCGTGGGAGCCCTACCCGTCGCCCGATAGCTTGGAAGTTGTGGCGGGGGATGGAAGCGTGTCATTGCGTTGGCAATATGATACGAAGCGTTTCTGGGGCGTTAATGTGTATAGAAAGTCGGGCGACGACTCGTTATTCACGCCGGTAAATAAGCGGCCTGTTATGCTCTCGGAAGTGCCGAAAGAAAACGGAACGTCAGCTTTGCCGGAATGGTTGCTGAAAGATGAAAATTTAAGGAATGGAACCGGTTATACCTATAGCATTGCGGGAATTGATTATTTTGCCCGGCCTACGTTATTTTCCGGGGAAGTTACCGTGGTGCCCCGGGATAAAACTCCGCCTATAGCTCCTCATAATGTAAGCGTTGATGTGGGCTTACTGGATATTACGCTGGCATGGAAGCATGATTTTAAAAGCAGTGATATGATGGGATATCATGTTTATCGCTCAAAGGGGCGTTCGGAGCAGCCGGAACGTATTAACAAAGTGTTATTGCCTGATGCTACCTTTATGTATTATGATACGGTGCCGGGGCCCGGCGTATTTGTATATTATGTGGCGGCGGTTGATTCTTCAGGCAATGAGGGCCGTTCATTTGCGGCCACGGGGGAAGTATTGGACATCTTTCCTCCGGCAAAACCGACAGGCTTGCAGGTTGTGGCAGATACCGGATGTATTATACTTACATGGGAACCTAATGCTGAAACAGATTTAATGGGTTACCGGATTTATCGTACGGTGGGTAGTCATCGTGATGATAATTATGTGTTATTAAATGCACGGGCGGTGCAAACTACCCGGTTTGTAGACAGTTTGCCGCGTAATGCCCGGAATTTCTTTTTTTATAAAATTGCGGCTCTTGACAGGGCGTATAATATGAGTGGCTATTCGGAGCCTCACAGTAGCAGGATGCCTGACGTGGTGCCGCCGCGCGCGCCTTTTATTATTGATGTGAAGCAGGAGACAAAGGCATTGAGGATTGATTGGTTGGAGAATGCAGAAAGCGATTTGATGGGTTATGATATATTCCGCTACCAGCCGGAAGATTCGGCCGGCACTATAAGAAAGTTGAATGTGGTATTGATAAAAGCCGGGATGCACATGTTTACCGATCACTGGGCAGAGGCCAATAAAGCGTACCGGTATTTTCTGACAGCCGTTGATTCGAGTGGTCAGGCCTCCTTGCCGTCAGCGGCTTATGATGCCAAATACCAGGCAGATGAAATATGTGCATTGAGGATAAAAAAACTATCTGCCGCTGTAAAGAGAAGTGGAAATATACCGCTACTTTGGAGTGTTGAAGTCGAGGAGGAAGATGATTATTCAGGCTGCATACTTTACCGGAAAGAAGGTGTGGAGGGGGCTTACAAACCATTGACAATCTTGTCTAAAGATCATAAGTATACAGATAAATTTAATGATGATATTGACACCCATCAATATCAGGTTAGAGCCTATTCTTTAAGCGGGTGTGTGGTAAAATCCGAGACATTGGAAGTGAAAAATAAATATAAATGATTGTTTTTTGTCCTTCTATTTGCAAAATAGAAAAAAAATATTTACATTTGCAGCCTCTTTCAAAAAAAGAGACTGTTCTTTGGGGGATTAGCTCAGTTGGCTAGAGCACCTGCTTTGCAAGCAGGGGGTCGTCGGTTCGACTCCGACATTCTCCACCAAGTAAAATTAAGCCTTGCAGCTATTCTGCAAGGCTTAATTATTTTCCACTTTTAACCCTCAACTTTTGGCGGAGATCCCGAAAATGTCTATATTTGCGACGTTATAATGTAGTTTTATCATGATAAATCAACGCTACTATGTATGATTAAAAGAAGTTTAAATTTAAATAATGAGCAAAATGATAGCACTTTTGTATGGGGTGCACGTCAAGTTGGAAAAACAACGCTAATTAGAGATACTTATCCCAATGCTGTGTATTACGACTTGTTGCAGGCGAAGGAGTTTGAGCGTTTGCTGCGCAATCCGTCACTGCTTAGCGAAGATTTAGACATGTTAAAAGAGGGTGATACGGTAGTTATCGATGAGATACAAAAAATACCCCAATTGCTTGACGAGGTGCATTCGCTGATTTTTCGCAAGAATATCCGGTTTATTTTGAGTGGGTCAAGCCCACGCAAACTTAAACGTTATGGGGCAAACTTGCTTGGAGGGAGGGCGCTCAAGGCAATTTTGTATCCCTTGGTAAGTGCCGAAATTCCGGACTTTGATGTGCATAAAGCCATTCGCTATGGCATGCTTCCACGGCATTACCTGGTGGCCGATCCGTGGAAACGCTTAGGGGCGTACATTGGTGTTTATTTGAATGAGGAAATCAGGGAGGAGGCTCTGTCGCGACAGCTTAAGACGTTTTCGCGGTTTATGGAAGCCGCAGCATTTTCCAATGGTGAAATGGTTATTTACAAAAATATTGCACAGGATTGTGGAATAGACTACCGTACTGTAAAGGATTATTTTGAAATATTGGTTGATACTCTTGTGGGCTACTTGATACCCAGTTTCACCCGCACTCAAAAGCGACGTAGCGTACAAGCACCTAAATTTTATTACTTCGATGTTGGTATAGCTAACTATCTAAGGAATAGACGTAACATTCAGTATGGAGCGATTGATTTCGGGCATGCTTTTGAACATTTTATTATACAGGAACTTATAGCCTACCTTGGGTACAATGAAAAAGACGAACAACTTTCTTATTGGCGCACAGCTTCGGGCTATGAGGTGGATGCTATTATTGGCGATGGACGAGTAGCTATTGAGGTGAAATCGACGAGTGAAGTACAATCACGCCATACTAAGGGACTAAAGGCCTTTCAAGAAGAATATCCCGATTGCCGCCTCATTGTTGTATCTTTCGACCCTCGTCCTCGGCTTATGAATGGCATAGAAATTTACCCTGTGGTAGATTTTTTGAAAAAGTTGTGGAATCATGAAATTATATAACAATACATTTGCAGTTTTCAATCGGCTTGGCGGCCACTGACCAGATGAGCCAGATGCTTGAAAGTTTGTCCGGAACGTTAACTGGTTTTGAAAATGATATTTTATATGTATCTTTGTGCCGTTAACCGTTTCATAACATTTTTTTATATCGTCTCACCGTGTGCTTGCAACCACGTTAAAAACAAGAATTATGAAAAAAACATTTTCCTTAGCTTTTGTGCTGTTGGGCATCCTCTTTAATGTGTGCCTCATTCTCTCCAACCTTTTAGAAGTAAAATTAATTCAAATCGGCCCGCTGTTGGCCACAGGCGGTTTGTTGGTGTTCCCCATTTCCTACATCCTGAACGACTGCATAGCCGAGGTGTGGGGCTATAAGAAAGCCCGCCTCATTATCTGGTCGGGCTTTGCCATGAACTTTATGGTAGTGCTCTTTATCCAAGCGGTGGCGGTGCTTCCGGCTGCGCCCGGGTGGGATAAGCAGGAGGCTTTTGTCAGCGTGTTTGAATATACGCCCCGCATAGCTTTTGCCAGCTTCCTGGCCTTTCTGATAGGCTCTTTCCTTAATGCGTATGTGATGAGCCGCATGAAAGTTGCTTCCAAAGGTAAACATTTTTCGCTACGGGCTATTGTTTCCACGATAATCGGTGAATCCGCCGACTCCCTGATCTTTTTTCCTATTGCTTTCGGCGGAATTATTCCGTTGGAACAAATGGCGGTGTTTATTGTTACCCAGGCAGCGTTGAAAACAGCCTATGAAATCATCGTACTGCCCCTTACCGTCCGCGTGGTTAAATACATTAAACGGGTTGACCATGCTGATGTGTATGACGAATCAATATCCTACAATCCGTTAAAAATAAATGACCTTTAATATAGATTTTTTATGATCCTCGGTTCAACTGTCAACTACGAACAAGACTACGCCCCGCATATCCTCGAGGCCTTTGTCAACAAACATCCCGGCAACGATTACTGGGTGCATTTTGAATGTCCGGAATTTACCAGCCTTTGTCCCGTCACCGGTCAGCCCGACTTTGCCGTTATTCACATTGATTATATTCCTGCCGAAAAAATGGTGGAGAGCAAAAGTTTGAAATTATATCTTTTCAGTTTCCGCAACCACGGCGATTTTCACGAAGATTGCGTGAACATCATCATGAAAGATTTGATTAAGCTGATGGCGCCGAAATACATTGAAGTGACCGGTTATTTCACTCCTCGCGGCGGTATCAGCATATATCCTTATGCGAACTACGGCATTCCCGGTACCCGTTATGAGGAAATAGCGCGCCGCAGGTTAGAAAACAAGCAGTTTAACCGCCCTGTTAGATAAGGTGAATTGATTTTATAATCAGCATTTTATGATTTTTGTTTATAATTTTTCAGCTATTTTTGTAGGATATCATGGAAATAAGGATTACCTTTATTAAAATTATCTAATGCGGTTATAAATTTTAATAAGAAAACTAAAATAAAACAAAATAAAATAAAATGAGTCGATTGTTTGAAGTTAAAGATAAAGTGGTGCTCATTACCGGCGGAGCAGGTATTTTGGGTACATCCATGGTGCATCATTT
>QMCD01001540.1_pt1 | contig 13872 bp, 13 predicted proteins | sample 1821841 | NCBI WGS metagenome assembly QMCD01 (sample SAMN01991225, study PRJNA193472) | Termite gut metagenome, whole genome shotgun sequencing project. | isolation source: worker | host: Macrotermes natalensis | reverse complement strand
CACTCCTGGAAAGACGATAGTTTTGTCAAACCCTGCAACAAAAAGAAAAAAATATTTTGGATGCCCTGATAATATTCCGGTATTATGCGGACCAGTAAAAGACACACCTCCAATTTCGCATACACCTAATACAATCAAGAATCCAGATCCAGTGATTGCTCCGGTAAAACGTGACCCATTCTTCTTGCCAGATCCTGTATTCTTCCGTATCAACAAATATGTTATCGATGCATCAGAATGGTCCAAGATCGAATTGGCTGTTAATTACCTGAACGAAAATCCGGGATCAACTGTAGTTGTTACAGGATATGCAGACAAGAAAACAGGTACTGCTGCTATCAATCTGAAACTGTCACAGCAACGTTCTAATGAGGTTGCTAAAGCACTGGAAACAAAATATGGAATTGCGAAAAGCAGGATATCCGTTAACTGGAAAGGAGACGGGTTACAACCATTCCAATTAGAGAATGACAAGAACCGTGCAGTATTGTTCTTGATCAATCCATAAAATACTATACAATAGAAAGAACAAAATAAGCGTAGAGTTTCTCTACGCTTATTTTGTTATGGATAGTAGTAATATTTACTTATAGTTGGATTCTATAAACTTCAATTGCTTTTCGAGCATTGACACGCGAGCCATTTCAAAACCAGATCTTTTAGCGACTTCTACAGGACGGCTATAAATATATTCTATCTCTAATGGGCGAAGAGAGTCAAAGTCCAGTTTCATACTGGGAGAGTATGGTGTCATATGCCGTGTCATCTCCAATATGTCCCTTGCATAACTTTCGGGTATAGAAAACCTGCCCCGGCCAACAGAATTAGCTCCATGTACAACTTCGAGCATAATGCTGTAAAGTAAATCTACCATAACCGGATCACTCATTAAATTAGCTGTGGTGCAATTCATGACAACTGTCATACCATTATAAGGGATATTCCAGATCAACTTCATCCAGCGGGCTTTCTCCAGTTCGAGCACCTGTGTTCTCACACCGGATTGTATGAGATCATTACATACCTGTTCTAATATTTCGGGATTGGTACACGAATAGGAGCCAATGTTGAGATGCCCCTCATCGAAATGCCCTATGTGCCCTTCCCCTATTTTACTGGAACAGATAAAAGCAAGTCCTCCGGCAATGTTCAGTCCCGGAAAATCTTTTTGTAAATCGGCTTCCAGTCCCAAGCCGTTCTGAATAAGTATAACTACCGTATCTTTATGTAGCAGAGGTGGCAAAAGTTCTTTTAGTAACTTATTATTTGTCGTTTTTAAGGCAACAAGTACGACATCGCATTTCGGCATATCCGATGTTGAACTATATGCGTGTACCGACTTCAAGTAAAAATCCCCATGAACGGAATCTACTTTCAGACCATTCCGTTTTACATACTCATAGTCGGAATGAAGCAGGAAGTGAACTTCCTGTCCCGAATTAGCTAATTTACCACCATAATAACCACCTATGGCTCCGGTACCTATCACTGCATATTTAAGTGACATATTTGTATATTTAAGCTTCGCCATTTACTTCCATATTATATAACTCCTTTTTAGTCAAATTGATAAATATAGACCAAAAATTACTTCCTCCATCTTTTACCCAAATAATATCTTTAGATAAATCAGTATATGAGTATCTGAGGAAGTTTATCCATATAACTATTTCATTATCTTTTGTAATGAATCCAACATATTGTCGTTTATAATGAGGTAATATCCTGTAAATAGGAATACCAGAAGGTGATATGTGGTTATTTATCATATAGTTACCTAGATTACGCTTCAGAATATCTTCGCACTGTTCTATATTGTCTTCAGATGGAGTATATCTTCCCTGCTGGTTGTCTATACTTAAGAATACAAAATGCTCTTTATCAAAAATATATCCTTCATATTTATCTCCTTTCACAAATGTAGGTTCTTGTGAATAAGCCAAAAGACAGAATAGAACTGTCATATATAAAAGAAGTATTTTTTTCATATCCTTGGTTATTTACAGATTGATTTAATTTTACATTTATTGACTATATTTGGTTAAAAAAGGAATAAAGGTAACAGTCGTTAGCTAATAGCTTTTTCAAAAAGCTTGACATATCTGACACTTTCTACGAACTTTTACCTCTATCACTTTTCCTCTTCTCAACTTGAATTTGCTTATTACTTATCACTTACTACTTATTACTCAAAAATAGCATAGATAAATTTTCCCGTCAAATATACAAAACAAAAAGCGACTCTCTTCTGATAGCCGCTTTCAATTCTATAATCAAAACTTACTAGTCTTTAAATTTTGCTTTCAGGAACTCGCGGTTCATACGGGCAATATTTGCAATAGATACGTTCTTCGGACATTGTACTTCACAAGCCTGTGTATTTGTACAGTTACCGAACCCAAGTTCGTCCATTTTGCTAACCATTGCTTTTGCACGGCGTGCTGCTTCTACACGTCCCTGTGGAAGAAGTGCCAACTGGCTTACTTTAGCCGATACAAACAACATAGCCGATCCGTTCTTACATGCAGCAACACATGCCCCACAACCGATACACGATGCCGCATCCATAGCTTCGTCAGCATCTGTCTTAGGAATAGGTATTGCATTAGCATCAGGTATACCTCCGGTATTTACACTAACATAACCTCCTGCCTGCATGATTTTATCGAAAGCAGTACGGTCCACCATTAAGTCGCGGATAACAGGGAAACCTGCCGAACGCCAAGGCTCAACTGTAATGGTTTCGCCATCCTTAAACTTACGCATATGCAGCTGGCATGTTGTAATATCTTCGTCCGGCCCGTGAGGATGTCCGTTTATATAAAGGCTGCACATACCACAGATACCTTCGCGGCAGTCGTGGTCGAACACGACAGGCTCTTTGCCTTCGTTGATTAAGTTTTCATTTAAAATATCCAGCATCTCAAGAAAAGAACTTTCTGTAGAAATGCCTTTTAATGGATATGTCTCAAAAGCCCCTTTTTCTTGAGGACCTCTCTGACGCCAAACTTTTAATGTTATATTGATTAATTTTTCCATCGTTTTTCTGAGTTACAAGTTACGCTTTATAGTTTCTTTGTTGTCTAACTACAAATTCATAGTCGAGAGGTTCCTTCACAAGCTCAGGAGCTTGCTCTTCACCTTCATATTTCCAGCAGGCAACATAAGAATAATGTTCATCATCACGCATAGCCTCACCTTCCGGTGTCTGGTATTCTTCACGGAAGTGGCCTCCACAAGACTCATTACGATTCAATCCATCATATGCCATCAATAAGCCTATCTCGATAAAGTCTGCTAAACGCAATGCTTTTTCAAGCTCTGTATTCAGGCTGGTAGCTTCACCCGGTATGCGTACATTTGACCAGAATTCTTTTTTCACAGCTTTCAATTTCTCGATTGCTGCTTCCAAAGATTCCTTTGTACGGCCCATGCCTACAAAATCCCACATGATAAGTCCCAGTTCTTTATGAATAGAGTCGACAGAACGCTGTCCTTTGATATTCATCAACTTGGCAACCTTTTCTTTAATCTCGTTTTCTGTCTTCGCAAATTCAGGCAGATCGGTGCTGAAGCGAGGAACAGAAATCTGGTCGGCCAGATAATTCTGGATTGTATATGGTAATACGAAATATCCGTCTGCAAGTCCCTGCATCAGAGCAGATGCCCCCAATCGGTTAGCTCCATGGTCAGAGAAGTTAGCTTCACCAAGCGCAAACAAACCTTTGATCGAAGTCATCAACTCATAGTCTACCCAGATACCACCCATTGTGTAGTGGATAGCCGGATAAATCATCATCGGTGTTTCGTATGGATTTTCGTCTACAATTTTGTCGTACATCTGGAACAGGTTACCATACTTGGCTTCAACCACGTCTCTTCCAAGACGGTTGATAGCATCAGAGAAATCAAGATAAACGGCAAGGCCTGTAGAACCTACACCAAAGCCGGCATCACATCTCTCTTTAGCTGCACGTGACGCAACGTCACGAGGCACAAGATTACCGAAGGCCGGATAGCGTCTTTCCAGATAATAATCCCTGTCTTCTTCTTTCAACTGAGTCGGTTTCAGTTTGCCTGCACGGATAGCTTCAGCATCTTCTTTCTTTTTAGGAACCCAGATACGGCCATCGTTACGAAGCGATTCTGACATCAGAGTCAGTTTAGACTGGAATTCACCGTGAACAGGAATACATGTCGGGTGAATCTGAGCGAAACAAGGATTCGCAAAGTAAGCGCCTTTCTTATAAGCCTGAATAGCCGCAGAACCGTTCGAGCCCATTGCATTGGTAGAAAGGAAGAATGTATTACCATATCCACCGGTAGCAATAACGACCGCATGTGCTGCGAAACGCTCAAGTTTACCTGTAACAAGGTTGCGGGCAATAATACCACGTGCACGCTCTTCTCCGTCTTTGTCTTTGACAAGAACAACATCGAGCATCTCATAGCGGGTATATAGTTTCACGCTACCTTTGTGTACCTGACGGCTCAATGCAGAGTATGCACCCAGCAACAGCTGTTGTCCGGTCTGTCCTTTAGCGTAAAATGTACGCGACACCTGTGCACCACCGAACGAACGGTTGTCAAGCAAGCCTCCGTATTCGCGGGCAAAAGGAACTCCCTGAGCCACACACTGGTCGATAATACTGTTTGCAACCTCGGCAAGACGGTAAACGTTTGCTTCGCGGGCACGGTAGTCACCACCTTTGATAGTATCGTAGAAAAGACGGTAAACCGAGTCACCATCATTTTGATAATTCTTTGCAGCATTAATACCTCCCTGTGCTGCGATCGAGTGCGCACGGCGGGGAGAATCCTGAATACAGAAGTTAAGCACATTGAAGCCCATTTCTCCAAGAGAAGCGGCTGCCGATGCTCCTGCAAGGCCTGTACCTACTACAATAATGTCGAGGCGACGTTTGTTAGCAGGATTCACCAATTTCTGGTGCGCCTTATAGTTGGTCCATTTTTCTGCCAATGGCCCTTCAGGTATTTTTGAATCTTTTTTTGGATCTAGTATATTACTCATATCTGTTTTTCTTTTAATCTTTAACAAAAATAATCAGTGCCTACTTAACAAAACGGACAAAGTAAATGTCTTGCATAAAAGTAGATGGTTACAAAAGCAAATGCCAGACAAATAATAGTGGCAAGTACCTGACTGATCACTTTCCAGCGATTCATCCAAACCAGATTGTTCCAACCGATAGTTTGAACTGCACTCCAAAATCCGTGAGATAAGTGGAACCACAACGCAACATACCAAACTAGATATGCGATCACAACCCAAGTCTGACTGAAATAATACTTGATGAAAGCGGCTCCATCCTGAGGAGAAACCATTTCGCCACCAAGTGCCACTTCGTGATGTCCCATCAGTTCGGTAAACATCATCTTATACCAGAACTGGCTAAAGTGAAGCACCATGAAACCAATGACAATCACACCCAGGACAAACATGTTTTGTGATGCCCACTCCACATGTTTAGGACGCACGTTTACTGCATAAGCATCACCTCCGCGGGCCTTACGGTTTTGTAAAGTCAGAATAAGAGCGTAGATGAAGTGGATGGCAACAAGTGCACCCAAAGCAGCAGTTCCCGCCACAGCATACCAATTAGCTCCTAATAAAGCACAGATGGTATTGTAGGCATCCTCCGAAAATACAGCCGTCACGTTCATCGAAGCGTGAAACAGCAAAAACAAGATAAGAGCGATACCAGTGATACTCATTATCAACTTCTTACCAATAGAAGATTTAAGTAACCAACTCATAAATTAAAATTGTTTTTAGTTATTTAGAATAGTTAAATTTTTAGCTGATAGTGATAGAAAATAACCATATGCAATTGCTTTTTTCTATTGTCATGCAAAAATAGATTAAATAAAGGGATTTTCAAAAGAAATGGAATGCGTTTTTGATTAAAAAGTAAAATGATTTGTTAATCCGTGAACATATTTTCCGGTATATTCTATTTTGTTCACAGCGAGGGACTACAGTAATAATCATAATGTAAATTTTGAGTGGAAATAGTAACAGAAAGTAATTAATAATGAAGAATGAAAAATTAATAATTCCTCTAAGTTCAGATTTGCTTTTTATCCCACGACTGACCCTTTATTCTAAATTCATATTCTCAACTATATTTAGTTAAAAAGTAACAAAGGTAACAGTTATTATGGCTTTTGTAGGGGCCAAATATCTTTCGCCTGCAATGATCGACGAGCGAAAGACATTTCGCTTCTACAACTACCCAAAAGGTAACAAAAGTAACACATATTTCAGCTTTTAGCCATTAGCCTAAACGCTTATAACTCGTAACTGCCCGTATAGCAGAGTAACTTGTAACTTTTTCGGAAAAAGCTACAACCAACGGTCACAGGAGCAAAGCGTATGTAAAAGTAACACTTCTTACAGATTTTTCTTACTGTTACTTTTTAGCGCCTCTCTGTTTTACAGGTTCAAAAAATTTCAAAGAGCGATAATCCGTTAAGCTCACCATATAGATAAACCAAAAATGTAAACATAACAAGGCCGGAAGTATACTCTACCCCCGGCCTGATCTTTTCTATCGAAGCTTTTTATATATATTTCTGCACTAGCTCATAAACTTGCCCGGCAGACTTATCCCATGAGTATTTCGTTATCTGTTCCAGCCCCTTAAGACGAAATCCCTGCCTTAAATCCTGATCCTTCAATAATCGGTTTATTTTCGATGTCATATCTTGCACATCATAAGGGTCTACATACAAAGCGGCATCCTCGCTAACCTCACGCAGAGCTGGAATATCGGAACAGATTGCCGGGCAGCCATAGGTCATAGATTCCAAGGGAGGCAACCCGAATCCTTCGTACAGAGAAGGATAAACCGACAACAGTGCATTCTGATACATCTTTTTTAACTGATCGTCAGGAATATAACCCGGAAGATACACATTCTCTCCTATGAGTTTTTTCAGGTCAGGAGTATTGAACGCCTTAAATGACATGCCGATAATATATAGCTTTACAGATTTATCGTCTATCTTATCGAATGCCTCTACCAAACGGCTGAAGTTTTTACGGGGGTCCATAGATGATACTGCGATTATGTATTTTTCGCTGTCCGGATCAGGCTTATAATTCAAGATTTCTTCCCGCGCAGGTTTATTATGAAACGGGACATTGCTATGTATCACATGTATTTTAGCTGCCTCTATCCCTAATGTATCTACAATCTCATTTTTAGAAAACTCACTTACAGTGAGTACCGCGTGCGCTTTTTTGCCTATGCGGGGCATCATAAAATGATAAAAACGGTAGTAATTCTTCGAAAACCATTCGGGGTAACGCTCATGCGATACATCGTGGATTGTCATTATCTGGTTATTATAAGATAATGGGCCACAACCTGTAAAGCTGACAAGCAACGGATTACCTATACTTTTCAGATAACGGGGCAATGAGATTTGTTCCCACAAATGAGTCTTCAGCGAACCGCACTTTACCGTTTTGAAGCTGAACTTGTAATCGGGATGTATTTCCTGAGGGATAGCTACATGGAAATCCACACCCATTTCATGCAATTTATTGCATATTTCAAATGCGTAACGATGAACGCCTGTTGGCTTTTGTGTAAGATATCGTCCGTTGACTACAAACATATAAACTTTAAGTAATAGAAATTATTTTTATACATTTTAGAATACAACTACTTCTTGTTGTTATACATACCAAAGTGAAAACAGGCCTGCACCCTTATTTTGGCAACCAGTCTTTATTTTTTTCAATAAATACATCCACAAGACTATCCACCCGGTGTCTCATCACATCCACATTCGAAGAATTGATTTCAAACTCAGGATTAAACATATTCATCATTATAGTATCACCCAAAGCGGGACTAAAATGGGTAACATCCCCATAATAGTTCAGGTCTGTGATTTCAGTCCTGTCGAGAAAAGAAACTACCCTTACATTATCGTACTTCTCTACCATACGGGTAAACTTAGCCGCAAAACCGAGAAACTGGTTATAATAATTATGCTTGCGCGTATGATACCAATACAAGGCCGAATAGGACGGGAACATAAATGTGTAATTCACATCCTTGTGTTTATCTATTTCCAGATTGGTAATAAAGGAAGTCAGGCTCCTATCCATCCGCCCCTCCATATCTTCCACATGCTGGTATAATACGCTGTTTCCTGCCAGATAATAGTTTTTTACAAATTCGGCACTATAAGTTTTTGCATAACTTTCGGTACCTATCTGATCGAGATCTGTTTTCATTTTATATACATCGGGCAGATTCCCATCCTTTATCTTAAAATATAACTCTAGCCCCAGATCGACAGGAATATATTGTATCAGAGCCTCGTAGCTATACAAGTATTGCAGCTTGTTCATAAAGCCATCTGCGTACAGGTAGCCCGGATAACGGGATACAACCCCGGCCTGATTAAAAAAAGGCATATCGACATTGATTATAATATTCTTCACATTTCTCTCCTGTACTATTGAATACAACAATTCCATTTCTGCCAGATTCATCCCTCCAGAAGACAGTTTTACAGGTTTCATCCCTTCATTTGCATTACGCAAAGTAGAGATATTGAAACTCTGTACCATCGATGAACCTATAAGTGCCGTATTGTATTCATAATTCTTCGCCAACCCTCCATTTACAAAACGGGGATTCAATATATAACGAGATTTAGGATTTACCCTGAATTGAAGGAATGGGTCTACTATATAGCAAGTCAGCCCGATTATGAACAGCACTAAAACTGCTGATATCGCAAATGCTGTCAGAAAGCTCTTAGATGTATATTTCTTACCTGATATATCCATAATCTGCTAAAAATTGAAATAGATAAAAGCACCCACTTTCGAAAAATGAATTACAGCTATTGAAAACAGAACGGCCGATAATATAGCTATTTTCGGCTTCGGTTTGAATTCATTATACAAATCGATGCTGTTTTTCGGGAACAGGAATACAAAATAAGACACTATCAAAAGAATTCCGATTACAAATATCGACTGGATAATATCCGGATAAGCCAATGTGGTATTGAACGCCAGATGTGATATTCCGTCAAACGAAATTACATCCGGAATATACATCGTCTTCAGCATTATCAGAGCATCGCTCACTGTCCATGAACGGAAGAGCACCAGTGCCGAACTCACAAACAGGAAAGTAAGGAAAATCCTTATCAAGTCAGGTATTTTTTCCAGTTGCTTGTCAAATATCTTCTCAAATACACGGACAAGCCCGTGTAACGAACCCCATAGTACAAACGTCCATGCAGCTCCATGCCAAAGCCCGCTGACGAAGAACACCGCAAAAAGGTTGAAACAGGTACGGGCATATCCTTTCCTGTTACCTCCGAGCGGAATATAAATAAGGACAAACAAAGATCGCCCCAGTGTAATATGCCATCGTTTCCAGAACTCGGTAATGCTTTTCGACTTATATGGTGAATAAAAATTCACAGGCAGGTTTATATTAAACATTTTACCCAAGCCTATTGCCATATCGGAATAACCGCTAAAGTCGAAGAATAGTTGGAATGTATAGGCCAGAGAACCGAGCCATGCACTGGCGAAAGTCAGGTGATTGGGATCAAAAAAAGCATTCCCCGAGAAAATACTCAACGTATCGGCTACAACAGCTTTTTTAAAAAGGCCGATAATAAATATAAAAAGCCCTTGTGCAAAATTATCTATATTGAAGAACCTATTCTTATCATCCTGATATTGAGTCATCACATCCTGAGAAAAGACGATAGGCCCTGCTACCAATTGAGGGAAAAAGGTGATAAAAAGAACATAATCCAATACTCCGGGCACTTTTTCCTGCCTCTTATTCACGCTTATCAGGTATGCTATCTGCTGGAAGGTAAAGAAGCTGATTCCTAATGGCAATATGATCTGTTTGAGAACAAAATCAGTATCAAACAAAGTATTGATATTATCCAGAAAGAAATTATAGTATTTGTAATATCCCAGTAAACAAACATTGAACAGAACTCCGGTAACAAAACAGACCTTTCTAAAAAGAGGCTTCACGGCATTCTGCACCCCTGTTGCCATTATGTAATTGACAGATATGGAAATAAGGATAAGCCATACATAAGAAATATGGTTGTACCCGTAAAATACTAATGATGCGAATATAAGAAGTAAATGCTGTATCTTCCGGGATACATAACGTGACATGCCGAAATAAAGAATCAATACTGCCGGCAAAAAGACAAGAGTGAATATATATGTGGAAAATATCATAAATAAGAAAAATCGCTTACTCTATAATTTTGTATGTTTTTTTACTGTACCAGCTACGTTTTACAAAACACTTGCTCAGTCCTATCCAGAAATTCATTTTAAAGCGGCTCCAAGCCTTATTTCCGGATTTCACCTCCGGAAAATAATCCGTATCGGCCAGAATATTAAAATAACGTTTCTTTTGCTCCATCCCACCTTTCAAGAACTCGATATGATGAGTCACTGTTCTGGATTTTGGGAATACATAAAAACGTCCTTCTTTTATATTGGGTACATATGGATAGCTGTATCGAATATAGCTGGGTACATGCACCGGCATATTTTCTCTTATCCATATAAATCTAACATTTGTATCTCGTAAAAAGTTTGTGATATGACATTCCGGAAAAAGCTCAAAATCAAATATTCCGGGGGTATCTTTTATATATTTCGTTTCTATAATTGCAAAGTCTGTCGCCAAGGCATAATACTTATCATACCAGTCGGCGCTGGCCCATACCGCATCAGTCTTCTCCGACAGCAATTTCGTATATTTAGACTGGATGCTATCCCCATAAACCCATGTATCGGCCTCCAGTATCAGCGTATATTTACAATCCTCGGGGATATACTTCGCCCCTTCCATCAGCAGTTGGGAGTTACCTTTCCTGTGCCCTGCGTTTTCTTCGAGTATTACCAGCTTATCTATATGAGGAATAGATTCGGGTAAAATATTGTATCCGTCTTTCTTCCCGTTACTTACAACTATAATATAATAATCATTCTCTTTCCATGTATCGGAAATAATCTGAAGATTATATTTCAAATCCTCGATTCTATCATAAACACGTATAAGAACAGCCAGCTTCATTCTGTTTATTTTGTGTGCCAGGTTTCCAATCCTTTTTTAGTAAAAGAATACTGCTGTACTCTTCCCCCAAGGCTCTCCAAGGCCTTAGACACAGCAAACCGTGTATTACCCGGACAATAGAAAAAGACATAACCACCTCCGCCTGCACCGGATATCTTTCCACCCGACGAACCGGCGTTTATAGCCGTATTATATATCTCTTCAAACAATGGGGTCGATATACCATCTGCCATCTCCTTCTTATATGTCCACCCACGATGCAGAATATGTCCGATTTCGTCAAGATTATTTTTAAGAACGGCCTCTTTTATCTCATATGCCTGATTTTTTATCTGATGCATCGCCTCTATCGACTTTGCCTTTTGTTCTTTTACATTCTTTTGCTGTTTTTCTATTATATCACCCGAATTACGGCCTGTGTTGGTATAATAAAGCAACATATTATTTGATAATTCATTTATTGTCTCGTTACGTATCCGCAACGGGTTTACAATAACCTTATCATCAGAGTAGAACTCCATAAAATTGAATCCTCCGAATGCGGCGGCATACTGGTCCTGCTTTCCTCCGGCCTGTTTAAGGTCGGCACGTTCGATAAGATATGCCAGATACGCCAGATCATATTCGCCCAAAGGCAATGTAAGCCATTCTGCATAGGCCCCTAATATGGCGACAGCTAATGTTGAAGAAGTTCCCAGTCCCGATCCAAAAGGGACCTCCAAAGCACAAGTAAGAGTAAAAGATAGTGGTTTACATATAAAATCTTTCACTACCCTGTTGTAAATACCTTTCATCAGATCCGCCTTATCATTCAATATGGGAAGTTCCAAAACTGAATCGAACACATATTCCTCATCATTCTGAGGTATACGAAATACAATTTTATTATCATTACGTGGCTCTATATTAGCGTATGCATACAAACTAATAGTAGCATTCAGTATGCAGCCGCCATACAGATCCGAATATGGAGAAACATCCGTTCCCCCGCCTGCTAATCCCAATCTGAAAGGCGCCTTACTTCTTACAATCATGGCCGGATTTTTTATTATTTTGTAAAATTAACTGCAAACTTATATAGATTTTCGTAATAAGCATTTACAGTCTCATATATTTTATGTTCTTTTTTATATTTATCACCTACCAATACAGTTAACATCCCCAGCTTATTACCAAACTCAATATCTGATTTGCTGTTACCTACCATTATTGATTGGGCAAAATCAACTACAGGATAATCCCGCTGGACCTGGAAAGCCATACCTACATTTGGTTTTCGGTTTATAGCCGCAGAATCCAAATCGGTACAAAAGTATATACCGGTAATACTGCCTCCGCATTTTTCTATCTCATGTAACATATGACTATGTACATGTTCCAGATCGGACAGGGACATTACATTTCGCCCCACTCCTCTTTGGTTTGTTACAATAAATATATAAGCAAAAGCCTGAGATAACAACGCTATTGCCTTTAATGAATCTTTTTCGAAGACAAACTCAGATGTGTTTTTTACATAATCACCGGGACGTTCCACATTGATTACACCATCTCTGTCTAAGAAAAGGTATTTATATTTCTTCAAATTATTCATTTTTCTTTTTCACCTCTCCTATTTCTTCGAAAAATCCACATTCGCTTTTTCGAAATCGGAAGGTATTCCTATATCTATAAAGTAGTTATCTTGCGAACAACCATATATATTTATATCGCCGATGTGCGACTCCATTATATCTTTTTCAAAAGAAAATTTTTCAGGCAAAGGTAATCTGGTAAACAGATTCTTTGCCACTATATATACACCTCCGTTAATCAACCCCTCTTTCTTGTACTGCTTTTCATTAAAACAGACAATACGCTCATTATCATCCAGTTCAACCGAACCGTATCTATCAAAGTCCGCCATTGGCTTAAGGGCCACCGACAGATCTGCCCCATGACCTTTATGGAAATCCAAAAACAGACCGGAGTCGATATCGAAAAATGTATCACCGTTTATAACGAAGGCTTCTTCTCCTTTTACTTTTCCGAATGCCAGCTTTATAGCCCCGCCTGTACCTAAAGGATATTCTTCTACTGCATATGAAATTTCGAAAGGCCTGTTTTGTGTTTCAAGCCAATTGATAACAATATCAGATTTATATCCTAATGACAATATCAGATGATCGAATTTCTCATTAGCTGCATAATCAAATAAGTATTGTAAAAATGGTTTTCCGGCAACTTCGGCCATACATTTAGGTACATCGCTCACAACAGACTGCAAACGTGTACCAAAGCCTCCTGCCAAAATAATACACTCTTTCATTATTTTTTAATTAAGGTCTCTGACCTGTTTATTCCTTTTATATATAAGAGCCACGGTTAGTTGTGACTAAATCTCTTTTTGCTTTCAGCTACTTATGATATGGTCGATTTCCTGCTTCTTATTTTCTTTTCATTTCTGAAGCTAGCCAGGGTCCTCGTTCCTATATTACGGCTTGGTATATAGATATAGTATTTATAGAACATGAAATAAAAGAAGAACAGATATATAATCAGATTTAGATCGACCCATCCTTTCACATTCAATCCTAATGAATAGACAATTATCGCCGCCGACATCAGGTTTACGGCCCAGTCTTTAGTTAAATAAAGCCGGGTTACGAACATTGCAAAACAATAAAAATAAATAGTCCCTGGAACCCCTACCCAGAAGAGCATTCGCGAGTATCCGACATCTGTTCCAAAGAAAGACATTCTTCCG
>QMCD01003995.1_pt1 | contig 13873 bp, 14 predicted proteins | sample 1821841 | NCBI WGS metagenome assembly QMCD01 (sample SAMN01991225, study PRJNA193472) | Termite gut metagenome, whole genome shotgun sequencing project. | isolation source: worker | host: Macrotermes natalensis | reverse complement strand
GTGCGCGCGAGGGTGTCGCGGTGAACGTCGAGGAATGCGTGGCTTTGGCCGGGCGCATCGGATTCCCGTTGGTGATGAAGGTCGTCGGGCCGGTACACAAGTCCGACGTAGGCGGCGTTGTGCTCAACGTTCGCGACGAAGGGACCGTGCGCCGCGAGTTCGAACGGATGATAAAGATAAAGGACACCACGGCCATCCTGCTCGCCCAACAGTTGCGCGGTACGGAGGTATTTATCGGTGCGAAACGCGAGGGGGCGTTCGGGCATATCGTGATGTGCGGCTTGGGTGGTATCTTCATCGAGGTGCTCAAAGACGTGCAGTCGGGCCTTGCACCGCTGTCGGTCGACGACTCCCTCGACATGATCCGCAACCTAAGGTCGTACAAGATAATTCAGGGCGTGCGCGGTCAGGAACCGGTGAACGAAGAGCGTTTTGCGGAGATGGTGTCGCGCGTGTCGGCGTTGGTCGAAGCCGCTCCCGAGATTTTCGAAATGGACCTCAATCCCCTTTTGGGCAACCGCGACGATGTGGTGGCGGTGGATGCCCGGATCAGGATCGAGAAATAGCGCGGTTAACGGTTCGTAGTTATGGCCGCGCGGAGCCGTACTCGATACGGAATTGGATAAAATATTTGGGTTTTAGACAGGTGTTAAGTTTTCGGCCATTCAAAGAACACGGGCTTTACGTCCCGTGTTCTTTGTTGTACTTTCGCGGAATTATTGTTTTCCCGTGATCCCTATCAGGCATATTTTAACCGGAAAAAGGGCGCTCCGGAAAGAGCACCCCATGTCCGTATCGCAAACCCCTACCTTTTGACCGTAAGATCCACGATTTTGGCTTTTGGCGCCTCGGTGTGCACTATCATTATGCCGTTGCTGCGTGCCTCTTCGCTGTTGTATGTTTCGCTCACGCCAATCACGCGGCCGTTCGCCGCACGAAGGTTGAAGTAGATCTTGCGATCCTTAGAGTCGAGCAGTTCGAACTTGGAGCGGTCGGCGCTGTTTCGGCGCACCGACTCGATGCCTTTCTTACAACTATCCTTGGTCATGTAAGCTTCGCTGGCAAGTACGATCTCGTTGTTGCTTGCCTTAAGATGAAAACGGAATTGACCGTCTTTCCCTGTGAAAATTTCAAATTGTCCCATAGCTTTAAGTTTTTTATAAGATTTGTAATAGGATATATTACTTATTGCCTAATTTACTTTCGACCTCCTCTTTCGAGAGTTTGCGGGTACAGAACCACCATGAGTGACATGTGACGCCATCCTCCTTGCCCGAGTCGCGCTTCTTCAGGGCCTCCATCGTCGATGGTGCGGGTACGATCACCGGATCTCCCGGACGCCAGTCGGCAGGCATCGAAACCCTGAAGTTATCCGATGTCTGGAGTGCGACGAGCACACGTTTCAGTTCGTCGAAGTTGCGCCCAAGCGAAAGCGGATAGTAGATCATCGCGCGCACCATACCCTTTGGGTCGATGAAGAACACCGCGCGCACGGCTTTGGTCTCGCTCTCCCCTGGCTGGAGCATACCGTACTTCCGCGCCACGTTCATCGAAACGTCGTCGATGAGCGGGAATTCGACGTCGATATTCTTAAATTCCTTCCACTCGATCTTTCGGATCTCGCGCAGCCATGCGATATGGCTCGCCAGCCCGTCGATCGAAAGCCCCACCAACTGGCAGTTCAGCTTTTCGAAGTCGGCCTGCATGCTTCCGAACGTAATAAATTCGGATGTGCACACCGGCGTAAAGTCGGCCGGATGGCTGAAAAGTATTATCCATTTACCAGTGAAATCGGCCGGGAAATTGATCTTACCCTGGGTTGTATTGGCAGTAAACTCCGGAGCCGGTTCGCCTATGCGAGGCATCACAAAACTTTGGTTTTCCATATTTGTTTTTAATTTTAACTTCTTGTTATTATGCAAATCGTATGCCTAAATCATCCGTGGCCGATTTTTTGCTGTAATTTTTCAAAAAGCAAACGATATGAAAGAATTGGAACTGGGCCGCGCGTTCATGCTGATCGAACCGGGGCCGGTGGTGATGATCTCCACCCGCGGGCAGGACGGTGCGGCAAACGTCTTCACCCTCACATGGATAACAGTACTCGACTGGTCGCCGCGATTCGCCCTGTGCACCGGCCCGTGGAACTATTCCTGGGAGGCGCTCGTGAAGACCAAAGAGTGTGTTGTGAACATCGCCACTGCCGATATGCTTGACACTGCCCTCAAAGTTGGTACCTGCTCGGGGCGCAATATCGATAAATTTGCGAAATTCTCACTGGAGGCGTTACCCGCGTCGCTTGTTTCCGCACCACTTTTGGGTGGGTGCATGGCGGCTGTCGAATGCCGTGTGGCCGACCACGTTGCACGGCACAACTTGTTCATTCTGGAGGGTATAGCCGCATGGCACGATCCCTCCCACAAGGACAAACGTCTTCTCCACGCCATAGGCGACGGCACGTTCACCGCCGACGGCGAGGTCTTCCACCGCCGCACGGAAATGGGCGACAAACTTCCGCCGGGCGTATAATTTTTGTATATTTACACCAGTTGAAACAACACAAAAATGAAAGAAATATTGGAGACTGGGAGGCTGACGATGCGCCCATGGCGGGAGGCTGACGCCGAAAGCCTTTATAAATACGCCCGCGACCCGAGTGTGGGGCCGATCGCCGGATGGCCTGTGCATACGAGTGTGGAGAACAGCCGCGAGATCATACGCGACATCCTTTCCGCCGAGGGAAGCTATGCCGTCACCATCAAACCCGACGACAAGGCGGTCGGCAGCATCGGCCTGATGGTCGGCGGCGCAAGCAACCTCGATCTGCCCGACAATGAAGCCGAGATCGGATACTGGATAGGCGTTCCTCTATGGGGGCACGGCTACATCACCGAAGCGGCGCGTGAAGTGGTGCGATATGCTTTCGAGGAATTGGGCATGACTACGCTATGGTGCGGCTATTTCGACGGCAACGACCGTTCGCGCCGCGTGGGTGAGAAGTGTGGTTTCAGGCACCACCGCTCGGAAGAGAGAGAATGGCCGCTGATCGGCAAAACCGTATTGCAGCATATCACGCGATTGACAAAAGAAGAATGGGAGCGAAATTCCTGATTCCCGCCGCCATATTCCTGTCGGTATCGGCATGTACTTCGGCGCAGGTTTCGACCGGCGATATCGACTGGCGGGCATTCCTGTCGCACCACGATCTGGTTTGGGACACGATCACCCCAGACTATTATGCGGGTGCTATACTCGGCAACGGTCTGCTGGGCACAAACATCTATGCCGACAGCACATCCAATACACTGCGCTGGGACATATGCCGCAGCGACGTAACCGAAAGCCGCAAAGGCGGGAATAACCTATACGACCGGGCACGCCTGCCCATAGGTCACTTCACGATCACCACGGCAGAAAATCTCCGCAGTTCGGACATGCGCCTGAACCTCTACGACGCGCTGGCCGCCGGATCGCTGAAAACCGACCATGGAGAGCTGCTCTTCACCACATGGGTGGACGCTAACAGAGACGTTATATATATACAGACCGAATCGCGCGGCAGCGAGCCCGTACCCGCCTTCAGGTGGAATCCGGAGAAAGCGATAAGCCCGAGAATGCTTTTCCCTCACTCTAAAGGCGACGCGCCGCAGAGCTATATTGACAACCCGAACCCCGAACACTTCATCCGGACACGAGGAATATACACATTCCACATCCAGCCGCTATTTTCGGGAATGGCCTGTGTAACCGCATGGAAAACTGCCGTAGAGGGAAGCCGACAGACGGTTATGGTCACCGTGTCTTTCGCCCGCTCGGTCGACGAAGCGATGGAGAGGGCACGAACGGCACTGGACGGCTATGCTGTCGAACAGTCGCTGGCGCGGCACAAAGAGTGGTGGCACGGGTATTATCCCGCGAGTTTCGCGAGTTTCCCCGACGCACGCATGGAGAGTTTCTACTGGATCCAGCAGTACAAATTCGCCTGCCTGACACGTGCCGACAGGAACATCATCGACCTGATGGGCCCGTGGACACACACCACTCCGTGGCCGGGGATATGGTGGAATCTGAACATTCAGCTCACCTATTCGCCGCTCTTTGCCGCCAACAGGCTCGAACTCTCCGAACCCGTGTGGCGATCGATGCACGAGAACCTTCAGGCGCTTATCGACAACGTGCCACAGGAAGAATGGCGGCACGATGCCGCGGCCATCGGCCGTTCGTCGTCATACGACCTCGTGTCGCCGCTGAGAACCGACCTCGTGCAGGAAAACCAGTACGAAACGGGCAACCTGCCGTGGATGCTCTTTCACTATTGGCAATACTGCACGTTCAAACCCGACCGCGCGGAGCTTCTGGAACGCTTCTACCCCATGCTCAAACGCAGCATGGCATATTACGGCCACATAGCCTGTAAAGGCGACGACGGCCTCTACCACCTTCCTATGACCGCATCGCCGGAATACAAGCCCGCCGCGGACTGCAATTACGACCTTGCGCTAATGCGTTGGGGGCTCGCGACGTTGCTCGATATAGACGCGGAATACGGCCTCGGCGACCCGATGCGGGAGCGCTGGAACGACCTGCTCACCAACCTCGCGCCCTATCCCGCCGACCCCGCGCAGGGTTATATGATCGGCCGCGACGTGCGCCTGGAGTCGTCGCACCGCCACTATTCGCACCTGTTGATGATATACCCCCTGCGCGAGATAACGTGGGAGAACCCTGCGAACAGGGAGCTTATCACACGCAGCCTCGACCACTGGATCGGCATGCGGGGCGCGTTGCAGGGCTATTCCTACACCGGCTCGTCGTCGATATATTCTCTGATGGGCGACGGCGACAGGGCCGTTGCGCAACTCGACGCGCTGCTGTCGGGGTACATACAGCCGAATACGCTCTACCGCGAGAGCGGGCCCGTGGTCGAGACCCCGCTGTCGGCCGTCTCGTCGTTGCAGGAGTTGTATATCCAATACCGCGACGGGCGGACGGTGATCTTCCCGGCAGTCCCCGCCGCATGGCGCGATGCGTCGTTCATCGATTTCCGGACGGCGGGCGGGTTTCTGATAAGCGCACTCAGGCGCGACGGCGCCACGCGGTACGTCCAGATAAAAGCTACCGCCGACGGTAAATGCCTAATAGAGATCGGTCTCGCACCCGATAAATTCACGGCGACAGGTCCCCGGTACGAGGTCGTGGACGGTGAGCGCGGAATAATAGAGGCGTCGATGAAAAAAGGCGAAGTACTGATACTCTCCGAAAAGGGCTTCGAACCCGCCGGCCCACATCACAGTTTCGTGCCGGATGATGAACGGAACCCGTTCGGCGTTCGGAAGTAATTACGCTGTCATCTCGAAGCGCAGGACGAGAGATCTCTCGCTGTGCGCTTCGAGATGACAAGAAATGGCCCCCATCCCGGACGGGGGATAGAAAATTCAGATTATTAATAATATTCTATTAAAAAATCCGGAGATATGATACAAAATCATCCGGATTTTTTTTTATTTTTGCAACATGGAATTATGGAGAAGCCGATAGCCAAAAAGTGGAGGCATTTTTCTTACCTTACCCTACCATTATTTATGAGAATTTTAACAGCAATGGCTGCATTTGCGTTGTTATTCAGCGCATGCGGCAAGCAGGAGGTGGGCGAACCCGTCATCGACCTGAAGAAAACGGATTTGCACTCGAATGCGGCCTCTGCCCTCGTGGGCTTCTACAAGGTGGTCGACATTGACGGCGAATTCATCCCCGCCGAGGACGGACAGTTCGAGTTCGAACTATGGGATCTGAAGAAAGATGAACTGATCGGCACCTATCCCACTCTGAACGGCGGTGTGTTCATCAGCTTCAACGACCTCAACCCCAACAGGGAGTACATGTTCCGTGAAGTTCCCGTCGAGGGATACGAGCCGCTCGAAGACCTGCCTTTCTACGTCGAGGCAAGCAGCAAGAGCGCCGTTTGGGCCGAAGACGTTACGTTCGAAGTCGTTGAAGGCGAGTTCGGCGAGATGCTTCAGGTCATCAATGTACCCATCCAGGAAGAAGTCGTATTCGGCGAGGCTGAAAGCGGCCTGACGTTGACCAACGACGTCAACGATCCTTACAGGCTAATCAACGCGAACAGCGGCAATGAGCACCACTTCTGCTACGCTGTTCTGAACGTTACCGAACTTGCCGAGGGCATTACACTCGACATCGTGAAAGGCAACAACGGTAACGAAAATTTCGAGAAATTCGGTGAGGCCGTCGTGAAACTGAACGCCGAAGGCAGGATCGAGATCATCGTCGAAGACCCCGAAGTATCGTTCAAGGCAGAGGCTTACGACGAAGTACCGGAATGGAACAACAACGGTAAAGACAAAAACGTATTCCCCGTTTGCCCCGAAGGCGAAGTGGTTTACCTCTATGTCTTCTTCGACAGCGTAAGGTTTCCGGTAGAATAGTTTTAACTGTTTCAAAAAGAAGAGGAGGATTTCCGCAAGCGGAAGTCCTCCTTCTCCTTTGGTTTCTTATCCCTCTGCAAGCATTTGGGATGACAATTATTTACTGTTTCCCGGAGTTGTAATGGAAATTGATGATCTGCCGCAGGTCGGGATGGAGCGATTTCGCGACCGGGCAGGTCTCGGCAGCCCGCTGGAGGATCATTTTCACCTTGTCGCTGTAATCTCCCGGGAAATAGAAGTCGACCCTAATCTCGGCAATGCGGCGCGGTTCGGCTGCCATTATCTTGTCTATTACGATGCGTGTTCCACGCATGTCGATATCGTGGCGCGCCGCGGCCATCTCCATAATGGTCACGATACAGCTGCCCAACGCAGCCGCCACCATGTCCGTCGGCGAAATGTACTCGCCTTTTCCGTTATTGTCCGTCGGCGCGTCGGTGATCACCTTGTTGCCCGACTGCGTGTGGGTGATCTCGGTACGCAGATTGCCCAGATAAATTGTCTCGATAGTTGCCATAAATCTTTATGTTTTATTATTTTACTGCATCCTTGTATCCCTCCCCGAGGGGCCGTTCCGGTATTCAGAATGAAACGACAGGCCGGGCAGGGTCGAAACCGACTGCCTCCTTCTCTATCGAACCGTCGACACTTTGAAACATTACTATGTTGTTCCATCCGTATATCGTTACCTTTCAAGCCAACACAAATGTAACAAGATTTTTCCATAATAAACAGTTTTCAGAATAAGAATACATTTTCACGGACTCTTGCTTATCTTTGTGGCGGAATTCTAAAACGCGCCATGAAAAAGGATTTGCTCAGGGAGTTCATACCCCAGCTTTTTATTTCGTTCAAGACGTATAACCGAGAGAAGTTCATCGCCGACCTTCTCTCGGGCCTCATCGTCGGCATCGTCGCGCTGCCGCTGGCGCTGGCGTTCGGTATCGCGTCGGGCGTTACGCCAGAGCAGGGTATCGTGACGGCGATCATAGCCGGATTCATTATCTCGTTCCTCGGGGGCAGCCGCGTGCAGATCGGAGGGCCCACGGGGGCGTTCATCGTGATCGTATACGTTATATTGGACCCTGAAATTCAGAAAACTTAAAAAATCTCAAAATCCATTGTGAAAGACTGAAGCAGCAAATTGGGCAAGATAATAAAGTTCATCCCCTACCCTATTATAGTCGGTTTCACGAGCGGCATCGCTGTGAGCATTTTCTCGACCCAGATACCCGATATTTTCGGGCTGACGTTCGGCGGCGAGGCTGTTCCTGGCGACTTTGTGGGCAAGTGGGCGACCTATTTCCGGCATTTCGACACTGCGGTTTGGGCCAATCTGGGGGTGTGCGTGGCAAGCGTACTTATCATCGTCTTCACTCCGCGCGTGGTGCGCAAGGTGCCGGGGGCGCTGGTCGCAATACTGTTGGTAACCGTGATCGTATATGTCCTCAAAGAGTTCTGCGGATTGGGCGGCGTCGACACTATCGGCGACAGGTTCAGCATCACGGCGGCGCTTCCGCATGCGGAAATGCCCAGCATCAATATGTCGACCATCGGGCAACTGTTCCCCGTGGCGATCACCATCGCCCTTCTCGGAGCTATCGAGTCGTTGCTTTCGGCCACGGTCGCCGACGGTGTGATAGGCGGCGAGAAGCACAATTCGAACACAGAACTCATTGCGCAGGGGGTTGCCAATATCATCACGCCATTCTTCGGCGGCATCCCGGCCACGGGCGCCATTGCGCGCACGATGACCAATATAAACAATGGCGGCCGCACACCGGTGGCAGGCATCGTGCATGCCGCGGCGCTGCTGCTTATCCTGCTGTTCTTCATGCCGTTGGCGCAATATATCCCTATGGCGTGCCTTGCGGGGATACTCGTTGTCGTATCATACAACATGAGTGAATGGCGGTCATTCAAAGCATTGCTGCGCGGGCAGAAGTCCGATGTGGCGGTGCTGTTGGTGACATTCCTGCTGACGGTGCTGTTCGACCTCACGATTGCCATCGAGGTGGGTATGCTGTTGGCGGTCATTCTGTTCATCAAACGCATCAACGATGTGTCGCACGTCTCGGTGATCATGGACAAGCTCGATCTGAGCGGCGAATCTGAAACCCACACCGACGATGTATTGGAACTGCCCAAGGGTGTCGAAATATACGAGATCGACGGCCCATTCTTCTTCGGCATAGCCAACAAGTTCGACGAGAGCATGCGTTCGATCGGCGACAAGGCCAGAGTGCGCGTGATCCGCATGCGCAAGGTGCCGTTCATCGACTCGACTGGCCTGCAAAACCTTATCAGCCTCTGCCGCAAGTCGCAGCGCGAGGGGATCAGGGTGGTGCTTTCCGGCGTGCGGCGCGAGGTGCATGCCGTGCTCGAACGGTCGGTCTTGCCGGAGATGATCGGCGAGGAGAATATTTGCAGCAATATAAAGATCGCCCTGCGGCGTGCGGACGAAATTCTGGCAGAGAAATAATGATAGCGACCGCCTTAATCACTAAAAATGATCCTTTTCCGATACGATAAAACATGGGAGGGCTTGCTCTCGGCGGTGTTCGACGCATATTCACGCCGCCGGTTCCCCGACGCGTTGCTCGGCGCGGACGACCCTGAGCCCATGTTCGTCGACGAGGCCCACACGGTGCTCACCGATCCCGGGCATGCCGACCGGGTATGGAAAGGGCTGTGCGCAAAACTCGACCGCCGCACCCGCAATATGTTGATGCACGTGTGGCTGTCGGAAGAGGGGGACAGCGACGCCCTGCTCGTGCGCTATATGCAGAAGGTGTTCGACTCGCCGGGGTCGATCGTGACCAACTTCGGTGACCCCGACGTGCTGGCCGTCCACAAACTTGCGATGCAGGTCGCGCGCGAGGGTGAACACGTGCGGCAGTTCGTGCGTTTCCAGAAGGCTTCGGACGGTTCCTACTTCGGCCCCATCGCACCAAAATACAACGCACTGCCGCTCGCGATCGACTATTTCCGCGACCGTTTCGCCGACCAGAGGTGGCTCGTATATGATACCAAGCGCCATTACGGATATTATTACGACCTCACGACAGTGCGTGAAGTGACGATGGAGGACGACCGCCACCTGCTGGAGGGTAAACTCGACGACTACATAATGGCCGAAGACGAAAAAATGTTTCAAGAGGCATGGCGCGGCTATCATAAATCACTGACTATCAAGGAGCGTATAAATCCCCGCCTTCAACGACAGCACATGCCGCGCCGTTTTTGGAAGTACCTTACAGAAAAGCAGTAACCCTCTATTCTCGGGACGGCTCTTCGAAGAACCTCTCGTCGAAGTTCACGAAATAGAGGCGTTCAGTGGCGCGCGTGAGGGCGGTGTAGAGCCATCGCAGCAGGTCGCGGTTTATCGGTTCGTCTCCGAACAGCATGCGGTCGACGAACACCGCACTCCACTGCCCGCCCTGGGCCTTGTGGCACGTCACGGCATAGGCGAATTTGATCTGGAGGGCGTTATAATATGGGCTTTCCATGACGAGTTTGTTGCGCTTCGCCTTATTTTTTATCTCGGGATAATCATCCGAAATGGCATAAAACAGTCTGCTGCCGTCCTCGCGCGGAAGCGACGGGGTATCGCAGGTGAGCGTATCGAGCAGTATCTTGCCCTCGATCTCCACATCGTCGTAATCGGGAAATTCGAGCCGCGCCTCGGCGAACCGGAAGCCGTATAGTTCCTCGAACCGCCGGATGCGCGTCAGGCGGGCGATGTCGCCGTTGGCGATAAACTCCATGCGGTCGTCGGCCGCCTCCTTGTGGTAGTGGTAGTTGTTTTTCACAACCATCAGCATGTCGCCTGATTCGATGGACTCTTCAGCGCAGAGCACATGGCGGCGGATGCCTTCGTTGAAACGCCCGGCTCGCTTGTTCGAGCGCGTGATCACGATCGTCTGGTCACGCCCGTAACGGCTGTAACAATTCTCCACCTCCTCCATAAATTCGCCGCCGCCGATGGCATGCACGTCGGGGAACGCGGTGCGAAAAAGCGGCGGCTCGTATATCTCGGCCTCGATCATGCAGCGCACCAGAGTGGCGTTGAACAGTATCCCCGACTGGGCCTCCTGGCGCACCACCTCGTCGAGCGAGCAGTACTCCACCGGTCCGTAGCGGCACATAAGCGCGGCATCCAGAGCGGGACTGAAATCGTGCCCGATGGGTGGCAACTGCGCGTTGTCGCCCACGATCATCAGGCGGCACCGCTTGCCGCTGCGCACATAAGTTATCAGGTCGTCCAACAAGCTGCCGGAGCCGAACAGGCGGTTTTCGGAGGCATGGTCGCTGATCATCGACCCTTCGTCGACGATATATATCGTGTCTGCGTCCTTATTGAAGTCGAGTGCGAAGCCCGAATCTATGTCCGAGGCGCTTTTTTGCCGGTATATTTTCTTGTGTATCGTATATGATTTTTCGCGCGTATACTGCCCCACGACTTTTGCCGCACGGCCCGTAGGCGCAAGAAGTATAGCCTTCATTTTCATCGACTTAAGCGCCGCAACGGTTGCCGCGATGAGGGTCGTTTTGCCCGTTCCGGCATAGCCGTTCAGGATGAAAATGGTATCGGCAGCGGGGTCGACAACCCACTGTGCAAGTTTTTCGATCGTTTTTTTTTGGCCAAAAGTTGGCGTAAATCCAAAATTACCGTAAATTTGGGACGCAATATGTTCGCTTAACATTCGAGACAAGTTTTTTGACCTAAATACGTTACAAACTTAAATCAAAAATACCAATGAAAAAAGTAATCCAGATTGTTTTGGTACTCGTGATCCTCGGCCTCGGCTTTTGGCTGGCCTGGTCGATCCGCAAACCGATCGCCTTCAAGAAAGACGTGACAGAGCGCGAAGTGGAAGTCATCAGGAAAGCGAAAGAGATCCGCGCCGCAGAGCAGGCGTACAAATCGGTTCACGGTGTCTACACGCCGAATTTCGACACGCTGATCCATTTCATTCTCAACGACTCGCTCACGTTCGTCCGCTCGGTGGGCTCGGCAGACGACTCGGTGGCAGTGGCAGCAGGTCTGGTATATCAGGAAGAGTTCCGCATCCCGGTGATCGACACGGTGTTCTCCCCGGCCAAACTTACTCCGCAGGATGTCCGGAACCTTCCGATCATCCCCCATTCGGAGAATCATAAGTTCTATCTCGAATCGGGATTCGTGACCACCGAATCGGGTGTTGTCGTTCCGGTGTTCGAGCTCCGCGCATCGTATAACGACTATCTCGGAGGGCTCGACCGCCAGTTGATCGACAACCTGATCGACGAAGATGTAAACACCTACGGCAAATATCCCGGCGTTAAGGTTGGTGACCTCTTCACCGCGACCAACGATGCGATCAACAGAACCGAATAGCAAATCGAAAGGAAAGATATTGTCCATCCGGCTCTCTCCGGATGGACTTTCTTTTTGGACGGCCCGAGTGACAAAAGCCACGGTAGAAGCGGCGGCGGATTATTCATGGGAGTACGGTACGGAATCGGAGGAGAAGTTCATCGCGCTGAGCCGCGAGCTCCCTCCGGAAGAAATGTACCGCAGTGCACTGGCAAGGTGCGCCCAAACGGCCGGATGGTCGGGCGGGCCGGTGAACATTCTGCTCGACACGCTCCGAACGGTGCTCATACCGACCGAGTTATTCGATCCGGCGCACATGCCCGACTACCTCGCAGTGAACAATATCACCGCTAGGCCTGACGAGGAGACAATAGCGACAAGGCTTATGATCGGTGGAGCGATTGGGGTTATGCTCTGCCGTCGCAGTATTATAGCCGCTGCCGACGAGGTATTCGGCAGTCGTGCACGCTTCGGCTCGCCCTTCGACACAGCCGCCGTCTACCGCACGGCCAAACACAGGAAAAAGGACGCGGGCAAGGAGTTCACCACCCTCTGCCTGGCCGGGCGAAATGTCTACATAACGGTGCAGTCGATCCCGGACGGTGAGTTACGCTACTGCGAGGCCCTGCCCTACTCCGCCGCCGCCGACATACTTTATTATATACATGAGCTTTCCGCGAGGTTCGACATCCGCAAATCGCCCCTGTATGTACGCGGCGAAGGTGCGGAAAAAGTGGAGAAAATTCTGCGGAAAACGTTCAAAAAATAACCGAGAACCCGATGCGGATAATCAGCGGAAGACATAAAGGGCGCATCATAAATCCCCCGAAAAACCTGCGTGCGCGGCCGACAACCGACTTCGCAAAAGAAAACCTGTTCAACGTGCTCGGCAATCTGGTCGATTTCGAAGGCCTCGACGTACTCGACCTGTTCGCCGGCACGGGCTCGATAAGTTATGAGTTCGCCTCGCGCGGTGCCGCCTCGGTGACCTCGGTCGAGATCAACGCCGTGCACTACAATTACATCCGCCGTACGGCCGCGGAATTCGGCTTCGACAATCTGTACGCGGTTAAGGCCAACGCGTTCCTTTATCTGAAAAGCACCCCAAAGAGTTTCGATCTCATCTTCTCCGACGCCCCCTACGACCTCGACGGTAGCGACGGGATCGTCGATCTGGTGTTAGGCAGCGACGTATTGCGGCCGGGCGGTATTTTCGTCTTCGAACACCCGCGTGACAAAGATTTTTCTTCATATCCCTACTTCTCACAGTCAAGAAGTTACGGCAGTGTGCATTTTTCTATCTTTAAAAAAGATTAAAAATATTTGCAGATTCAGTAAAATTGCTTAATTTTGCAACGCAATTCGGTTAAAGAAACATTGCCGCAGGGTTGCAAAAGTTCAGAAAAACGGTGTGGTAGTTCAGCTGGTTAGAATACCTGCCTGTCACGCAGGGGGTCGCGGGTTCGAGTCCCGTCCATACCGCGAAAAGCGTCCTTAACGGGACGCTTTTTTGTTTCAAAATGGCGTGAAAATACTGAAATAGCGCAAGTTAAGCCCGATTGCCGATAATCCCGGATTTCCTTAAATACTCTTTGATTTTCTACCGGCTTTCTACCTGGTAGAAAAGGCGAAAGTTTGTTTTTAATATTCTTTTCCTATCTTTGCCTTACCTATTAAAGTTTGTAAGACATATGGAAAAGGCATTGTTTAATGTGGTGTATAACCGCAAAAAACGCCTATTATCTGACGGTACCGCATTGGTACAGGTCGAGGCGTATATGAGAGGTAGAAAAAAATACTTCTCAACGAATATCTACATTACCCCCGATCAGTGGGATAAAAAGCATCGTAAAATAAAGAACCAACCGAACGCGATCCGGCTAAATACCGAGATCCGCGATTTTGTTGCCACCCTGGAGCGTGTCGAACTCGAACGCCGGAATAGTGGCCGTCCCTTTACTCTCGATCATCTTACGGACTATCTAAACGGAAAGCTAACAAGTAGCTTTACCAAGTTTATGGCAATGGAGATCGAGCAGGAACAATTAAGCCGGGCAACGCGGATAGG
>QMCD01002416.1_pt1 | contig 13875 bp, 12 predicted proteins | sample 1821841 | NCBI WGS metagenome assembly QMCD01 (sample SAMN01991225, study PRJNA193472) | Termite gut metagenome, whole genome shotgun sequencing project. | isolation source: worker | host: Macrotermes natalensis | reverse complement strand
TACTATTCCAATTCCAAATGAAATATGTTATACTGTTTATTAAGAGTTTTAAATGACCGGAGTTTTATTTATAAAGAATTTATATTGAAAGGAGGGTTATTGATATGAAAAATTTCTGGCGTATATTATGGATTGCGGCGGTTGCTTTGGGAGGAGTCACCCTTGTAAAAATCGCTATGGAAATTCTTAAGCTTGACAGCAAAAAGTATATTGAAGTAGAGTGACAGAGGAATGAGGAGTAAGGAATAGGGAGTAAGGTATGAGGGTTAATACTGTTATTAATCCCCATTACCCGAAACACGGACTTGTAAAATGAATAAATATCAAAAACTGGCGGGGAATACAATTGTCTTTGCCGTCGGTTCTTTCGGAGCCAAACTGCTGAGTTTTTTTCTCGTAAGGCTTTATACCGACCGTATGTCGCCTGCCGATTACAGCACAGCCGACCTAATTTATCAGACGGTAAACGTGCTGTATCCGGTGCTGACGCTTTCTATGGCGGACGCGGTTATAAGGTTCGGGCTTGACAGGGATTATAATAATAAAAAAGTATTTTCAGTCGCTGTTTTTTCAACGGCGGCGGGTATGACGCTTCTTGCTTTGCTGTCGCCTCTTTTCAACGTTATAGATGCTTTTAACGGATACGGGTTCTTAATATATGTATTCTGCTACTGCTCATGCTTCCGTCAGATTGCGTCGTCGTTCGTCAGGGCAAAAGGATATGTAAGGCTTTTTGCCGCCGACGGGATTATGGCTACGCTTACAATCGTCATATGCAACTGTATTTTCCTTATTGGCTTTGATATGGGTGTTAAGGGATATATCCTGTCAATCATCGTCTCGGATATACTGTCGTTCACCGGGCTGTGCGTTATCGCCGGACTGCACAAATATATTGACTTGAAAAGCGTCACAGTTAATATGCTCAGGGAAATGCTCAGATATTCGGCACCTTTAATCCCGACATACGTTTTATGGTGGATAACGTCGGCTTCGGACAGATGGTTTGTCATCGGCATGGTTTCGGAATATGACAACGGGATTTACAGCGCAGCTTACAGGATACCCACCCTGCTCATGATGCTCACCACCCTTTTCTTTCAGGCGTGGCAGATGTCCGTTATTGAAAACAAGGACGATAAAACCCTGTCACGGTTTTACAGCCAGATTTACAATACATATACATCCCTTATTTTCATTGCGGCGGCTGGAATCATCATGGTCGTAAAACCCTTTACTCAGGTTCTTGTCAGCAAGGAATACTTTTTTTCATACCATTATACGCCCATACTCATTCTGGCTATGGTATTCCAGTGCTTCTGCGTGTTTTTATCCAGCGTATACAACGTAAAGAAAAAATCAGTGAACGCTATGCTTACCAGTCTGGCGGCGGCGGCAATAAATATTATCCTTAATATAGTCCTAATCCCGAAATACGGCGTTTACGGAGCCGCCATAGCAACGGCTACGGCATACGGGGCTTGCTATATTATACGCATATTCGACGTTAAAAGCTATATTCAGTTCAGAGCTTACCATATCAAAACAATTATAAACCTGGTTATAGTTACATATATGACAAGCGTCGCCATACTTGAGCCTAAACTGAAATACTTGCAGCTTATTGTTCTTTTTATACTGATAACCTTATTCAACTTTGAGGCGGTACTCAGCACTTTTCGGAAAGTTATAAACAAAAAAAGACCTGAGGCTTAATAAAGTTGTGTGCACACAGCGGAAAAACGAGGGATTTTTTACTGAAAAATATAATCATAGCCGGTCCTTCAAGGGCTGGAAAATCAACCTTTGCAAAGAAAATTAACGAAGAGCTGGGCTGCTTTGTTATAAGCCTTGATAAGCTTGCCGCCGTTTTTGACGGGGCATATCCGCAGCTTAATATCGGACTTAACCGCAACCGGCATGAAACCTCCGATAATTTAGCTCCGTTCCTCGGTCATTTCCTCGGCGCGTTTTCTTCGGGAAACGGCACCGTTTATGAGCTTAACCTGAGAGCGCATGACATCAAAGGAAATAAATTTGTTCTGGAGGGCGGGTATTTTAATTTCAACATGATACTTCCTGTGTTGAAAATGTATGGGATTAATAATTTAAAAGATAGCTTCCATCTGATTGGTCTGGTTCAGAACCGGAAAACAGCGGATGAGTTTATCAGTGATTTCAGGAAGCATGACACGGAAGACGACTGGACGTACGGTTTTAGTGAAAACGAGCTTAGAGAAATCAGTGAGGAGCTCATTTCATTCAGCCTGTCCATGACTGAACATCTGAATAAATACGGTTTTACGGTTTATGACACCTCACGTGACCGGGAACAGGTTTTAAGTCAGATTATCAGGGATATTACCGTTGATTCGATATAATTCAATGAAAATAAAAGAACGGAGAAAAATATTATGTCCGAACATATAATATACCAGGAGCTTCACAAGGAATACCCCCGCTATTTCTGGCAGACCGGCAAGGATGAAATTTTTACAGAGGATATGAAGCTTTTTACTTTGCAGAGCAATAACTCCACTTATGCGCTGGCGGTTCTGGGTTCGCTACGGTGCGTACTAGAAATAAAACAAACAGGAATAAAGGGAAAGGGATATATAAATGAAGTACAATGATATGTTATTCAAGATACCGCAGGAAAGCTCTGCTTATGAATCTGATTCATCTTTTGTTGTATCTATGATTGAAAGCATAATTAAAAATGCAATTGATACGAATAATAATAAAATTGTTTTAAATACGAATCTTCGACTTGGCTTACCTATGGAGAATATTAATAAAATAGCCGGTCCTATTATCGAGGCTTGGGCATTTGAAATTTTTTATAACATTAACATAGAAGCAAACAATAATTATCATTTGATTAATGTTGAAAGTTGTCATCGTCTTGATAAAGCTGATGTTATACTACAATTTAAAAAGAATGACACTGCTATAACAGCTAATGTTGATTCAAAGGCTACGGCAGAAGATATTAAGAGTTCTGGGAAAAGTCCGAATATAACATCTTATAGGCGTATACGCACCGCATACATAGAAGACCCTGACTTTATGTTTATAATTCTTTCGCTTAAACATAAGGTTTACTCCGAGCGTAATGCTCAAACCTCATTAATTGATGGTATTATGGAAATAGTAAAATATAACGCTTATGATTTAAAGTTTATATCTGAAACGGATATAAGTTATAATCCTGCTCTAGGCGCGGGGCAAATACAAATAAAAGATATTCACTATGTTAATTATCAAAAACGCTCCACTTGGGAATTCTGCCAATTACTTGATAAAAAATACTTGAATTCGTCAAAGCGAACATTCAATGATTGGTATAATGAGGCGGTAAAAAACAAATGGATAAAGCTATAAAAATAATTCAAGGCGATTGTATTGATGTAATGAAAGATATCGGTACTGAAACGGTAGATTTAATTGCAACAGACCCTCCATATAATCTAATGAAGGATTATGGTAACGATAGTGACAAACGTACGTACTCTGAATATATTGATTTTTCAAGACAATGGCTGACAGAAGCAAAACGGGTATTAAAACCGTCGGGAACACTTTACCTTTTTATGGGTGTTCGTTATATTTCGTATATCTATGAAATTCTAGAACAAGAATTAAATTTTATATTTAATTCTTGGATTTCTTGGTGCTACACACAGGGAATAGGAAAAACCAAAGGTTTCAGTCCTCGTCATGATGATATTTTAATGTTTACAAAAACAAAAAAATTTAAATTTAATTTAGATAATGTCCGTGTTCCTCAAAAATTTTATAGAAGCATAAATAACATGCGCGGAGCTAATCCGGGTAATGTTTGGGAATTTTCACATGTACATTATTGTCAAGCTAATAGACAAAATCATCCTACTCAAAAACCGGAAGCTATATTTGAGAGGATAGTGCTTGCATCAACAAATAAAGGTGATTTAGTATTAGACCCATTTTGTGGTTCAGGCACTGCTTTAAGAGTATGTCAGCAAACGGACAGAAATTGCATTGGAATTGAAATTAATGGTGATTACGTTCAAATGGTAAAAGACAGATTATTAAAACCGTTTTCGGGTTTTGACAGTATAGATAAGCGTATGTTGCGAATACCAAATGACTTAAACAACGAAAATATACGTGATGAATATATATTAAATCATGTAAATTGGTTTTTACAAAACCACTCTAATGAAGCTGATGAGTTTTTAAAGAGAGTATATGAAAAATATACGGAAAAAGCACAGGATGATTCGGAACAATTGGTATTGTTTTCATAAAGAAAAATATTACATCTCAGAAATGTATAATTGGGAGATATAGCGAAAAATTTAAAATTCCAAATGTATATTTCAAACGAAAGGAATATGAATAAATTATGCCTAACCAAATCAAATACCAGGAGCTTCACAAGGAATACCCCCGCTATTTCTGGCAGACCGGCAAGGATGAAACCTTTACAGAGGACATGAAGCTCTTCACTTTACAGAGCAGGAATTCCACCTATGCGCTGGCGGTTCTGGAGGACGGCTTCATCTGCCATGTTTATTACGGAAAAAAAATCGAGGACAACGACCTTTCCTACCTTTTAAGGCTGGATGAAAACCCTTGGACGCTTAAAACAAACGAACGCGACAAGGGCACCTTTATGGATACCCTTCCGTTTGAATACCCCTGCCACGGCACTGGCGACTACCGCGAACCCTGCCTGATGATTAACGACAGGGACGGTATGTCCTCCTGCGAAATAAAATATGTTTCACACAGGATTTATGCCGGAAAACCGGCTATTGAGGGTATGCCCGCGACATTCGCCGGTGAAGGCGAAGCCTCCACCCTTGAGTTGTTATGTAAAGACGAACCGTCGGGGCTTGAGGTTACCCTTGTATATACCGTTTTCCATGAGCTTGATGTTATTGCAAGGAGCGTACGGCTTAAAAACGCCTCCCCCGACGATATTAATATAAAACGCGTGCTTTCTGCCTGCGTTGATTTTGATACCGACAAATTCGATTTAATTACCCTTAACGGTTCATGGGCAAGGGAGCGTGTTATGGAACGCTCGCGTCTTCATCACGGCAAGCAGGGCATCGATTCCGTCAGGGGCGAATCCTCTCATCAGAACAATCCTTTCTTCGCCCTTGTTTCGAACAATACCGGCGAGGATACCGGTGAAGCCTACGGTTTTAATTTTGTTTACAGCGGCAACTTCTTTGCCCAGGCGGAGGTTACCCAGCATAAGAAAACCCGTGCCGTTATGGGAATCAACCACTTTGACTTCAACTGGCTTTTAGAGCCGTCGGAAACCTTTTCCGCCCCCGAAGTTATCATGGTGTATTCATCCGAAGGCATAGGGAATATGTCCAGAACCTTCCATGACCTTTACAGGAACCATCTTATCAGGGGTGAGTATAAAAACAAACGCCGCCCTGTGCTGATTAACAACTGGGAGGCTACATACTTCAGTTTTGATACCGATAAGCTTATTTCAATAGCACGGCAGGCTTCAAAGCTGGGTATTGAAATGCTTGTTATGGACGACGGCTGGTTCGGGCGCCGCGATTCCGACAACAGTTCCCTCGGAGACTGGTTTGTATATGAAAAGAAAATAAAAGGCGGGCTTAAATACCTTGTTAACGAGGTTAACAAGCTCGGTATGAAATTCGGGATTTGGTTTGAGCCGGAAATGGTATCTCCCGATTCGGAGCTTTTCAGGGAGCATCCCGAATGGGCAATACAGATAAAGGGGCGGTATATGTCGCAGTCCCGCGGACAGTATGTTCTTGATTACTCGAATAAAGAAGTCCGCGACCATATCTACGGAATGATGAAAAAAATCCTCGATTCGGCTAATATCGAATATATAAAATGGGATATGAACCGTCAGCTTACCGAAGCAGGTTCGTCCTCGCTCCCGAAAAACCGCCAGAGGGAGCTTTGGCACAGGTATGTTCTGGGCGTTTATGACGTCATGGAAAGGCTTACGTCCGATTATCCCCATATCCTTCTTGAAAACTGTTCGGGCGGAGGGGCAAGGTTTGACCCCGCAATGCTTTATTATTCCCCGCAAATATGGTGTTCCGACGACACAGACGCCATAGAGCGGCTTAAAATACAGCACGGCACTTCAATATGTTATCCCGTATCGGCAATGGGCGCTCATGTTTCCGACTGCCCCAACCATACGGTAGGAAGAACGACAAGCTTTAAGACAAGGGGTCATGTCGCAATGGCAGGGACGTTCGGTTATGAGCTTGACGTTACTAAAATCCCTGAGGCTGACAGAAACTCCATTCCCGTTCAGATTGAGGAATTCAATGAATTTAATCATCTGAGCCGTGAAGGCGACCAGTACCGGATAGGCAACGTTTTTGAGGATAATATGTGGGATGCCTGGATGTTCGTCTCAAAGGACAAATCCGAGGCGCTGTTCACCTTCGTTCAGGTTCTGGGACGCCCCAATTACCGCTCGCGCCGTATCAAGCTTAAAGGTCTTAACGAAAAAACCCTTTATAAAAACACGGAAAGCGGCGAAATCCACAGCGGTTCAGCATTAATGAACGGCGGTATCAATATTTCCCTGCACGGGGATTTCAGCTCAAAAATTATTCATTTTACAGCGGAACGCTTTTAGTTGTTAGTGAATAGTAGTCAGTAGCTAGTATTTGTGCAGTAATTACTTGTTTTGCGAGTGTTGAAATTGCGCATAACTAATAATATTACTGCTGACAACTAATTACTTTTTACTAACTGCTTCCTACTCCACTGTTCATTCATAATGGGACATATAAATATTTTTAGCTACCCCCCTTGACACTCCACTTGACTGTAATGATATTATAGCTTTGCGGAGGGAATCCGTAAAGAATAATATTATTTATAAGGAGGGTTGATTTTATATGTATAAAATCGGAGAACTTTCAAAGCTTTGCAGTCTGCCTGTAAAAACCCTGCGTTATTATGACAGCGAAGGAATTTTGTGCCCCGACTACACCGACAGCTTTACGGGATACCGCTATTATTCGGCGAATAAGCTTTTCGACTGCCACCGTATAATCGCGCTTAAAGAACTTGGGTTCACGCTTGATGAAATTAAAGAGCAGTTCAGTCTTACAAGCCTCGAACTCAGAAAACTTATTGCCGTTAAGCTTAACGAACTTTCGGAACAGGAGCTTGAAACAAAACGCCGCATCAAAGTCCTAAAAGAAATTGATTCGTCTTTAAAGGAAGACAAATCCCTGTTCAGCATTGTTGTGAAGAAAAGCGAAGCCTTTTATACGGTTTATACGAGAAAAATTCTGAACAGCCGCTTTGAAGCGCATAATATTATATCAGAAATGCGCAGCTCTTTACCGCAGAATATTCTTGGGGAAAGAAGCGTTATCATTGATTATGAAACGGAATTCAATCAAAACAGCTTTGATACCGGGATATGTGTTGAACTGAAAGGCGCAGTGCCCCAAAACTGCGGATATGAAAAAAAGCAAATCGTATTCTGTGATGAAACGGCAAGCTTAATCTGCACCCCTGAGCAGTATGATGAAGCGCTTATTGAGCTTTATAAGCATATTCACGATAACATGCTTCAGGTCGTCGGCGCAGTATACAGAATTATTTACGGGGATAAAACAGTAGAAATTAAAATCCCCGTATGCAGGATGCATGAGGAATTCATACAGCGGGACGAAACCGAGGAATTTGAAACGGTGTTTGAAGATGACGAAAGTGTAATCGGGCATTGGGAGGTTGTGGATTTTCTGCCCAGCAGGGAGCATTTCAACCCCGAAAAGAAAAAATCCATGCTGACTGACAACTCTGTCCGCGAGTATTATTTTCTCCCCGGCGGCGAATGGTACTGGTGCTTCGGGTGGACGAAAGGGTTTCTTTTATCAAATTCATTTTATCCTCAAAGGCGTTGTAAAAACCGCTATACAACCGAAAGAATAAACGGAGAGCATTATCTCTTTGCCGAAATGAAATACCCGCAGTATTTTAAGGGCGGCAAAACAGAGCTTTTGGTTCTAAAGCAGCTTGACTGCAAGAGATACACAAAGGATGAGATAGCCGTAAAGGATATTATTCCCGACGCGCCTGCCGACGACGATAAAATCCTCGGTAAATGGGAGGTTTGCGATTTTATTAAGAATCCCGATAATTTTTCGCTTGACGTATTAAACAAAGTATACCCGAAAGAAGCCCTTTACTGGCTGTCGGCTGAATTTTTACCCGGCGGGGGATTAATCAGCCGTTTCAATGACGGCAGAACCGACGGAAGCCCTGTATGTAGATGGGTAACCGGAAATGTTATATGTACTCCTAAGGAAACGGTTTCGATGTATAGATACCGCGAATATAACGGCATTAAATACCTTTTCATACAGTGGAAAAGCGGAGATTATATATTCGGAAAAATGGAACCCCACTGGTATGTGTTTACGAGGGGTGAGGAGTAAGGAATGAGTGAAGCCGCGAATCCGGATTTAAGAAAAGGAGATACTTATTATGGAAAGAAATAATATTTTGCCGGACACCACCATTTTTGACGATGCTTCGCTGACAGAAAAATTACATTTTTCTCTTGTTGACACCGTATTTACCGACGAATTGAACGGCGAATTTAAAAGACTTATCGCCTTGCTTGAAAAAATGTGCATTACCGCAAGGGAAAAGGGGTATAACGCGCTTGTTGAGCACAGCGATGAAGAAATAAACCCGGTTTTTAACACCATTTTGTATTTTGTTATAAAAAACAAAGATGTTTTTAAGGGAGAAAGCACGGACTTGCTCTACTGGATAAAACCCATGCTTTTATCGCACAAAATAAAGGGCGCCGGATATATAAAATCAATACTTATATATGAAGGAATAAGAATGATAATTTATCAGGGGTTATCGCCGGAACTGTTAAAATTCCGCCTGAACTGTATAATCGGCAATTTTTTACCGTTGATCTAGTTAGTTATTATATTATTAATTGCCGCTTGTTTCCCATTGCGCAGAGCGTCCCAAGCATTTAAATAATCGCCGTCAGGCGATACTGCCATTGTTAATTGGTGCTAGTACCTCGTAACACCTGAAAGTTATATATGATTAATTAAAATCATACCGCCGCAGGCGGTATACCGCCATTGTTAATTGTTAATTTTTAATTGTTAATTGGTGCTAGTACTCCATAACAGCTAAAAGTTACGATATAATAATAAAAACATACCGCCGCAGGCGGTATACCGTCATTGTTAATTGTTAATTTTTAATTGTTAATTGATACCGGAGCAGGGGGTAAGCTATGAAACCGATTGTTTTTAATCCCGAGGAACCGTTTTCGCATTTCAAGGCGGCTTATAAACAAAAACGGATTGTTGACGGCATACTGAATATTAACCTTTACAGCGGTATCGTAATGGCGGCGCTATCCTTTCCCGCTATTTACAACGACCCCTTGATGCTGGCGGTATTTTCGCTTTTCAACGTACTTCTTATCGGCGCAAACATAGCGGCGCGCTTTAAAAAGCTTGACCTTTTTATCATCGGCGCGCTTAGTTCAATGGCTTTATGTATGGCTCTTCTGGGAAAAGGTATTTCCTACCTGGTATTTTTATACCTTTTCTTTACCGTATACCAGTTCTGCGTTCATAAAGCGGTACTTAACGACAAAGAGCTTTCAAGGCTTGTGGGGTATCCCCATTTCTCCGAACACCTTGCTAACGCGTCTTTCGTTACCCGAATCCTTCATAATGCCGTTGACGCCGAAAGCGCTGAAGAAGATTTAACTCCTTTTAATCCCGCAGCCTTTACGGTATTGCCGGACCGTTCCGCCGGACTTGATATGGAAAGCATTTCACTTGACGGATATAAATCAGACAAAGCGGAAGCTAAAAAGCCTGGGGTTTCCTTAAAAAAAGAAGAATTAACGAAAACAAGCCCTACAGTTCAGGAAAAAATTATAAGTATTGTTAATATACCCGATGAAAACAATGAAAAAGAAACTGATGTTCTTTCGCTTGCACCTCCGCCGACGCCCGTCGCCCCTCCTGTTTTTGACCCGCAGGAATACAGCCGGACTGTCGAGGAAGAAATAGCCCGCGGCATATCCGTTCCCGACAGTCAGCCGGATGCGGTTATCATCAGTCAGCAATCCGAAAACACCGAAGAAGCTTCTTTGGAATATCCTTATACAAACGATGATTTTGATGATAATCCCGATTATATTGATTTATTAAGTTAGGGCTTTAATAAAAAACCCCAAAGCCGCTTGAAACCGAGAGATTTCAAGCGGCTTTGGCTATGACGAAATAATATGGCATTATAATACTAGGGCGTGTTCGATAATTAGCAATGTGTATAGAAATAAGTGATTTTTGTGCCGAATAAGGCAAAAAATCGCAGGAAACCTCGGCGGTTTTNCAGGAAACCTCGGCGGTTTTCAAGATTTTTTAACGCAATGCGGTGCAAAAATCACTATTTATGTGCATATTGATGATTTTCGAACACGCCCTAATCCGAATATTCCCTTCTTTTTGCCGCATTGCGTCGTCTTCCCCTTTGACAGGCGGCAGCCTGTCTTTATCGTCAATCCTAGCACTGCAACAAAAATCTGTGAAATATTTTGCAATTATTTTAACCGCGTTGTTTGTTTTGTATGATATGCACATAAATACAATGTAAAAATTTTTTAATAAAATTATAAAATACAGTTGATATTAAACGTTTAGTTTGATATAATTAGTTTGATAATTATAATTTCATGAATATGGCATTATAATTGGCATGATATTTGAACACCCCGGTCATGCATATTAAAGATTAAGGAATGATTATAGTTATGAAATTCGGTTTTTTTGACGATACCCGCAAAGAGTATGTCATCACATCCCCTAAAACACCTTATCCCTGGATAAACTACCTTGGTACGCAGGACTTTTTCGCGTTAATCTCCAATACGGCAGGGGGGTATCATTTTTATAAGGACGCAAGGCTGGCGAGAATTACCCGTTACAGATATAATAACGTCCCGGTAGACACCGGAGGACGCTACTTTTACATAAATGACGGCACAACGGTATGGAATCCCGGATGGTCGCCCGTAAAAACAGAGCTTGACAGCTATGAATGCCGGCACGGTATGGGTTATACGATAATTTCAGGCAGGAAAAACAGCCTTTCAGCCGAGGTGACCTTCTTTGTTCCGCAGGATTTTACAGGCGAGGTTCAGAAGGTTGTTTTGAAGAATGAGGGAAATACAATAAAAACCTTCAAGCTTTTTTCGTTTGTTGAGTGGTGCCTTTGGGACGCCCAGGACGATTCCTCAAACTTCCAGAGGAATTTCAATACGGGTGAGGTCGAGATTGTCGGTTCGGCGATTTTCCATAAAACCGAATATAAGGAAAGGCGGAATCATTTTGCTTTTTATGCCGTGAATGATTCCATAGACGGGTATGATACAGACAGGGAATCCTTCATGGGGCTTTATAACGGCTTTGACAATCCGCAGACCGTTTTAGCCGGAAAACCAAATATGTCCGTTGCCGACGGCTGGTCGCCGGTCGCTTCGCATTATAAGGAAATCACACTTGAAGCCGGAGAGACCAGAACCCTTGTTTTTATACTGGGGTATGTCGAAAACAAATTTGAGGAAAAATTCAATTCCGACGGCTCTGTGAACAAATCAAAAGCTTTCGAAATGATTAAGCAGTATGACACCGCAGAAAAAGCCGACGCCTCGCTTCTTTCATTAAAAAATACATGGGACAGGCTTCTTTCAAGGTATACCGTTAAATCCTCCGATGAAAACCTGAACAGGATGGTAAATATCTGGAACCAGTACCAGTGCATGGTTACATTCAATTTATCGCGTTCGGCTTCATATTTTGAAAGCGGTATCGGGCGCGGAATGGGTTTCCGCGACTCCAATCAGGACCTGCTCGGCTTCGTGCATCAGATTCCGGAACGCGCAAGGGAAAGAATACTCGATATAGCGGCAACCCAGCTTGAGGACGGCGGCAACTATCACCAGTATCAGCCGCTTACCAAAAAAGGCAACGACGCGGCAGGGACGAATTTCAACGACGACCCCCTCTGGATGATTCTTTCAACGGCGGCATATATAAAGGAAACCGGAGATTATGCCATCCTCGACGAAATGGTTCCCTATAAAAATGATGAAACGCTGGCTCAGCCTTTGCTTGACCACCTGAAAAGGTCGTTTGACCATGTCGTGAATAATAAGGGACCCCACGGACTTCCGCTAATCGGACGCGCCGACTGGAACGACTGCCTTAACCTTAACTGTTTTTCGGCGACTCCGGGCGAAAGCTTCCAGATTACCACCTCCAAGGAGGGCAAGGTTGCCGAATCCGTTATGATTGCCGGCATGTTCACATTTATAGGTCCCGAATATGCGGCGCTCTGCCGTAAAAAAGGCTTGCTTGAGGAAGCTGAAAGGGCGCAGAATGAAATTGACATTATGGCAAAGGCGATTATGGAACACGGCTTTGACGGCGGCTGGTTTTTAAGGGCATACGACGACTTCGGCAGGAAGGTCGGTTCAAAGGTGTGCGAAGAGGGTAAAATCTTTATTGAACCGCAGGGCTTCTGCGTAATGTCGGGTCTCGGAAAGGAAACCGGCGACGATATAAAAACAATGGACAGCGTAAAAAAATACCTTGATACCAAATACGGGCTTGTGCTGAATAACCCCGCTTTCACAAGATATTACATCGAATACGGCGAAATATCCACCTACCCCGGCGGCTATAAGGAAAACGCTGGGATATTCTGCCATAACAACGCGTGGATAATCTGCGCCGAAGCTATGCTCGGCAGGGGTGATACTGCGTTTGAATACTATTCTAAAATCGCGCCCGCCTACCTTGAGGATATTTCTGACATCCACAGGACAGAGCCTTATGTTTATGCCCAGATGATTGCCGGCAAGGACGCAAAACGCCACGGCGAAGCCAAGAACAGCTGGCTGACGGGAACCGCCGCCTGGAACTTTGTAGCCGTTTCACAGTATATACTCGGAATCATCCCCGAATATGACGGTCTGAAAATCGAGCCGTCAATCCCCGCCTCATGGGACGGCTTTTCCGTATCCCGTTTCTACAGAGGCGCGACATACAATATCAGGATTGAGAACCCCGGTCATGTCTGCAAGGGAGTAAAATCCGTTGCCGTTGACGGAAATGCTGTTAAGGGGAATGTACTCCCCGTTTTTGACGGCGGCACACATGACGTTCTGGTTATTATGGGATAACGTGAAATATATATGTTTAATATGACAAAGGGGCGGTTATTAACCGCCTCCTTTTTTATATTATTATATATTTTAAGACGCTATGTATTTAACGAAGCGATTATTTATCATTTTCACTCCGTATCCTTGTGTACATCGAAACAATTGCCCCGCAGACATCGGTAACATAATCCTTATTGTGTTTTTCAAGTTCGTTCATGAGTGCGATAACAGTATATAGTTCCGATACCTTAATATCATCCTTCCCTAAAAAATCAAGCGGAACATTTGTGAAGTTCGCAATCGCAAAAAGGCTTGCTGTGCTTGGAAGCGAACCCCCCTGCTCAATTTTTTGAATCTGTTCAATACTAAGATTTACAGCTTCCGCAAATTTTTCCTGTGTTAAATGACATATATTTGTTCTTACAAATTTTATGTTTTTACTCAGATTTTCCACACTGCTTTTATAATTCATAAGCTCACCTATACTACTTTCATTACAGTAACAGATAATATTATTACATATATTTAAACATATATACAAATTTATGATAACGTAATTATATTCAGGCATATAATAATATAATTATTATATAGGTTCACAAAATGACAATTTATGACAAATCGGG
>QMCD01002361.1_pt1 | contig 13893 bp, 7 predicted proteins | sample 1821841 | NCBI WGS metagenome assembly QMCD01 (sample SAMN01991225, study PRJNA193472) | Termite gut metagenome, whole genome shotgun sequencing project. | isolation source: worker | host: Macrotermes natalensis | reverse complement strand
AAGCGTTACGGCAACAGCCAACGGCGCATGTCGAAGAAACGGTGGTTCTCGAAAGCAAACTCCAACCGGCGCTCGTTTTGGATCAACTCGCGCATCTGATCCGTGGTCGTACACTCGTCGATGTAAGTATCGGTCGTGATGCCCGCTTTGGTGCGGATATCCTTCATTTGCGCCGCAGCAGAGTTGCTCAAATCCACTCCGTCCACGCTGCCTGTGCCGTCGGGGCCGTAGAGCTCGTTCATAGCCTCGGCGTAGTTGAAGAACGCCTCCGACTTTCTCAAATAGGGATTGAACCTCTGGCTATTGGCCGCCGGATTGGCATAATCGGTTATGATCGTCGGAAGAATAAACTTTTTAAGATAATAACCGGTCACCGTGGCATTGGAACTGTAAGCCGGAGTATCGACATTACCGTAAGCCAGATTGAAATAATTCGAGGTGGTATGATTCTCGGTGGGGACGCTGTTGGCCAGGGTGTATGTGCCGTAATCGCTCCCGTGGCGATAGAACAGGTTCGTTCCGCGCTTGCCCAAAGTGAGGCTGTACGGGTCTTCGGGGTCGTAACCCGACCTGGGATCGGATAGTGGGAAGCCGCCGTCGGCAACCGGACAAGCCAGATAGAGGTTGCTGCCTGGTCTGCGCCATACCGAAGTTCGAGGGAGGCCCGTGGCGGTTCTCCAGATTACGGTTGCCCGAAGTGCGGGCGCGGAACACGAATTCGTCGTTTTCGTTACAGGGGTTGGCGGCGAACCTGGCCGCGATCTGGTATGCATATTCGCCGAAGCCGCTCATGTTCATAGCCTCTTTAGCCATCTTTGCAGCCCTTTCCCACTTCGCCCTGTAAGCAGCCTCGTCGACCACGGTGTAGGCTCCCATGCCGTCGATAGTCACCACCGAATTGTCCTGATAGGCGGGCGAGGCGGCATAGAGAGCCACACGCGAGCGGAGCAGAGCGGCAGCCATTCCCGAGGCGCGCCCTATGTTGCTCGTGCCGTCGAGTTCGCTTGCGCCGCTCCAGTAGACCGGAAGTTTTTCGACAGCTGTGTCGCAGTCGGCGAGAATCTGCCGCACGCACTCCTCGTAGGTGTTGCGCACGAAGAGTTTCGGGTCTTCGAAATTATCCTCGTCGATGAACTCCGTTACGATGGGATAGCCGTAGGCTTTACCGTCGGCGGCACGTCCGCCGTAGCGCTGCAACAGCTGGAATCCCCACCAGGCGCGCAGGAAGTAAGCCTCGCCCTCGAGCCTCTTCTTCATAGCCGCGTCCTGGGCCTTGTCGGTGCGGTAGTAGAGCACGTCGTCGCCCAGTCCCTTGCGAAGGAACTCATGGACATACTGGAACATGTTGTAGCACAGAGCCCAGTTGCCGATCACGGTGTTGGTTTTGGAGATGCCCCCGTTGCCGGCCAGCCATGCCGACGAAGTGCGGTTTACGGCGATGGCGTTGTCGGTGGCAGCGTCCAGAAACGCCTCCCCGAACGAGTCGGGCAGGTTGTCGTTACCCTGATAGGCTTTGTTGAGCACGGCCCGGGCGCCGTCCGCCATGCCCCAGGTGTATTTATCCTCCCAGGTGTTGTCCTTTTTCATCTTCAGCGAGTCTTCGCACGAAGAGAGGAACAATCCGAACATCAATATTATAATTATCTTTTTCATGTCTCAGATTTTGTTAGAAAGTGATGGATACGCCACCGGTAAAGGCCTTGTAGACGGGATAATTGTCAATCCCCGCCACGATCCTTTCGGGGTCGGCGCCCTTCATCGGGGTTATCACGAAGAGGTTGGTTCCGCGCACGAAAACTTTGAGGTAGCTGAAGAACGTCGCGTTTCTCATATCCTTGAAGGTGTAGCTCAACTCGGCGTTTTTCAGTCGGAAGAAGCTGCAATCGCGATACCAGAACTCCGACTCGCGCCAGTTGTTACCCGGATCGGTCGAGGTCGACAGGCGCGGCTGAGTACCGGTCGGGTTGGTCACGGGGTGGTAAGCGTCCCTTGCCAGCACCGAATAGCTGTTCTCTCCATAATTCTGGAAGTAATTCGACGCGGCGAGTTTCTGCACGCCGGTCTCGGCCGTTCCCAGAACATAGAGCCCGAAGCCTTTATAGTCGATGTTGAAGTCGACGCCCCACGAGGTGAGCGGGAATCCCTGACCTATCATCTCCTGGTCGCGTCCGTCCACGATATTGTCGCCGTTGATGTCCCTGTATGCCAAATCGCCTGCCTGCACCGGCCCGAACGCCTGGAAAGGATGGGTGGCGGGATCTATCATACCGTTTGCCGCGGGGCCGAACAGGCCGGCATGCCTCAACGTGATGTTGGCCGAAGTCGGTTTGCCGATCCGGCTCCTGTTCGCCTCCACCGAGCCTTCGTCGATACGGTCGATGCGGTTTTTGGAATAGGTGAAGTTGACGCCCGCCGACCATGCGAAGTCCTGATTGACGCGGTTGTTCCAACTTACGTATGCATCGACCCCGCTATTGGTTACATCGGCTACGTTATCATACCAGAAGAAGTCGCCGAGCGCGCTCGAATGAGAGAAGTTCTGCTTGACAATATCGGTGCGCTTGCCCGAGAAATAGTTGACCTCGGCGCTGAGCCTGCGACCGAGGGCCATCAACTCGAGGCCGACGTTCATCTCGCGCTGTTTTGCCCACTTGAGGTCGGGATTGCGCAACGTGTATGCCTTCAATACCCTCACGGCCGATCCGTTGGCTTCGCCGAATGTCCAGGTGCCGTCGTCCTTCCAACTGAAATCGTGTTGGATAGGATAGGCGCCTGTCTCCGAACCCATGATACCGGCGCTCGCCTTGAGTTTGAGGTGGTCGAGCCACCAGACGCTGCTCATGAAATTCTCTTTGGAGAGGATCCACGCCGCGCCTGCCGCCGGAGCGAGCATGAACTGTTGTGCACCGGTGTAGACGTTGGAGCCCATATATCCGAGGCTGAACTCGGCGAAGTATTTGCGGTCGAAGTCGTAATTGAGCCTCAACGTGGTGTTCATGTTCCTTAAATCCTGAGACAGGCCGGCATTTTCCTGCTGAAAATACCTCGTCGCGAGCACCGCGCCCACACGGTGGCGGTCGAAACTCCTGTTCCACGAGATGTTTCCCCTCACACCCATTACGCGTCCGCGGTTGTTGCCGGAGATAGTCTGGTCGGTCGAAACGCTCGTCTTCTTGAGTTGCACGATCTCGGTGGTCGGAGTGCCAAACGCATCGAACGACTCCCTGATACTGTAAGTCGGGTAGGTGGACTCGAGCCGCTGAGTGAGCGAGTTGTAGTCGTCGAATGAAAAATACGCCTCGGCCGAGAGACCTTTCACCAGATGATCCATGTTCAGGTTCAGGCCGATGTTCATCTGGCTGTGGGTATTGGTCTGTTCGTTGTTGCCGCTATAGGCGAGGTCGGCCAAAAGGTTGTCTTTCACCCTCATGCTGCCGCCGAAGAACGGCACGTTGTCCTCGCTCTCCCTCCCCATAAACTCGGGGGAGATTATCAGCGGGAATTCGTTGGGTTTATTGGTGCTGACGGCCGCCATTACAGCCCCCTGATTGCGCAGGCTCCATCCGTTGATGAAGAGACGGCCGGCCACGTCGGCCTTGAAAGTAACCATGCGGCTGATCTTGATGTCGAGGTTGCCTCGAACGTTGATCTGGTTCATCGAGGTACGCTGCCCCACCTTTTCCAGACCCTGGCCGTTCATGTAGCCCGCGACCAGAGAGTATTTCATATTCTGGTTGCCGCCCGAAAAGTCGATAGTGGCCTTGGTGTAGGTACTCTGCTTGTGCAGAAATTTGCCGTACCAGTCGACGTCGGGATACAACGGGTCGTTCTCGCCCTTGGAATTTTTGTAACCCTGCAACTGAGCCTCTGTGTAACGCGGAGCGAATCCGTCGTTAACCCGCGCCTGATTGTAGAGGGTGGCGTATTCGTAAGAGCCGAGAAACTCTGGCATCTCCGCATTTTGGAAGACTCCGTATTCGGCCGAAGCGCGCACGACACGCCGGCCTTCGAGACCGCGTTTCGTGGTGATAAGCACGACACCGTCTGCCGCCGAAGCTCCGTAAAGCATCTTGGCGGTAATGTCCTTGAGAACCTCGATAGACTCGATCTCCTCGGCGATCAGACTGTTCGGGCCACGGGGAATGCCGTCGACCACGACCATGGCCGAATTCTCAGTCGAGTGTTGGCCACGCACCAGCAGCGTCGAGTAGTTGCTGCCGAAACCGCCGTTCACCGGACGTACGATGAGACCCGAAGCGTGCCCCTGCAACGTGTTGGTGAACGAAAGGTCGGGGTAGGACTTGATCTTGTCGACGTCTATCGTGCTCACCGCTCCCACGATGTCGCCCATGAACATTGTCCGGCCGTCGCCCCTGTTCACGATGTCTTTCGACGAGGTGAACGGGTCGGCCTTCTCCAGCACCATCTCGGTGGGAATCCCCTCCTGGGCAAGGTACACGATTTTGGTTTCATAGCCTTCGCACTCGAATACGAGCGGTGCGGTGGGCTTGTTGTTAATGGAGTATTTGCCGTTCGCGTCGGTGTACACCGTCAGCGAGCCGGCTCCGGCCGTAACGGCTGCGTTCATCAGCGGATCGCCGGCCTCATTGACGACCGTGCCCGAGATCGACAACTCGGCTTCCTGTTTTTTCTTCTGTGCGTGGACAGGCCCGCAGATCGACGCCACGCCGAGAAACAGAAGCAGGGTTGTAAGTATTTTAATTTTTTTCATACGAATCTCTGTTTTATTTTACCATCCGGGGTTTTGTTTAAGATTGGTCTGCGATGCCACTTCCAGACTGGGGAAAGGATACCAATAGTTCCTCATCTCGAAGACGCGGACGACGTTGGTCATCGGATATGGCGTGTAGGTGAATTTGTCCCACGAGATCTCGCTGGTCGAGGTGATCTTCGGCGTACCCGGCTTCAGTTCCGTCCTCATTCCCCAGATGGGGATCGTGCCGCTGAATCCCGCAGGTACTCCGTAGACGGGTCCGGTGGGATTGAACAGTGTGTGGGCGATCATCCAGCGCCTGATGTCGAACCAACGGTGGAATTCGCCGTACAGCTCGACCGCCCTCTCCCTGCGATATGCCTCGCGGAATTTCGCGGGATCGGCTACTATGTCCGCCGTAAGCGGGGTGAGGCCCCATCTTGCACGAAGCGTATTGATGGCCTGCTCGGCGCTCATACCGGTACCCTCCACGACAGCGGTCGCGCTGCCCGTCGCCTCGAACGAAGCTTCGGCAAAGTCAAGGTAAGCCTGTGCGGCTCGAATAAAGACCGTGCGATGGTGATAGTTGCCGTTTCTCATGGCGCCGCTCGCGTTCTCCGTCGCCTGCGGCCAGTGGAACTTCTTGTGCATGAAGCTTGTCTGCATTATGCTCTGGACGCGGGTGTATTGGTTCGTCAGGAACTGGTTGTAATCGAACCCGCCCACCCATGTGGTCGCATAATAGGGGTCTGCCGCCTTGGCGGTGAATCCGTCGTAATTGACGGCGACCGCATACTGGCCGTAAGAGGCTGCCCCGGGATAGAGAATGAATTGATAGAAACGCGGATCGCGATCCTTGTAGGGATTTTCCAAAGTGTACTCGGCCCTGGGGTCGGCGATGGGATAATAGGTACCGTCGCTGCCCATCTTGTCGAACATGTTGACAAAGTTGAGGGTCGGGGTCGGCAGAAGGGCCGCATTCTCACCGATCTGCGCCGACGAACCTCCCGGAGTAAGGTTGAATGTGCGGTTCCCGTTCGTTCCGCCCAGAGCGTGATTCTGGCGATTGTACCACAGGTGCTCCGGATTCATGGCGTTCATGTTGTTTGGCCACCAGTAGATGAAATTTCTCGTCCAGGTGTCGTTACCCACGCCGATCAGGCGGTACTGTTCGTTGTGGCCGTTCATATAGTCGATCACATCCCACGCGTAACGGGCGGCAACTTTCGCTTTCTCCGTGTCGTAAGGCTTCACCGAGGTGCTCTCGAGATCGTTCTGCATCAGGGGGCTGGCGGCGTAGAGTGCGGCCATGCTCCTGAAGGCCATTGCGGCCATCTTGTTGGGGCGGCCGGCGTTGGAGTCGTCCCACTGCTCGGGTAAAAGTGCGATAGCCTGTTCGATATCCTGCATCATCCACTCGTGCGAACCCTGGTAGGTCTCGCGGGGCAGGTCGGCATCTTCCTTGTCGGTAAAGGCGTGATCCATGATTGGCATGCCGCCGAAACGGCGAATGACCTCGAAATAGTGCCACGCCCTCAACATGTACGCCTGTCCGAGCAAAAGGTCTATCTGTTCGCTCGTGGCGTTCTGAATATTTTCCGCGTGCTCCAACACAAGGTTGCAAACGCGGATCGAACGTGCAGCCCTGCCGCTGACGGCGCCTCCGCTCACATTGACCCCAAGCTCCCACTCATCGGAGGTCTTGCTCGGCAACAACCAGTTGCCAGAATTGATGAAGGCGGCGCGATACTGCCCCACCCCGTCCCCGCCGGCGTTTGCCGTGGTGGCACATTCGTCGCTCAACTGCGTATTGTGGCTACGGTTGTTTTTCATGAAGTCGATGACATACTGCCTGTCCAGATTGAACATCGCATCATCCAGAAAAGCCTGGGTCATGGTGTAATCGGCGAACAGGACACTTTCGTCGACCCCGCTGCTGGGATTGCGGTCGAGAAAATCGCTGCATCCCGCGAGCGCGAAGAGCGCGATCGCAAAAATATATTTAATCTCTTTTTTCATGCTGTCGAATATTTAGAAGGCAAAGTTCAACCCCACGGTGTAACTTTTCGTTATGGGATACTGGTCCTGGCCGCTGGTTTCGGGGTCAAGACGTTTGTCCAGGCTCGTGATCGTGAACAGGTTGGTACCGGCCACGTAAACACGCAGGTTGTCGATCTTGGCCTTGCCGAGCATCGCCTTGGGGAAAGTGTAGCTCAACTCTACATTTTTCAGTCGAATGTAGGAGTAATCGACATAACGGAAGGTGTTTTCCGCCATGTTGGCCGCCTGTGTATCGCCGTTCAGGTGCACGGTCGGCCTCTTCACTCCCGATGAATTTGCCGTTGCGTATGTCCAACGATCGAGGGCGTTGGGCTGCCCCTTGATCTGGTTGTAGGGGAAGTCCAGGTAGTAATACTCGAATAGGTTACGGAAAATGCCCTGCGGCGAGTAGACCAACGCGCTGAAACCGAGGCCCTTCCAGTCGAAGCCAAAATTGAGGCTGAACGTCGCCTGCGGATAATTCAGTTTTTCGGTCACCACGCGGTCCTTATCGTCGATCAGACCGTCGCCGTTGAAGTCCATGTAGACCAGGTCGCCCGGGATCTGTATGCCGTTACTGCTGCCGATCTTCATCGACGCGTGGTTGAACACGTCGTCGATCGACCCGAAGTTACCGGCGGCAATGTAACGCTGTTGGAAGTCGATGGGCTTGCCGGCTTGCTGCAAGTGGGGCGGGTTCTCGATCGGGTCGTTGGGGTCGTCGCGAAAAACGATGCGGTTTTCGCTCGCGGCGAAGCTGAAGTCGACGAAGTAACTGAAATCCTTGCCGATCCTGTCTTTCCAGCCCAACTCGAGCTCTATACCGTGATTCTTGGTCTTACCCAGTCCCAGCGTCGGATAACCCGCGCCGAACCAATAGGCGATGGTGCGTGCCTGGGTGAGTATCCCTTCGCGTTTTTCGTCGTAGAGGTCGAGCGCAATGTCCAGCTTGTTCCACAGCGAGATCTCGAATCCCAGATTCTGCTTCGTTCCGGTTTCCCATCCGGCGGCGAGGTTGGGTGCATATCCCTCCCTGTATATCGAAGGTGCCGTCAGGTTGTTAATCGCTCCCAACTGAATGCCGTCGCCCGACTGGGTGAATGAACTCAGGTAGAGATAGGGAGAGGAGAGACCGCCCGGAATGGCGTCGGAGCCCACCTGGCCCCACGAGTAACGGACTTTGAAGTTGGTAAGCCATTCCCGGGCGCTTTTCATGAACGACTCCTCGGTGAGACGCCAACCCAGCGAGAACGACGGGAAGAACCCGAAGCGGTTCGAGGGGGCGAATTTCTCGGAGCCGGTGTAAGACATGTTGACCTCCACCAGATAACGCGATTTGTAATCGTATGTAACGCGACCCACCCAGTCCTCGCGGTAGCTGGGGAATTTCAGGATCATTTTATCGTTTTGTTTTTCGTTCATGATCTGGCGGTTCACAAGGGCGAGCGCCGTCACGTTGTGGTCGCCGAACTTGCGCGCGTAATTGATCGCGAATTCATAATACTGGCGGCGCGAATAGTTTCTGAGCGCGTCGTAATCGACACCCACGGGATAGGCCTCTGGCGCCTCGGAGTCGAAGAAACGCTGCGAGGTATAGGGATAACTTACCGTTCCGTCGGGATTGACCGTAGGCTTGGAATAGTCGTAAGTCCTCAGGTACCTCACCGCCATACGGTCGCGGGTAAAGATGTCGCCCAATTCCATAATATTGCCGGGGATGATGGTAGTTTCGGTCGACGATTGCGTATTGTAGGAGTACTGTGCGCTGAACGAGAGACCTTTGGTGATAAAGTCCAGTTTTTGATCGAACTTCAGGTCGTACCAGTTGCGCAAAGTTTTGAATGTTCTCTGTCCGCGCGACGCATATGCGGTCACGATGTTGAACATTTCGCTGTTGCTGTCGCCCCAGGTCCCGTCGCTGTACTTTATGGGGAACTGGTTGGTGGGCGACTGTATGAACTGGGCTATAATATTACGCTGGCCGTTGTTGCTGTTGAAGTTGTTGCGGTAACCCATGTTACCGGAGATGCTCACCGACAGGCTGGTGCTCGAGGTGAGGTCGAAATCGAAGTTCGAACGCCAGTTGTAACGGTTGTAATAATAGCGCGGGTCGAACTGCTCCTGCTTCTGGATCTTATAGTTGTCGCCCTCATGCATGTAACCAACCGAGGCGAAGTACTTCATAAACTCCGAACTTCCCGAAATGTTGACGTTGTAATTCTGTGAAACGGAAAAGGCCTTCACCATCTCCTTATACCAGTCCACCTGGGGGAAGACGTCGTTGTAAGGGCCGTAATTGCCCGTAGCGAAAGCGTTTTCCCAAGCCGAGATGGTCGATTCGGGAATGAGCGTCCATTTGTTGTCGTTAGCCTGCGCCTCGTTCCAAAGATCCATCGAGGTGGGGTAATCGGCCCACTTCAATTCACGCGTGGGCTGTCTGAAGCCGACGCTGCTTGAAAAGACTACCTTGGGTGTGGAACTGGTACCGCGTTTGGTAGTGAGAAGGATGACGCCGTTAGCGCCCCTCACACCGTAAACCGCCGTTGCCGAGGCATCCTTGAGGACGGACAACGACTGGATTTCGTTCATGTCGACATCGTTGAAGTCCCTTTCGACGCCATCCACCAACACGAGCGGCGAATTGCCGTTCCACGAACTTTTACCCCTGATGAGCAGATCGGCGCTATTGCTCCCCGGCTGACCGGTCTTGTTGATGGCGATCACGCCGTTCAACTTGCCCTGGAGCGCCTCGCCCACCGTGGCGATGTTTCCACCGGTAAGCAAATCCTCTCCGCCGATCTGGGTGATGGCAGCCACCGAGGAGGCTTTCCTTTGGACGCCGTAACCTACCACGACGATGTCGTCGATCTTTTCAATCCGTGCATTCATCACGGCCACCGGATTTTGCATAAATTCGGCTACCGTGATGCTAACCTCGTCGTAACCGAGGCTGGAGAAGAGCAGCGTCTGCTCGGGTTCGGCCTGAAGTGAAAACTTACCGTCCGCACCCACTATAGTTCCGGCGGATGTTCCTACCACAACCACCGTTGCTCCAATCAGGGGTTCGTTGGTTCCCCCGTCCAAAATGGTTCCGCTGACCCTCACCTGCCCTTGCGCATGAAGCGCAACCTGACAAAGAACAGCCACGGAAAACAAAATGGGCTTCAAATGTCTGTAAAAACTTCTCATAGGCTTAAATATTATGTATTTTGTATATTTTTATGCTATCTGGGGCGCGGCACGACCATCGTACGTTCTTCCCATGCCTCGTAATCGGTCACCATTTTTGTCAACCTTTCGGGATACGTGTTCGCTACGTTCCGCAACTCAGTGCGGTCTGTGTTCAGGTCGTAGAGTTCCCATTCGGCCCTGTTGCCCGGGCGCACGATCTTCCAACCGTCGCGCGAAATAAAGGCCCTCTCGTTGAAGTGCTCGAAACCGAGGTATTCGTGCCCCTGGCGCTCGCCTTCAGTGAAGATCGGCACAAGGCTCTCGCCCTCCATCGGGATGATGGCGTTGCCGCCATACTCCGTTGGATACTCTGCTCCGGCCAGGTCGATGCACGAAGCCATGATGTCCATCACGTGCCCTCTTTGCGAGGTGACGCTTCCACGACTTTTCTTTTGGATGCCTTCGGGCCAGAAAGCGATCATCGGGGTGCAGATGCCGCCTTCGTAGGCTTTCGCTTTCCAGAAACGGAACGGGGTGTTGTTGACGTTCGCCCACACGGGTCCGAGACCGGCATAAGTTGTCTGTGGACCAGGCAATACCTCTTTCTCGCGCGGATAGACGATCTGCCGTCCGTCGCGCGTCATGTCAGGACGATCGTTCTCGCCCGGGGCGTAGAATTCGCACTTTTCATTACTGCATCCGTTGTCCGACATGAACAGTATGAGAGTGTTGTCTAGCTCGCCGTTGCGTTCCAACGCAGCCAGAAGCTCCCCGATGCCGCGATCCATACGGTCGACCATCGCGGCGTGTACCGCCATTGCACGGGCATCCCACTCTTGTGTCGGATTTTCGCTCCACGGCTCGTCGAAATGGCGTGGCGAGAGATAGTCTTCCTGCCCCTCGAAGATGCCCAATTGTTTCATGCGCTCGTAACGAGCGTTGCGAACAGCCTCCCAACCTGCCTTATAGGTATCTTCATATTTGGCAATGTCCTCGGGCAGCGCATGCAACGGCCAGTGGGGAGCGGTGTAGGCCAGATAGAGGAAGAACGGATCGTCCTCTGCGGCATAACGGTCGACATATTCCACGGCCTTGTCTGAGAAGGCCTGCGTTATGTAATAATCTTCGGGTACTTCTTTGACGGGTTCTTCGCCTTCGACGAGGCTGAAGGGGTCGAAGTAATCGACCACTCCATATATAATACCGTAAAAGTCGTCGAATCCGCGGTAGGTGGGGTAATTGGCTTTGTCGGCGAACTGCGGATGGTAGACCTGCGCGCTGGTCCGGCTGGAGAGGAGTTTCGGCAACATGCCACTTACCCACCATACCCGTATTGTAACCCGCCCCGCCAAGCACCTCGGCGATCGTAACGGCGCTCGATGACAGCGTGCCGCGATAGCCCGGCTCTCCTGCGTCGAAGGTCATGCGCCCTATGCCCGCCTGATGCTGGTAGAGCCCTGTCAGCAGCGATGCCCGCGTGGGGCAACTGCGCGATGTGTTATAGAAACTGTTGAAACGCAATCCCTGACTGGCCAAACGGTCGAGGTTCGGGGTTTGGATCTCGCCGCCGTAACAGCCCAGATCCGAATATCCGAGGTCGTCGGCGAGTATGACAATGATGTTGGGCCTCGAATTTTTGGCCTCTGCTTGACATGACGTCGCCGCGCCTGCCAATCCAAGCAGCGAACACGGCACTATTAACGATTGATATTTCATGATTATTTATGATTTTTGTTCTGTTCCCGATGGTTTTTCCAATGTATCGCCGCGCCTCACGGGCCGTCCGAGGTCGGGTACTCCCCTTTGGTCGATCTCGATTCGCTTCATGTACACGGCGTTGATGTTATTGCCTCCCACTTCGCGTATTTCCGCGTCTTTGGCTTTGTAGACGAGCCAGTATTGGCTGCCGTCGGGCGAGGGCACGACGCACGGAGTTCCGGGGCCGTAGATCCCCGCCTCGCGATCCTGTTTCATAACAGGATGGGGGCGCTTTGTCCACGACGCGGGATCGAGCAGGTCGGCATCCTTGGCGGCCGACAGTTCACCAATAGCGGTGTGTGGCGTCCAGTTCGCGCTGGCCGAGTAATATATATAGGCCTTGTCTGTTTTGTCGCTGCAAAGAAATGTGGGGGATTCGTTCACAAAGAGCGGATAGGCTGTCGACTGGCTGCCGTTGGCATTAACCCACTGGCACTCCCATTCATACTCGGGCCGGGAGATGAGCACCCGCTCGCCATCCAACGTCCATGGGTTTTTCATTTTTGCGATGAATATGCACTGTGTCTCGGCAAAGACGCGGCGCGTCACCCATCCCGACCATATCATATAGAGTTCGCCGCGGAATCGGAACACGCTCGAATGGATCGCCCAGTTGTTGTCGGGGTCGGTGCTGATGTGCCCCAACATCCTGAACTCACCCTCGAGAGGGTCTTCAGATTCGTTGGAGAGCACATAGATTTGATGATTGTCGGTGTTCCCGTCGTCCGCCGTGGTGTACAGATACCACACTCCGTCGATATTCACCAGATTGGGCCGCCAAAGGTGCACGAGCCCGTAGTCATTCTGCATGTCGCAAATCTCCTTCTGCGGGACGTTCGCAAGGTCGGTCAGATCGTCGGTTACTTTCAGGAATATCTTCCCGAGGTCGTTCTGCGCAAAATAATAACGCCCCTCGTGAAACGTCACCCAGGTGTTCATGTTTCCCTCCAGTACCGGATTGGCAAACACCTCACCCGCATCCGTCTGCTTTTGCACACCGGAGCCGCAAGCCACAAAAAAAATGGAAAGAAGAAGGGTTGACCATTTCATAAAAGTTTCGGGTTTTATTTCATGTGCAAAATTCGTAATAAGTAGTGAGCCGGATTCTAAAATTATATTCAAGTTTGTTTAAAAATATGACCAAACCGCGCGGAGAGAGTGGCCCGGATATTAAAATTTCGTCATTTTTGATTAAAATCTTAAATCGCATCTCGCTGCGATCGCGTACCTTGCACTCGATTCTAAAGCATACTCATGACCTATGAAATTCTTAACGACATCTTCCATCGTTTGTGCGGTTGCCGGAGCCGGTTGTGCATCTCAGGCCGCTGCAAAGGAGCCTGCAAGACCCAATATCATCGTCATTATGTCCGACGACATGGGCTACTCCGACATCGGTTGTTACGGGGGCATCATCAAGACACCCAATCTGGACCGCATGGCCGAAAACGGTCTGCGTTACACCCAATTCTACAACACCGCGCGCAGTTGTCCCACGCGAGCATCGCTGCTCACCGGCCTGCATCCCCATCGTGCGGGCATGGGCCATATGACCGAAGACAGGGGCGAAGACGGCTATCGCGGTGAGATCAACGACAATTGCCTGACTTTCGGCGAGGTGTTGCGTCCTGCCGGCTACGGCACTTATGCCGTCGGCAAGTGGCACGTCACGCCGTTTAGAGGAGGCGACGGCCCGAAAAATAACTGGCCGTTGCAGCGCGGCTTCGACCATTTCTACGGTACTATCCCGGGTGGCGGCAGCTTCTTCGATCCTTTCGGCCTTTGCCGCGACAACACCGTCGTGACGGTGGCCAACGACCCGGACTACAACCCTGAGCAATTTTACTATACCGACGCCATCGCCGACAACGCCATCTCTTTCATAGAACAACACGAACGGCAGACCGACGATCAGCCCATGTTCATGTATGTCGCCTTCACTGCCGCCCACTGGCCCATGCACGTGCCCGAGGAGTATGTAAAGCCTTATTACGGCGCGTTCGACGAAGGGTGGGACGCCCTGCGCCGCCAGAAATATAACGACATGGTCGCACGCGGGATCATCAAAAAAGAGTGGGCCCTCAGCGAAGACCCTTCGGTGGACAAGTGGTCGGAGGTCGAAAATAAAGAGTTCGAGACACGCTGCATGGAGGTCTACGCCGGCATGGTCTCCAATCTCGACCGCAACATCGGCCGCATCGTGGAGAGTT
>QMCD01005351.1_pt1 | contig 13895 bp, 12 predicted proteins | sample 1821841 | NCBI WGS metagenome assembly QMCD01 (sample SAMN01991225, study PRJNA193472) | Termite gut metagenome, whole genome shotgun sequencing project. | isolation source: worker | host: Macrotermes natalensis | reverse complement strand
CGGTTACGCCTCGTTGAATGAAATCAGGACTGCCTTGATTGACTTCCGGGAATCCGGAAAGTTTATTGTTGCCTATTCGGGAAATTATACACAGGGGGCTTACTACCTCTGCTCGGTTGCCAATATGTTTTGCTTGAATAAAGAGGGAATCGTGGATTTCAGAGGAATAGCTTCTTCGTCGCTGTTTTTCAAAAACCTGTTGGAAAAAATCGGCGTAGAGATGCAGGTGGTAAAGGTCGGAACATATAAATCTTTTACCGAACAATTTACCAACGAGAAGATGAGCGAGGCAAACCGGGAACAAATGACCCAGCTCGCACAAACGATTTGGAACCATGTGCTTCAGGATATTTCTACCGGTAGAAAAAATGTTTCCAAAAGTAAATTAATCGCTGCCGCAGACGAATTTTTAACCTTTCAGCCGGCAGAAAGGGTGCTGGAGTTGGAAATGGTCGACTCCTTGATTTATCCGCACCAAATAGATAATATCCTGAATAGCTGTCTGGGAACCGACCTCAACGCAAAAGTTTCATTTGTTAAACCAATAGATTTAATTGAGACGGAAAATCTTAACAAATCGGCATCAGAAGATAAAATCGCGGTGGTTTACGCTGTCGGCGAAATTGACAACGGCAGCACGGACGGTATTCAAACGGGAAAACTTTTCAAATTATTGCAAAGCATAGAAAAAGACAGCTCAATCAAAGCGGTGGTATTACGCATCAATTCGCCAGGCGGAAGCGCGTATGGATCGGAACAAATCTGGCATGCCGTTTCGCTCCTGAAACAGAGCAAGCCGGTCATTGCAAGTATGGGCGATTACGCGGCATCGGGCGGATATTACATCGCTTGCAATGCCACAAAAATCGTAGCCAATCCGAATACTATTACCGGTTCTATCGGGATTTTCGGCGTAATTCCGAACATGGAAGGATTGATGAACAAAGTCGGCATCAGCCACGACATCGTAAAAACGGGCGAATTTGCCGATATGCCGACCATTTACCGCACAATGACCGATAATGAAAGAGGAATTATACAGCAATACGTTAACCGCGGCTACGATCTCTTTTTAAGACGCTGTGCCGAAGGACGCAATCTCCCGCCGGATTCTATTGCCGGCATTGCCGAAGGGAGAGTTTGGTCCGGCACGTCAGCTTTTTCTCTCGGACTTATCGACCGGTTAGGTACCTTACAGGATGCCATACAACTTGCTGCCGAAGAAGCCGACCTGACCTTTTACGACATCGAAGAATATCCCGAAAAAGAAGACTGGTTTACCCAACTGACGGAACTTCCTCAGAGCGGAATGGAAAAGTTATTTTTTAAAAACGTACTTACCGAAGAGCGGGCTATTTTGAATAAACTCTATAGAATCGACCGGTTACAGGCTGCAATCCCGTTTGACTTGAAGGTGGAATAACAATCATCTAAAAACTCCATAGTATAAGGTATTTTCAGAATAAAAATAAGTTTAATGTTTTTAAACAGTAATAGTTTAATACATTTTTATTAAAAAAGACATTAACTTGGAGCAATTTTTTACACTATAAATTTAACGGTGTAATATCAGATTTTTCGCTCCATGAAACACACACTTACTTACCTTTTATCTTTTTATTTCTTGTTCTGTACATTTTTATTATCAGCGCAAAATGAAGATACGCCTAATTTGAGTTTTGAACAGGGAACTTTTGCCGGATGGAATCTGTATTCTGGAGAGCATTACTTTGACGATGCCGGAAATAACACCATTCCGTACCTTCCAAGTGAAACGGACACGTACAAGACTGTTTGGACTCCGGTGACAGCAAACGATGCCGGACAGCGATTCCGGGTTATGGCAACCATCAACACCTCCGACCCGACGATTGCGTGTAACACTCCGCCGTTTCTGATCAATCCGCCCGGTATGCCACTGGTAGCGCGAGTCGGAGTACCGACTGCCACAGAAGGGTTGGATAAACCCGGCGCCGCTATGGGCTGTGCCGCCAATAATTGGGACAGAGGGAAGTATGCAACCGGAGAAAGAATGACCTATACATTTGTTGTAACGCCTCGAACGACATTATTAACTTACAGGTTTGCTGCAGTGCTGCATGTTCCCGATGACGACAACCATACCGGAGAAGAATTGCCGGTTTATAAAGTAAATGTAACCATTGTAGATTCGGTAACCGGAGATAAACCGGTGTTACCGTGTGCAGGATACGATTTGAGCGCCAATTTGAATGCGCCCGGTATTGAGCGAAACAAATCAACCGTTCAATGTCCCGCAGCTCTACGAAAAGCAAACAATGTCAATGCCAACGAATATATATTTCAAAACTGGACCACCGGGAGTTTTGACCTTTCTTCGCATATCGGAAAAAAAGTTACAATTGAAGTAGAAACACACGATTGCCTTTACGCGGGAAATCCCGGTTGTATTGTAGCCGGAAACCACGCTGCTTACGGTTATTTCTGGGCAGAAACGCGCGAATTGAAATTAAACGTCCAAAACTGCGTTGGCGAAGATGCCCGCATCACGGCTCCCGAAGGTTTTACCACGTACACCTGGAGGCGATCGGACAACCGCCCGGTCGATTTATCGGATGGTAACCCGCGAATCGCTTCCGTTCCACAAGCCCAGATGTCGCCCGATGTAACCTACTATTGTGAAATGCAGGGAGATTTAAACGGCTGTTCGCCAATTACACTCTCTACCGAACTGCTTCCGATTCTGATAACTCCGGCATTCTCATACAACGCGGAATTTTGCGAAGGAAAAGTCGCTTTTACCAACGAAACGACCATTACTGAAGATTCGATACGCGGCTATTTGTGGGATTTCGGCGATGGATTTACTTCGGATGAAGAAAATCCCGAACACGAATATGCTGCACCCGGTCAGTATCAAGTTTCCTTAACGGCATTTTCAGGACAAGGTTGCAAAGCGTCAAGCAGCAAACCGGTAGTAGTTCGCTTCTTTCCGGTATTGGATATTGACAGCGAAGAGACGATTTGTCAGGGCGAAGAGTTTGTCTTGAGCGTTTTCAACACAGATACCGGTAGCGAATTTTTGTGGAGCAACGGAGCGACCACGCAATCTATGACTGCCATCGCCGATTCGAGCCAATATTATTCCGTAACCGTAACCGACCGCTATCACTGTAAATACACCAAAGAAATTTACGTCGCGGTACAACCGGTTCCGGTTTTGATTATCACCGGAAACAAAGCAGTTTGTATGAATGACACCGCTACTTGGCGGGTGATTGGTCCCGATGGTTGCAGCTATATTTGGAATAATGGCACGACAACGGCTGAAACCAAAATCATACCATTGACCGACAATGAGAAGATTTCGGTTACCGGACGACTTGCCAACGGCTGCACAGCAACCTTAGATACGCTGGTTAAGGTAAATTACCCGCCAAGTGTTGAAATTACCGGAGTTGACAGTATTTGCCGGGGAACCTCAACTTTATATACCGCAACGGGAGCAACCAATTACGTTTGGAGTGACTTGTTCATGGGGGCTACCCGCACCATATCACCACAAATTGATACTACCTACACCGTTGTGGGAGTGGACGATAACGGTTGTAAATCAAGTGCAGTGAAGGGTATAAAAGTAAAAAGCGTACCAGCCATCTTTCATATAGCCAGTGATACAATTTGTACCGGCGAGATGTTAGGCATTTCGGTGCAGGGAGCCGACACCTATCGTTGGCAAGACGGTAAAACGGAGAGCTTTTATTCCGCCATCCCAACTGTTCCGGGAGATGTCGTTTATTCGGTAACAGGCGAATCGAATGGCTGTTTTACAAAAAAAGACATTCAGGTACACGTTTTGCCCTCTCCCGATGTTTGGATCGAGGGAATTAACCGGATTTGTTTTGGCGATTCTATCGTTTTGACTGCAAAAGGTTCCGACCGCTATAAGTGGAATACGGGCGAAACAACCGATGCGATTACCGTTTCTCCGTCATCAAGCAGCTCTTTTCAAGTACAGGGATTTGGTGAAAAGTGTACCAGAACGATTTCTCATGAAGTAACCGTACTTCAAAAACCGAAAATTTTTATTACCGGTGATAAAAGCGTCTGCGAAAATACATACGCCACATTGATTGCCCAAGGGGAAGGCATTACTTATACTTGGAACAACGGGATTATTTCGGATACCTTGACGCAATTAGTCGGTGTAGGCAGTTTCATGTTTACGGTCACCGGAACCGATGCCAATTTCTGTAAAGATACGGCATCTTTCACAATCAGTTCGGTGCCATTACCGGGCTTGTCCTTCACGGGAAGCCCGAATGTTTGTCTCGGAGAAACATTGACCCTGATCGGTCAGGGAGCCACCTCCTACCAATGGTCGGACGGTTCAAACTCGCCGGTATATACAGCAACTCCAACCACTTCAGGCATCGTTACAATGACCGGAACGGTAGCAAACTGTACTTCGTCCCTTGATATTCCGATTTGGATTCTAATCCCGCCCACCATTTTCATTACCGGCGACAGCGCCGTCTGTAAAGGCACGGAGTTTACCCTTTGGGCAAATGGAACCGATACGGATTCTTACGAATGGGATACGGGCGACAAAACAAGTTCGATCAGTTACCGACTGGAAGAAAATACTACCTTTAAAGTACGCGGAACAGACGTAAATACCGGCTGCGTGAGCGAAGTCAAAGCTGAGGTTAAACTATTCCCGGTTCCGGACGTAAAGATAAAACTGGAAGATATTTTCAGCTGCCCCGCACAGCCTGATACAGTTATATTGACGGTATCGGGAGGCACGAGATACCAATGGAGTAGCATACCGTATAATGGAGGCATCAACGAAAGAGCAAGCGAACGCCTTCGTTTTGAAATAGAAGAAAATACGCAGGTTTTTGTTGAAGGAGAGAGCCAATACGGCTGTTTAGCCTCCGATACGTTTATGGTAAAACGGCTGGTACACCCTCCTTTCGCTTTCGAAATTGATCCGAATGTGGTTGAACAAGGAAGCACAACCGTCCGTTTCAAAGGTCTGTCGCCAGGCGGTTACCAGTGGTATTGGACGCCGGGCGAAGACGCCGGCGAACGACAAGGAGACAATATAACACATTCATTCTCCGCGTTTGATATGGATGCTGACTCGATTCTTGTTACTGTTCGTAATATCAATGGTCGCGGATGTGGATACAAAGGTGAAGAATGGGTGTACGTATGGCGCGATTTCTGGTCTCCGGATGCTTTTTCGCCAAACGGTGATAAATTGAACGATACTTTCCATTTCCTGACAGAAGATTATATTTACAATTTTTCGTTCATAATCTTCAACCGCTTGGGCGAAATTGTCTTCACCGGAAAAAGCCCGACCGACGAATGGGATGGAACCCGCGACGGTCAACCCTGTCCGTGGGGCGTATACGGTTGGGTAGTCAACTACAAGAGCGACTATAAAGGCGTTCAGAAAGAGGGAGAAAAAAAGGGATTTGTAACATTGGTTCGATAACTGGTTTGATATGGGGAAGAATATGAGAAAAAACGTCGCTACAATATTCCTGCTTTTTATTACCGGCTACCTGCTGAATGTGCAGGGACAGGACTATACCTTTTCAAACCATAACATAAGTCCCCTTCAGCCTCAATCCGGCGCTTGCGGGAAACGTGAATGCGATGCGCTTCGGATTAAACTACCGCCAACAGTGGCCTTCGCTCGGCAATAAATATCATACCGTGAGAGCCTCTTACGACCAAAATATCTACAAGCAAATGAGCGCTATCGGCGCCTCTTACACCTACGATAATATGGCAAACGGCGTTTTTCAAACTAACGAGTTTGCACTGATTTACAGCCATACTTTTCGCGTACAGGAAGAGATGTTTGTGCGTTTAGGCTTACAGGCGTCGCTTTTCGCCAATTTTCTGAATATGAATAATCTGACATTTGAGGACCAGTACAATGCGCAAACGCGACAAACACTACCTTACAGCATTGAGGAGCTGGATTCGGACAGCCGGCTGTTTCCCGACTTCACATTCGGCGCCTGCTTTGTGATCGAAAACAGGTTTTCAATCGGCGGTGCTGTTGCTCATTTAGCCGAACCGAACAACGGATTTGCCAGACTGGAATACAACAAGTTATACCGCAAATTTGTCGCTCACGCCAACTTTACGCAAAATTTGGAAGGCAGTAACGGACTTTGGGGCAGGCACGGCATTCTTTCCGAAAAATATTTTTTCGCCAACGCCTCCTATCAACAGCAGTATGATTTCAAATTAGCGCATTTGGGTATTGGGTTTGCATTCGATCCGTTCATCGCCGGCGCATCTTTTAAGAATACCTTCGGCGATATAAACTCGCTTTCGTTTATGCTCGGCGGTAATTATAAAGGCTTACAACTCTACTACATCTACGATTTGCCTGTCTATACAAAGGAAAACGGCTCGTGGTCGCACGAATTTTCGTTGATCTATATTTTGCAAAAAGAAGAAAAATATCCTTGTCCGGTAGTGTACTGGTAAAGCATATTTTATGAATTACGTGAGTTAGAAGTTGAAAAATTGGTGATGATATAAAAAGTATGATGGTAGATTTTTTACATCACTACCGAAAAATTAAGGGTTTCAACTTCTAATGTTGTCTATTTGACTGATTTCAAAATATTTATCGTCTTTTATTAATTTTACAAGATACTGACAATCAATAATTTACCAGATCATTTTATCTCATAAACTAAACATGTGAAAGTTTGAAAGCATTTACTCTGCACTTTCGTTCTTCCGCGATTTCATACCGTCTCTTTGCTTCTCCCGATACCGTTCCCTGCGCCGGTATACAAACCAAAGCACAACCAAAACAACACTCATCAAGGCAATTCCGAGTAACGCCTGCATCTCTGTAACAGTTCCTCTTGTATAACCCCAAACGAACATCCCCACAGCATAAGCAAAGAGAGCCAATACAATTATTGTGTACTTCTTCATAAAATTCACTTCTCGTTTTTTAGACAAAGATATCGAAATAAACTATATTTGTACGTTGATACAAGAAATTAAAAACTCGGTTATGTATAAAATTATTAAAAGAATAGAAATATCGGCATCGCACAGGTTGAAAACATCTTACGACAGCTTGTGCAACCAACTGCACGGACACAATTGGCTCATTACTGTTCATTGCCGGTCCAAAGTGTTGGATGAAAACGGAATGGTAGAAGATTTTTCCGCCATTAAAAGTTCTATACACAGAAAATTGGATCACAAATACCTGAATGATGTGCTTCCGTTCAACCCGACTGCCGAAAATATCGCTGCATGGATTTGCGAACAAATTCCAACCTGCTATAAAGTGGAGGTACAGGAATCGGAAAACAACACAGCCGTTTATGAAAAAGATTAACGAAATCTTTTACTCAATACAGGGCGAAGGTTTTTTTACGGGAACGCCCGCCGTTTTTGTCCGTTTTTCCGGATGCAATTTGAATTGCGGCTTTTGCGATACGCAGCACCGGGAAGGAGAAATGATGACTCCGGAAGAGATTCTCGCAAAAATCGCTCCATATCCGTCCAGGCATCTCATTTTCACGGGAGGCGAGCCGGGTCTTTTTGTTGATTTTGATTTTGTCCGATTTTTCAAAAATGCCGGTTATTTCATCCAAATAGAGACAAACGGCACTTGCCGACTCCCGAAAAATATCGACTGGGTAACTTGCAGCCCGAAAGAAAACCTGCTTTTGAAAGAAGCCGATGAGTTGAAAGTTGTTTATACGGGGCAGAATCTGCCGGAATTTGAAAATTTCAGCGCTTCCCATTATTACCTTCAACCATGTTCAATGAAAAATACGGAAGAGGTTATTAACTACATAAAATCCAATCCGCAGTGGCGGCTAAGCATACAATTACACAAGTTGCTTGATATTCAGTAAAACCATTATATTTTAGATTTCCGTTAATATTGCATCTCCCGTTTCGGCAAGCAACAGTTTTTGAGAAGGCGAAATAAAAATCTCTTCCAGCGGATTTTCGGTACAGATTAAATTTTCCAAATTTTTACACGGAGATATATCCAACGTATGTAACTGATTGTTTGTGCAATCCAAAATGATTAAATCCTTACAGTTAGAGAGGTTTAACTCCTTTATTTCATTGAAAGAGCAATCCAGGTAATAGAGATTGGGGAAAAATTTCAAGTCCAATTCATCCAGGTTATTGTTCATACTGTAAAAATACCTCAATGCTTCATATTTATTCCGCTTAATGATTTCCTTATCCAGGTAATTAAAGGAACAGTCTAAATATTCAACATTGTTTTTCGGATGCAAATATAAATCTCTCATTTTGTTCTGCGTACAAATTACGCTGCTAAGATTATCGTTCGAAGTAAGATTCAAAGTAGCAACCTCATTTTTGGACAGGTCTATTTGACGAAGATTTTTGCATTGTGAAACATCCAACTTTTCGATTACATTATTGCTGCATTGCAAATCCCACAAGTACGGAAAACCGACAACAGTAAGTTCCAAAAGCCGGTTATTGTTGCAATGTAAGGAAATAATCCGGTTATCTTTCGGGATTTCCAGCTTTCTTATATTGAGATTATCCAAATATAATCCGATTAAACGTTTAGGTGTCGACTTATTCCATTTAAAGTAATGATTTCCTTTATTATCCGGCTCTTTTGTCCATTCGGAAAAGATAGCTTTCCTTATTTTCAACTCATTATCTTTTATAATCCTGTTTATAAAGTCAACGTCTCCCTGAAAAAAAAACGAGTTTTCTTTTTTTAACGTTTTTTTCTTTTGAAAACAACAAAAAAGACTTTTGAACCATATTTTAATAGCGTTTCCTTTCATCAAAAATAAATATTGTGGTGTTTTTCCATGTAAAACGATTCAAATTAAAATTTGTTCAACGCTGTTTTTGTTTTTTCTCAATCCTTGCCGTAGAAGCATAAACGCCAACCAGGCAAAGAGCGGCAAAAATAATAAAGGTCATTTGCATACTCTGCATGAAATTGGCGTGAAGTCCGGAAGTGATTTTATTGTTTCCTACGTAAAATGAGATCGCCATTCCGGCAATTCCCATACTGAATGCCTGCCCTGCCAGCCGCATAGTTCCGGTTGCAGCAGAGGCTTGCGTGTAATTTTTTCTTTCCACCGAACTCATAATCACGTTTGTATTAGGCGAGGAGAAAATGCCGAATCCCACTCCCAACAGCATCAGTAATCCGATCAATATCCCGAAAGGAGTTGATTCGCCGAGAAAAATGAGACCGGAGAGAACCACAACGATGATGCTCATTCCCGTCGTTGCCAGCTTGCCGGATGAGTAGCGCATTGTTAAATTTCCGGCAATGAGCGAAAAGACGGATTGCACACACGCCTGTACGATGAGAATCAACCCTGCCTGACTTGCCTCCAATCCGCGCACATACTGCAAATAAAGGCTCAGCATAAACGCAATTGCCGCCGTTGCCGCATAATTAATCAGCGCAGCTAACGAGGAGAGGGTAAAAACCCGGTTTCCACTAAACAGCCGCACATTGAAAACGGGCGAAGTTTGCCGTTTTTCAAAAAGGATAAAGGCAACAAAAACACCGATTCCTATAATTAGAAAAATCACTCCCTGTATATGGACAAGCGAGGAAAACCCGTAAATAACGCTCGCCAATCCTACTCCGTAAAGAATACTTCCCACGATGTCGAATTTTTCTCCGCGTGCCTCTATCCATTCTTTTTTGAGGATAAAAAAAGAAAAAATAAACACCAAAATACCTACTCCGGAAGAGGTGAAAAAGATACTTTGCCAACCAAGATACTGTGTCAACATTCCGCCCAAAAACGGACCGGCTGCCATTGCCGCATATACTACTGCAGTGTTGATTCCCAAAGCTTTTCCCCGACTTTTAGCCGGAAAAAGCGAGGTAATTATGGCAATATTTGTTCCGAACATCATTGCGCTTCCAATCCCTGACAGGAAACGGAAAGCGATGAGCATACCTTCGCCGGTTGCCAATCCGCACAGACCGCAGCCAAGCGAAAAAACAAACAGTCCCAGCAGAAATATTTTTTTCCTTCCCACCAAATCCGCCACCCGGGCAAATGGGATTTGAAAAACAGCAGTAGAAATCAGGTAAACCGTAGCCATCCACGTCAGCGTTACCGCTTTCATCGAAAAGGCATCACTGATTTTGGGCAGTGCCAAATTCAACGAAGAACCCATAAACGGTACTAAAAAAGCTGCCGTACAAACGACGATTAACCCTTTCCGGGAATCATTACTATTCGCTGTCATTCATCTTTCCTTTCTAACGCTTCTTCTTGAGAATCTCTTCTGAAGTAACTAAAATAAACTGTTGGTCAGTACGCAACTTTACACCGCGAAAATTTTAAACAACGTTGATTCGGATATAAATTCAACATTTCCGATTTTCCAAGCGGCAGACTGTATTTTTGAAGTACAAACAAACGGAATTAAGCCCGCAATCCGCGCATTTGGGGTTCCGCGCCGTACAGACATACCGACCATGCAACACCAGCCAATGATGCGCTTTTCCTAACAATTCCGCCGGTATATTTCCAGTCAACTCCTTTTCCGTTTCAAGCGGTGTTTTTGAATTGCGCGTCAGTCCGATACGGTTGGAAACACGAAAAACGTGCGTATCTACCGGCATTGCCGACTTGTCAAACGCAACCGTAACCATGACATTTGCCGTCTTCCGCCCCACTCCGGGCAGCTTTTGCAGTTCATCCGCGTCATCGGGAATTATTCCGCCAAAATCCAGCAAAAGCATACGCGACATATTGTATAAATGAGCAGCCTTGTTATTCGGATATGAAATACTTTTTATATATGTCAGAATTTCTTCCGGGGAACTTTTGGACATTGATTCGGCATCCGGAAAACGGGTAAAAAGAGCCGGAGTAACCATATTTACCCTTTTATCCGTACATTGAGCCGAAAGAATGACGGCAACCAACAACTCAAAAGTATTCCGGTAATGCAATTCGCTTTCGACTGCCGGCATATTCTCCTGAAACCAGTCAATAACTCGTTTATATCGCTCTTTTTTTGTCATTATAACTTTTTGTTAAGGTTTAAACCTTAAATATTAAAACGGGAGATCATCCGCCGCATTTCCTCCTGAAGCCGGTACATCTTGCGCGGTGAATGGCGGTGGCATCTGTTGTCCGGAAAATGGAGCCTGCGAATCGGCAACCGGTATCCCTCCGCCCTGTTGCTCAATCACCTTCCACGCCCGGATGTCGTTGTACCAGCGACCTTGGTATTCGCGGCAGTCTATATCAAAGCTGACAGTCAAGTTTTGTCCTTCCTTTATATTAAACTGATCCACTTTTTCGCCCCAAAGGTTAAAACACACTTTTTTCGGGTATTGCGAATCGGCGTTGTATTCCAACACATACTCCTGTTTTTTCCACTCTCCGTTTCGCCCCTGTCCGGTCTGAACCGGAAGTACGGCGATAATTCTACCGTTTAATTCCATATTTTTTATATTTCAAATTTTATATTTTATATTTCAAGATTTCCGTCAAAACAACCTGTCTTGAAATCATTTTAACTGATAACTTACAAAAGCTATTTTTTTGCTGTCGGGCGACCACGAGTTAACGTTCAGCGAACCTTGTCCGCCAAATAACGCAACTAAGGTTTTGATATTTTTGCCGTCAGCATCCATCATTCGAATTTCTACGTTTTTATTGGCGGGATGATCTCCGGGGGAAACATCTTCTTTCCGATATGAGACAAAAACTACCTGCTTTCCATCCGGAGAAAGATGCGGAAACCAGTTATTCCACTCGTCAAAGGTCATTCGCGTCTGTTCGGAACCGTTAGGATTCATCCGCCAGATTTGCATCAATCCGCTGCGAGCGAACCGAATTAAACCAGATATGCTTTCCATCGGGCGAAAACTCCGGACCATCGTCCAATCCGGGTTCGTTCGTAAGCGGCACCTCATTTCCTCCACCGGCAGGAATGGCGTAAATATCATACTGTCCGTTTCGCTCGGCGCAATAGACAATTGTCTTGTCATCGGGCGACCAGCCGTGCAGGTAGCTCGGAGCGATGGGCGTGATCAATACCGGATCACCTCCTTTCAGCGGAAAAGTATAGATGCGGGATTCTCCATCCTCCTTGGTGTGATGACTCACGGCAATTGATTTTCCATCGGCAGACAAAACGTGGTCGTTATTGCAATGCGTACAAATGCCGGAATAAATCTCCTCGCTTTGTCCGCTTTCCAAGTCATACCGAAATATCCGTCCTCTACTGTTGTAAATCAGCGAAGTACCATCATACGTCCAATTCGGAGCCTCAATTAAATACTCAAACGATTGCAAAAGAATTCGTTCGCTATTCTCCAAGTTGTAAATCTCAAGAAAACTGCGAACATTCCGTTCCTCAATTTCTTTCGGTTGCGATAATACTTTCATATTATAATTAAAAATTGTAACGCAAAACTACAATTTTTTATGGTTTTTGAGAAAAATAATAAAAATAAAATGTCTTGAATCAAGTTCGAATAGATTACACCTTCGCCACTTTTTTCAAGATCACCCCTTTATCCGTATAAACTTTTAACAAATAAATACCCTGCGGTAAAGCGGAGACGGATATTTTTCCGGTAAAGTTGATTTCGGTTATCAATATTGTACCTGATAATGAGCCGATTTCTACTTTTTCAATTCTTAATTCTCCGCCTTCAATTCTCAATTCATCTTTGGCAGGATTTGGGTAGATTTGCAGAGATACGTTGTTAACTGTTTCGACCGCATTGCGGCTTAGAATATTTACCGTAACTTTAGCAAAATCGCTCAAACAGCCTGCTCGTGATTGGCTTTTTACCCAATAATCATAGGTATTCTTATCCTTCTCAGAGTGAATAGGAGCTTTCGGCGAACACGCTTGTGTCGGATCAGTGTACCAGCAAAGAGAGTAGTCTCCGATTGACATGGCACCTTCGTTTATGCTGACCGGAAGGTCATCTGCCAATACATTGATATCACGAGTAATCGGCAATTGAGGCAACGGATTAACCGTTATCGTAAAGGTCTCAATGGCATTGGAATTGACACAACCATACTCGGAAACAGGCGTAACTTTTATTTGGGCGAATTCTGGTTTTATTATATTTGCATTTGTGACAAAAGAGAAAATATTACCCGTACCGGATGCAGGCAAGCCAATATTCGGATTGTTATTCGTCCAAGTAACTTTTGTTGCGTCTAAATTCGTACCGGTAAAAGCCGGTACGTCTATTATCTCTCCGGCACAAGTCTCAATATTAATAATACTGCTCCCGCTTATAATTGGAACAGGTAATTCAGAACAGTCATCTTGAGCAATCACCTTGTTTGTGAAAGTACAATAGCACAGCAACATTGCTGTCATAAATAATTTTGTTGCGTTTGTAATTCTTTGTTTCATATTTATTTAATTTTAATATTAATACTTCCACTATTCGGACAACAAAACTACAACTTTGCAGTGTAAATTCACACTTAGTTATCCACAATAAATTTTCAAATTATATTTTTCGTTTTTATTACTACAAATAATCAGTAATCAGAGGGGCGAATTTACAATTATTTTTGAAATAAACTGTACATTTGTAATCAAACACTAATCAACAAAATTATGTCTCAACCTTTGGCGGAACGTGCGCGACCGCAAACGATAGAAGATTACATCGGTCAGAAACATTTAGTGGGCGAACAGTCGATTTTGCGTCGAATGCTCGAATCGGGACACGTATCCTCGTTTATTCTTTGGGGTCCTCCGGGAGTGGGAAAAACAACTCTGGCGAACATTATTGCAAAAAAACTGGAACGTCCTTTTTTTACGCTGAGCGCCGTCAGTTCGGGCGTGAAAGAGGTGCGCGAGGTAATTGAGAAAGC
>QMCD01003338.1_pt1 | contig 13899 bp, 8 predicted proteins | sample 1821841 | NCBI WGS metagenome assembly QMCD01 (sample SAMN01991225, study PRJNA193472) | Termite gut metagenome, whole genome shotgun sequencing project. | isolation source: worker | host: Macrotermes natalensis | reverse complement strand
TAAAAAGAATAGATTTTCTCCCGCGAACCCATGTGATTTCCCCGCACCAGTCGCCGTTACTCTGAGATAGAAGGTCTATTACGAATGGTTCTTTATGGAAGTCGGAGCCTACACCTAATATCTCAAGCATCTCCATGATAGTAGAAAAACGCACAGTCTCTTTTCTGTCAAGCCATGTGATTTCACCATGCCAGTCGATGTTATGCTTAGGTAGAAACTCGATAATAAACGGTTCTTTTCGGCCAATTCCCCCTGATAAACTTGCAAAGACCATCTTTATCCTCCATCAATCGCTTAAAGGTGAGTATACGGGGCGGATTCCCTGCTTTCAGATGCGCGTTCAATTTGCTTTTCCTTGACAAACTGATAAAACCGTTCTTTTTGCTCCTTGCTCGCATTGACAAACTCAATGGCGGCTCGGAAAGGATAGTTTTCCTTTTCACTTTCAATGGTCTCTGTGCGGAGGACAACGCCATCGACTGTTTCGTGCTGACCAATGCTGAAAGCTAAGGTTATCCTTTCTTTCTCGGTCAGCAGTTCGTTAGTGTCGATCAGTACGCCGCCGTCGCTGAAATTAACCATCCTACCGTCGAACGGCGGCTGCCCGGTTCCCTCTGTGCGCCTGAGTGAAGCGGTTATGGAGAGCGGCAGACGATAGCATCCCCTTCGCTGGGAAGGCTCAATATTACCAAGCGGCTCCAATTTGGCGTAAACCGCGCTTTCACGCTCGATTCTTTCGACAAAGCGCGCCGGTATCACGAACATTTCCGAGGACTCTTTTCTTTTCCTCTCAGCAACAAAATACACCAGAAGCATTTCGTCGCGCGGCAACGGATAAACAGCGCCTTGATACTCCGGCGGGCGGATCAGGAAAAAGCCGTCAGGGTATACTTCCTCAATGACAGACGGCAGGGACAGCGGTTTTCTGTTGCCTTCTTCGTCGAATATCCTTATGTCCACAGACACCCTTGTGCCTTCGGTTAATTTTTCAACATGCTCGTCCGTCCCGCGAAGCAGCGTTAAATCAGCTATCCCCTCGCGGCGCGGCTTGTATTGCGCGTTTCCGTTACCTGTCAAATGTCTGCGGAGCTTCTCCCTCATACCGTCAAAGCTGATCGGCTTTCCAATATGACCGTTCATTCCCGCGGCGAGACACTCCTCAATATCGCTTTTGAACACATTGGCCGTCATTGCGATAATAGGGATTTCCTTGCACCACCCGGCAGGGAGAGCGCGTATCCGGCGCGTTGCCTCAAGACCGTCCATAACCGGCATTTGCATATCCATGAATATGATGTCATATCTGCCAGGATCGGATTCCATCATGCTCAGCGCGTTTTTCCCGTTTTCAGCGCAGTAAATTGACAGCCCTGTCCCTTCAAGAAGCGTTATGACTATTTCCCGGTTGATTTCAATATCCTCCGCAAGCAACAGCGTTTTCCCTGTAAATTCATTGGCGATGTCGTTTTCCTGACCGTCATGGGGATTGCCGAGGCACTCGTTCATACAATCTACAAGTGAGGAGGAAAAAACCGGCTTAACAATACCCTTGTCGGCGCCGCATCTGCGAACAGTTTCTTGAAGGGTTTCCCATTCGTCGGAGGAGATAAGCACCACCGCGCCGCGCGCACTGCGAGACCTGATCGCGGCTGTCAGTTCAGCGCCGTCCATGTCGGCCCCATACACATCAACGAAATATATGTCGAAGCCGCCGTGCTTGTCTATCAGATGGCAGGCAGTCAGACCGTTCGCCGCCGTTTCGCACCGCACCCCCAAACGGTCAAAGGTTTCTTTGAAGTATTGGCGCTGAAAGCCGGAGCCGTCCACAACCAAAACACGAACCGTTTCCCATACGACGCCGGGATTAAGCAGAGAACGGAGGTTATTGACGCCGCTGGGAACCTTTATGGTGAAGATAAAGCGCGCGCCCTTGCCCGGCGCTGAGTCTACCCATATCCGCCCGTCCATCATCTCAACGAGCCGCTTTGAAATTGACAGACCCAGCCCTGTGCCGCCGAACTCCCGGCTGACACCGCTCCCTGCCTGACCATAGGAACGGAACAGCTTCACCTGCTGTTCGGCGGTAAGCCCGATTCCGTTATCGGCAACCTCCACTTTGATTTCATTGATTCCATTCTCTGTCCCCACCAACGAGACGTTTAGCTTTATTTCCCCGCGTTCCTGTGTAAACTTAGCGGCGTTTGACAAGAGGTTTATGATGATTTGAGCCAGTCTCTGATCGTCTCCGATCACGAAGCGCGGCACATCGGCAGATACATTGACGGAAAGTTTCTGTTGCTTTTCATTCGTGCGGCCGCCCACCACCGTAATAACCTTTTGCAGCATTTGTTCAATATTGAACTCTACCGGCGAAAGCTCCAGCTTACCCGCTTCTATTTTGGATAAGTCAAGTATGTTGTTGATTACTCCAAGCAAATGTGTGGCGGCTTCCTCGATTTTATCCAGCGCGTAGTTTTTCCGCACCGCTTCGGCTGATCTGAGGCCGATGGCCGTCATTCCGATAACAGCGTTGAGCGGTGTGCGCATTTCGTGGCTCATGCTGGACAAAAACTCGCTTTTCGCGACACTTGCGGCTTCCGCTCCGGTCAGCGCGTACTGTAGCTCAACAGAGGATGACCGGAGCGTTTCCTCCATTTCATGCCGGACAAGCGCCTCAACGATCAATTCACTTGCTGAGCGCAGAATGGCTCTCTCGCTCTGTGTGAATTTCCGTTCCCTGTGGCAATCGTCAAAGCCAATGAACCCCCAAAACTCGCCCGCCAGAAAGAGGGGTACAGCCAGTATCGAAAGGACATTCTGAGGAACCAGGATGGCTTGCTCATTTTCTGACAGATTGCGGACAAGATCATTCACGCATTCCCCTTTTGAAAGGGTTTCTTCCCATTCCGGCACACTGTCGGCGTAGGAGGTTTCCAAAGCGAAGTCCTTGCCCTGCTGCGCTTCAGCGCCCTCCGACCACTCGTAAACCTGATAACAGCAAAGCTGTTCGTCCTTTGTGAAGTTTTTCCAGAGATACACCCGGTCAACCTTTACGGCCTCGGCCATGAGCTCCATCGCGTGAAGCAAATCGTTGTCAAAGGAATCAGCTTTCGACGCGAGGAAAATAGACGATATGCGGTTCAGCGTTTGAAGCAGATTGGTCTTGCGCTCGATTTCACCCATCATTCGGTTGTATTCCCGCATATCATGCGCGTATCCGGCAATCAAGTATTCATCGCCGTATTTAACGCGGGCCAGCGTGACTTGAGTGGGGATCATAGTTCCGTCAAAGGCGCGGTGCAACCACTCAAATTTGCAATACCCTTCGGTAAACGCCTTGTCTAACATACGAAGGTTGGAATCCATAGACCTTTTCCCGTCAGGCTGGTATTCGGGAAATGAATCGGAAAACCGCTTCAAACAATCCTCTTTGCTGTCAAACTGGTACAAACTCACAGCCATCTCGTTGCAATCTACAGCCTGATAATTCGCGTCCCAAAGCACACAGCTTAGAGGGGTCGCTTCCAACAGGAGCTTCGCGTGTTCGTCAGCCGCCCGCGCCCGCGCCGCTTCCTCGTTACGGATGATCGCGCCTGCCATTGTAAAGCTCGCGGAGCGCAGAATATTGACTTCATCCGCGGTAAACTCCCGTTCATCCGTTAAATCCTCAAAAAGAACGAAGCCCCAAAATCCGCCCTCATTGACTACGGGCACGGCAAGCACCGAACGACAGCCGAATTGCCTCAGAGCCTCGGCCTCCGGCATTAGATAGATTGGACCGTTTATGCACTCACCCGCGGAGAGGATATTTCTCCAGCGCGGTATATGGCGGTCATAGGTGTTCTCTCTAAGTTCCTCTACCGTGGGGATAGAGGAATCCGCTTCCCGGCTCCACCGGAATATCTGCGAAGCGTACAGGTCATCCGGCTTTGCGATGTTGCGCGACACCGACATCCTATCAATGCGCGCTATTTTCGCGATAATACCGACACATTCGCTCATTGTTTCCTCAAATGCCCCGTTGCCTGCCGACAGCAAGGTGGATGTAGCGTCGTTCAGGGCGCGCATCATTTCCTCGCGGCGGGTAAGCGCTTCTTCCGCCATTATCAGCGCGGTAATGTCAATAGCATATTCCAGATGGGCTTTCTGTCCTCCGGGCCAGTCAATCAACCGGGCGGTTTTATGGAATATACGACCGTTCAGCGGCTCTTGCTGATCCCATTCAAATGTCTGCTCAGGATTATGTATCAGTTGCTGGTAGGGGCATGTTTCGCAAGGCTCGTCCCGGTCTTGGAGCAGCTTATAGCATGTCTCCCCCACGCCGTCGCCTGTAACGCCGAAATACTTCCTGATGCTGTCATTGAGAAAAAGAATCTCGCCATCCTCCGGTTTGCAAACCGTAACGAGAGCTTCCATGCCATTTAAGATGCTTTTCAGAATTGTCTGTTGTCTATTTTCGGCTGTTATGTCATGTATCATTTCGATGAAGTAGGTAATTTCGCCGTCTGCGTTTCTCAGCACCTGAACCTCAACCCGGTATGACGAGCCGCCGTGTTCAAAAAACGTCTCTGTCAATCCATGCCGCGCGCGGGCTAAGCTGCAATTCTCCGTGCCGCAGATACAGAATTTTTGATGCTCACACGTTTTCCCCAGCATTTCCTCGCGGTCAATTCCAAATAGCTTTTCCGCGGATGCGTTTGCATATACCCAATTTGTATCCGCATCCGCGATCCTCACAGGGAAAGACATAACTTCCAGCGTTGACATGTAAAGACCGGCTTCTACAGGAAGCCCTGTCATTGTCATAGCTCCCGACACAAAACTCCCTCCCATCTGTGCCTACAGCCACATCAATACTTGTTCTGCCCGCTATGAACGCCACTTAGCGCAAAGCCGGAGCTCTCAGACGCGCCGAGCTGCTTTATCGCCGGATTGGAATTTATTGTAATATTGTGCCCGTCACCGTCGCCTTTGATTTTGAACTGCGCGATCTGCTCGCGCAGCATTGCCGATTGTCCGCTCATCTCCTCGGAGGCGGCGGCGCTTTCCTCAGCGGTGGCGCTGTTTTGCTGCACAACCTGAGCCAACTGCTCAATGCCTTGATTGATCTGAGCAATAGCATGAGACTGTTCTTCCGACGATTCGGCAATATCCGCGACAAGGCGGCTGCTGTCGTTAATACCTGAAACAATCTCCGAAAGGCTCGCTGAGGTTTCACCAGCTATGCGAACACCCAATTCTGCCCGTTGCATCGAACTGGCAATGAGGACCTCTGTGTCCTTTGCGGCATCAGCGCTCTTAGCCGCCAGATTCCGAACTTCCTCGGCCACAACAGCGAAGCCCTTACCGTGCTGACCCGCCCGCGCCGCCTCTACAGCGGCGTTTAGGGCGANNNGTCTGGAACGCTATATCGTCTATCACTTTAATTACCTTGCTGATGTCCAGACTGGATTGGTTGATTTCCCTGACCGCGGTAATCATTTCATTCATTTGGCGGCTGCCTTGCTCCGCGTTGCCCTTGATCTTTTCCGCTAGACGGGAGGCTTCTCCGGCTTCGTTGGCGTTCGCCTTTGTCTTTTCGGTTATCTCGGAGATAGCGCTTGAAAGCTGTTGAATTGTTGCGGCCTGTTCCGTAGCACCCTGCGCGAGCGCCTGCGCGCCGTCCGCCACTTGGCTCGCACCCGTAGATACCTGTGAGGACGCGGAATTTATCTCGCTGAACATGCTGTTCAAATTGCCTGTCATTTTTTTCAGCGACAGACCCAGCGTATCCATATTGGACAGAGGGGCAAGCTCTGTGGTCAGATCGCCGTCAGAGATCGTTTCCAAAGCCTTGCTGACTATGCTGACGCGCGTGATAAATTCTGTCGTGGCCGCGATAGTCTGTCCAATCTCGTCTTTTCTCCTGCCGTAATCCCCAAGAACCTTAGCGTCCTCCGGTTGCAAGTTGATGTTGCCTGTTCCTCCCGCCTGTTTCATAAAAGCTGTGAGCGGAACCAAAGGCTTACTGATAAGCCCGGATATGTATAGCGCGAGAAAGACGGCAATAATGACACTCACCGCCAGAACCGATACAAGGATAACGGTGGTGCGTGAAGCCGTATCTGCCGCTTCAATCGCCATATCGGTGGTCAGCGTATCCGCGAAGTCTACAAGAGCGGCCACGCTGTTTGCCAGAGGCGCTACCGTCGCGGCCACATCATCCAACTGCCCTACCATTTCTTCATCGGAAGTGTTCGGATCAATAATTGCTTCCATAAATACGTCGCGGGCGCTTGCAAACGGTATGTATGCGGTGTCGATGTCCGCCATGAGCTTCAAACCCGTTTCGGTAATCAGCATACCCGCTACTTGCTCATGCAGTGTATCGTAGTCACCTTCCAACGTAATGACTTCCGCAAGGTTGCTGTCCCTCTCAGTTTCCATGCTCATCACATGGTATACCGCAGCACCGCGAAAACCCGCTCGTTGCGCCTGTATGTTGCGGTTCATACGGGCGGCAATGATCGCTATCTCCGTGCGCTCGGCCAACAGAGCGGTATTATCCGCCGCCGATGTTAGCGAGAAAATTCCCATCAGCCCTATTGCGATGGCCAACACCGTCACGAGCATAAAACCGGCAATCAACTTCAATGAAACCTTCATGTTTTTCATAACGCGAACCTCCAAGTTAATATTTTGGTTATTCTACAACAATTACGTTGCTTGTCCCTTAAACACGCAATCGCACCCTGTAGGATGCGATAGAGGATCAGGGCTATCCGGGTTACCGTTAGCCATATTCGCCGCTGTAGTTTGGACAGCGGAAACATCCTTTACAGTGGTATCGTCTTGGTCGATTAAAGCAACTAAATCGGTCATTTTGCGGCCATAATCGCCTATCAAGGCGACATTTCGTTCAAAAGCTATCTGGCGTTCGTCCATCATCCTTTCTCGGCTATCCAGCTTCGCCGATTCTGCTTGCAGGATGCTTGCGCATTTCATCAAATCCTTTTTCTGAAAGTCCATTTCGTCTCGTAAAAGGCAAGAAGTCTTTCTTGAGGTATATACAGTGACGGCAAGAACTGAGGCAATCAGAAATACGGTCAGAATCGCATTGCCAGTGGGCATTGCACCAAATATCAAAATAAAAATGAGCATAATCACTATTGCCGTATGCAGGACAGTAAAGAGCATTACAGAGCGGTCGTATAAGTTTGACTTTCGCATATTGACACCCTCACACTTTCTTTTTGTGACATCTTTCGACAGTAGCTATACATGTACACCAGCAGACCTCACACCGGGTCTTGAAAAAAGTCCTCATACGTTACGTCAAATACGTTGATAATCGCTTCCACCACCTTTACGGAAAAACCGCATTTTCCATTTTCCAGATACGATAGATATGTACGGGATATTTTCAGATGCTCGGCTGCTTTCCATTGCGCCCAGCCGCGGCTTGCACGAAGCGCTTTCACATCAATCCACGGTTTTTTCCTTTTCTCTTTCACACCCATTTTCCATTCTCCGTTCTTAAAACCTGATAATCCACCATACCTAGTTTTACATTGGTCAGGGTAACACAATTTCCAATATGTTATTCCCCGTTGCGGTAACATATTTTCCAGTATGTTATCCCGCCTGAACTACTATTATAAAGGGAAATTTAAGGGGAAATTTGAATCAGCCAAAAAATCCGAGTGAAGCAGAGTGAAAACAGAAACAAGCGGAACCCCGCATAATAAAGGCAAAAACCAAGCCCATGTAACACACTGGAAAGTCTGTTACATGGGCTCATTTCTTTAAGGGGGAAAACAATAATGAAAACCACTGAACCGATTCGCAATAAACATCAAGTCCGGGAACTGGCTGAATACTATCTCCGCAAGGGCCAGCTTCGCAACTATGTTCTGATCGTCCTCGGCGTCCACACAGCGCTACGGATTAGCGACCTGCTGCGCATCACATGGGATGATGTATATGATTTTGATACCTGCCGCATCCGCTCCAATATTTGCCTTACTGAGAAAAAGACCAAGAAATTCAAGATTATCGCGCTAAATAAAGCGTTAATGAGCGCCCTCACCATGCTTGCGGCTGAAAAAGCGGTTAAAGGGCGTTTCCTGATTGAGAATGCCCTTACCAGAAAGGCAATCAGCCGTATACAGGCTTACAGGATAATCCGCGCCGCCGCCGAAGCTCTGTCGTTCCAGCATCGCGTCTCCTGCCATTCTCTCCGAAAGACCTTCGGCTACCACGCTTGGAAGGATGGCGTTTCCCCGGCCGTCATCATGGAAATCTACAACCATAGCTCCCTTGCCGTGACCCGCAGATACCTCGGCGTAACGCAGGACGATAAGAACGCGGTGTATCTCGGTTTGGAATTTCTGGCGCCGGTTTGCTGAGCGTTCGGCATAATGCCCAATTTGACTTGATTTTCTAATATCTTTTACGCGACTTGCACACAGTATAAAGCATGGAGTATATCCACAGTCAATACTTTGCGGGCACAGTTGAAAAATATTTACCCAATGTCTTTTCGCACGGGCATATCGTCGTATTATCCAAATGCAAGGAGATGTTTATGGCATAAGTCATAAAATATACTCCTTTAGGGATTGCGATAGGAATATTTCGTCATATACAGGGAGCAAGCTCTGGTAATCTCTCCAAAAAACTATAAAGTTACTCCACATATGTTGCAATGGGAAAAATTGCGTGGCATAATGGGTACATGCGTAGAAAAGGAGGGGTTTTCATGCCGCGCAAAAACGCTTTTTCTATTTCCGACTTTGCGAAGCTGTCGAGGTCGAAGCGGGACACATTGCTGTTTTACGACAAAATGGAGCTTCTCAAACCCAATTATAGGGAAAAGAACGGTTACCGCTTTTATTCAGTCGGTCAGGTGGCTGCCGTGAACCTCATTCGTACCGCACAGAGGCTAGGGTTTTCGCTGGTTGAAATCAAGGATATTATCAAGCGGCGCACACCTGCCATGATGGACGAACTGCTGAAACAGCAAATTGCCCGCATTGATGAACGGATTAACGAATGGATGCGCGCGCGGAAACTGCTGTACGTGCTGCAAAAGATGATACACTCGGCAATCGTCGCGGATAAGGATTCCTTCTCTGTGGAGTTTTTGCCCGCCGAAGCCATTGTCCTCGGCGACGTGAACGACTACAGCCGTGAGAGGAGCGATTATGACGCTCTGCTCAGTTTTTATCAGGCTTGTACCGAAAAATACCCGGACATGGATTTGAATTACCCTGTGTGGGGTATTGTTTCCGAGGAGAGAACCCGGCGCGGAGACTGGCACTGGCCGGACAGATTCTATTTTCACAATCCAGACGGCTATGATAGGAGACCTGGCGCTTTGTACGCTATCGGGTATTGCTATGGAGACTATGGCGAGACCGGCGCCCTGTATAAACGGCTGTTGTCTTACATAGAAAAAAACGGCTACGAGATTTGCGGGCCTGCATACGAGGAGTACCCGCTAAATGAGCTATGTGTGGCCGAGGTCTCAAATTACCTGATCCGTCTGATGATAACGGTAAAAAAAGCTACATAGACATCGCGCAGGTTCTATCCCTGCGTTCAAAGCACTAGGCAACAGTTTTTTCGTTTTCTACAGGACTACTACCAGTATAGCACAGATTCAGTATAACACAAAATTTTCGTTAGTGATATACCACTAACGAAAAATCTTCCTAATCTGTATCCTAGTGTTAGCTCGAAAGCACTGGGAGGCATGAAATGGATACAAGGCAGGCTGTAGCGGATCGGATTCTGGAATTATGCAAATTGCGGGGGATAACCCCCAACGCGCTTAGTTTGAATGCCGGTGTTTCGCAATCCACGGTAAAGAGCATTTTGAACAACGAGAGCAAGAACCCCGGCGTTGTGACTGTAAAAATGCTCTGTGACGGTTTACGGATCACGTTGAGCGACTTTTTTGACACCGACGTTTTCCGTTCGCTGGAACAGGAGCTAAAGTAGGAGCCGCCCCGTAATCACCGCCGGAGGGTGATATTTTCGCATTTCCCCTGCCATTTTAGTCACAGCCGCAGTAAAATCCGGCTGTGATTTTTTTGCTTGTGAACATCCCAACAGAGTGATATAATGATGCCAAGCTGTTTCTGGACCCGTATATAATTCGTGCCCTTATTCAGCCCAGCGTATACCAGACGCCGTGTGGAGCCGCATAAGCGATAGGAAAGGTGCTGTGCGCTATGGGTATGATAACAAAAGTGGCGTGTTTACTGCTGACAATTAGTTTGGTCCTGACAGCGTGTGGATTTGACAGTACCGCCGTAACTCTGGGAACGGAGGCGGCGGCTTTTGATTCGTTTTTGGACATTCCCGGCATTACAACCGGGGAAATATCAGCGATTGAGACGCTTAGGTCAAGAGGAGCGCCGCTTGTGTACGCCGCGCTTCCGAGTGACGAGGCTTTTGAGCGCGATGGAGAAATACGGGGCTTTACCGCTCTATATTGCAATTTGCTGTCAGAGCTATTTGAGATCAAGGTTGTGCCGGAGCTCCATGAGTGGAGCGAAATCCTTTCCGGGCTTGAATCAGGCGCTTTCGCCTTCACCGGCGAAATGACAGCGACCGACGAGCGGAAAGCTGCCGGCCTCTACATGACCGAGGCCATCGCCGAGCGTTCCATCAAATACACACAGCGGGTCGAGGATATATCTCTTTCAGAGATTGCCGAGACCCGCAAGCCACGTTTGGCGTTTTTACAAGGCTCAAAAACCTATACCGATGTAGCCGCCCGTGCCGATTATGAGTTTGAAGCGATTTATGCCGAGGATATTGACGATGCTTATCTGATGCTCCAAAACGGTGAGATCGACGCTTTCATAGGCGAGAACGGCAGAACCATCAGCGGCTTCGGCGAACTGGTTATCAGGGATTACTTCCCCATAATCAATAATTCTGTCTCTATGACAACAATGAGCGCCGAGCTTGCTCCGGTAATATCCGCAGTCGATAAGGCATTGCGGGATGAGAACTTCCGCCTGCGCCTTAAAGAACTGTATCAGCTTGGGCAGGAGGAATTGGAGCGGTATAAACTGTATGTCCTGCTTACGCCGGAGGAAAATGCGTACATAACTGAAAACCCGATAATACCTGTTGCCGCCGAGCATTACAATTATCCCATCAGCTTTTTCAATCCCCGTGAGCAGCAATGGAGCGGTATATTCTTCGATGTTTTGTCTGAAATAGAATCGCTGACAGGACTCACCTTTGAACTCGCGCATGACGAACGTACTGAATGGCCTGAATTGCTAAAAATGCTGGAGGCGGGAGACGCGTATGTTATCTCCGAGCTGCTGCCCTCCATTGAGCGGCAGAGCCGGTTCTTATGGCCCAATAAGGCTTTGCTGACCGACTATTACACCCTTATCTCAAAATCGGACGCGCCGGACATCAGCGTGACCAACGTGCGGGATTATCGCGTGGGAATCCAAACCGACACCGCCTACGACGAGTTGTTCAGGTCGTGGTTCCCGGATCATCCGCAAACAGTCGAATTTGCTAACCCGGACATAGCATTCGCGGCTGTGGCGGACGGTGAGATCGACCTTGTTATGTCCAGTCAGCGCCAACTCATCGCGCTGACAAATTACCTTGAATTGTCAGGTTACAAAGCCAATATCACCTTTGAACGCCAGTCTGAATCCATTATTGGCTTCAATATCAACCAGCCGGAGCTTCGGAGTATTTTTAACAAGGCGCTGAGTATCGTCGCCGTAGACGCCATTGCGGAAAACTGGACGCAGAGAACATACGACTATCAGGCAAAGCTGGCGCAAGCCCAGCGTCCGTGGCTGATCGGCGCTGTCGCGCTGTTCCTGTGCGTCATCACGTTATTGGTTGTTCTATTCTATAGAACGCGAAAGGCGGGCGTCCAACTGGAAGGGCTTGTGGCGCAGAAAACTTCTCAACTCGCAAGCGCATTGGTGGACGCGGAGGAAGCGAACAACGCAAAAAGTAGTTTTCTTGCTCACATGAGCCACGAAATCAGAACGCCGATGAACGCCGTTATCGGCCTTAGTCAACTCATGCTCGATGATAGCGGGTTAAATCGGGAGGCCCAGGAAAACCTTGAGAAAATCTACGGCGCGGGAACAACCATACTCAGTATTGTAAACGACATACTTGATATATCAAAAATTGAATCGGGCAAATTTGAGCTATATCCGGCCCGGTACGACGTTCCAAGCCTGCTCAATGACATTGTGACACAGAATATCGTGCGTATCGGTGAGAAGCCAATCGTTTTCAGGCTTGAGGCAGATGATAATCTGCCCTCAGCGCTGTTCGGCGATGATCTGCGCGTCAAGCAAATCTTCAACAACCTGCTCTCCAATGCTTTCAAGTACACAGAGGCCGGGACAGTGACTTGGCGCGTTGGGTTTGAGCGCGACAGCGAGGATATTTGGCTCATTTCCAGCATTGAGGACACAGGCGTCGGTATGAAGCCGGAAAGCGTGAAAAAGCTATTTGCGGAGTACAATCAAGTGGGCGCGGCCAGTACCCATAAGGTGGAGGGAACGGGGCTGGGGCTCTCCATTGCCAGAAGCATGGCGGAAATGATGGGCGGGACAATTACGGTTGAGAGCGAGTATGGAAAAGGCTCGACCTTTTTTGTCCGCTTACGGCAGGCTTTTGTTTCCGACACCCCGATTGGCCGGGATGTGGCGTTGAATCTGGCGAGCTTGCGCTATACGCTGACCAAGCGGGATTCTGGCTCAAAGCTCCGTCGTATTGACCTGTCTTACGCGTATGTGCTGGTGGTTGACGACATCACAACCAATCTTGATGTTGTCAGGGGTATGCTGAAGCCATACGGCGTAAAGACAGACTGTGTGACAAGCGGCCAACAGGCCATAGAGAAGGTTGGGGCTGAGAATCCGCGATATGCAGCCGTGTTCATGGACCATATGATGCCGGAGATGGATGGTATAGAGGCCACTTGGAGGATTCGGGAAATTGACACGGACTACGCGCGCGAAGTACCCATTATAGCGCTGACGGCCAACGCGCTTGTCGGCAATGAGGAAATGTTCCTCAGCAACGGTTTTCAAGACTTCATTTCAAAACCGATTGATATGGCAAAGCTGGACGCTGTGTTACGGCGCTGGGTCAGGGATAAACGCATAGAAAGCAACAGTGAGCTTGTTACCGAAGAACCTGCCAAGCAAAACGCAAATGCCTCTTTACTTTCGGGAGTTGCGTTTAGCGGGCTGGATAAAGAAAAAGCGCTTGCGCGGTTCAGTGGAGACGAAGCTGTTTTTTTAGATGTTCTGCGCTCTTATTCCTCTGGCACAGGCGATATATTGAATAACCTGAGCGAATTTTTAGAGTCAGGGAACCTTGAGGATTACGCAATCAGCGTCCACGGTGTCAAAGGTTCAAGCTACGCCATTTTCGCGATGGAAGTCGGCAACACTGCCGAGTCGCTGGAAATAGCCGCGAAAGCCGGGGACTTGGAAGCGGTCAGGGCGGGCCATGAGCCGTTTATCAATATGACCGCGGTATTGATCTCGGAAATTGGCAACGCATTGTCGGTATTGAATACAGAGCAGGACAAACCCCTAGCTGTCGAACCTGATTCCGCATTGCTCCAAGAGCTTTACGCCGCCTGCAAAGCCTTTGACATGGACAGGGTGGATGCGGCGATGGAGCTCCTTGAGGCCAACACTTATGAACGCGGCGGGGAGATAATCGCGTGGCTGCGTGAAAAAGTGGATGCTATGGAGTTTGAGGAGATTGCCGAGATGAGCCTGTAGTAAAAAAGCTCTCCCGGTTACAACGCTGACTTTACTATCGGAAAAATAAAAAATGCCGAAGCGGATTTTTGCGCTCAAAAAAATCAGGAAAGAATTTACATCCAGGTTT
>QMCD01001654.1_pt1 | contig 13899 bp, 12 predicted proteins | sample 1821841 | NCBI WGS metagenome assembly QMCD01 (sample SAMN01991225, study PRJNA193472) | Termite gut metagenome, whole genome shotgun sequencing project. | isolation source: worker | host: Macrotermes natalensis | reverse complement strand
TTACTTTTGATGAAAAAGAGAAAGATGATGTTCCGTTAGCAAGAGGGTCGCATGAGGAAAGAACGGCGTATTCTAGAAAGAGACGGAGACAAGCACAAAAGAGGCTAATTTAGCAAATGGGAATACTCTTAAAGTCAAAAAATTAGAACCAAAAATCAAGACAAAACCGCCATTCAATAAAAAAGCCGATAAAAATGGCAATTTTGACGAGTTTGATAAACAGTTAGGCAACCAACAGGATGCTATCAATAAAATGACGGTGAAAGAATGGTTGGATAATCGAGACCATTTTAAGAATGAGAATAAAGCTGATTATAATAAAAAATCAAAACAGGCAAGAGAAGCATACAGAGAAAAAATAAGAAATGATGAATATACCAAATACCGCGAACAGGGTCTTGGTAAAAAAGCAGCATCTGTAAAAGCAGATGAATTTATGAAAGGTAAAGATGCGTTACACAATCCGGATAGTATAGTCGGAGGAACAGCAGAAGGAGTTAGCGGTATGGGTGATAGAGGAGTCAATAGATCTATAGGTTCTCAATGGCGAGGGAAAGGCAGAGCAGATAGTTTGGAACAACAGGTAAGGGAACAATTATCGAAACAAGGGATTAAGACACCTCCAAATGACAATATGAAAATTTATTAATGAATATAAATTTAATTTAACTTTGCAGTATGGAAAATATTAAGAGGTTTATAGAAAGAAACCAAGATACTTATATCAAACATGAAAACGTATCTAAGGAGACAATTGATAAATACAGCCAATTATTTAAAAACCAATTTCCCAAAGAAATTCTCTGGATTTGGGAAAATATGGGTTTTGGCATCTATGAAAATGGGTACTTGCAAATAGTCAATCCCGAAGAGTATGATTTTGCCTTTGAGTATATTGACAAATTGTTGGAGCCGACAATCATTTGGGGGGTAACGGCTTTAGGAGATTTATTATTATGGGAAGGAAATGAAAATTGGACTATTGCACCAGATGAGGGTAATAGATGCGCATTCTTAAATATTAGAAATCTAAAAAAAAATATAATTGGGAGTAGAATAAATGTATATTTAGATATATTGGTGAATGATGAAGAAGATTTAATTGATACATATAGAGCTACGCCCTATTTATCCATAAAAGGCAAACTCCCCGCCTTAAACTACGGCGAATGTTACGGCTATTTTCCTGCATTAGCATTAGGCGGCAGCGCCTCTGTCAAAAATCTGAAAGTAACGGATGCAAAAACGTATATTGATATTATTGGGCAAGCTGTAGGTAAAACATAAAACATTCATCAAAAAATAAATAACACAGTATTAATCAAATAAGACAAGCACTTCAGGGCTATCTTATATTAATTTTTTTAGTTATGGAAAAGATTATAATAACTGTTTTAATAAGCCTTCTGTTTTCGGCAACCTGAATCTGAAAAATCGCGAAGAAAGTTGTAATTTTGTACTTTCTAAAAAAGAATATAAAATGAAGAAAATCAGCATTATTACAGTACAAAATATTGACATTTCTATTTCAACGGAAAATAATGTTGATTACATTTGTCTTACTGATATGGTAAGAGGTCAGGAAGGCGAAGACCATATCCGAAATTGGATGCGCAACCGCAATACACTTGAATTTCTCGGTGCTTGGGAAATGTTGCACAATCCGATATTTAAAGGTGCCGAATTCGACACCTTTTTGCACGAGGCAGGAGCAAATCGTTTCAATATGACGCCTCGCAAGTGGATTGAGGCAACCGATGCTATTGGTATGGTTTCCAAAGCGGGGCGAAATGGCGGAACTTACGCACACAAGGACATTGCTTTTGAATTTGGCTCGTGGCTTAGTCCCGTATTTAAAACGTTATTAATTTCGTGTTAATTCGCGTATAATATCTTTTAAAATAAATCCTCATAGGCGAAACAACAAATCAAAAAGCAAGCGCAAAACCGAAAGTTTCACTCTTGCTTCATCGCCTTTCCCCGTTTAAGAATTGGTGGTGTTTATACGACGCTTGAAACAATGTAAGCTGAACTGATATGCTGATTTCAAACTCAATTCTTTTTAGCGGATAAAAGGCTAAAAAAAGATGTTTATCCTAAGTATTGTAATAATAAATTAAGTTGTTAATTTGATTACACAAAGAAACTTCATATTCCAGACACAGCCTATTAATTTAATTAATATAACATAGAAAATAGACTATATAATATCGAATGTTTTATAATGTAATTTACATAGAAAAACAAAAAAATCCGGATAATTTTATATTTTTGCATGAAACATATTAATCATTAAAAATCTATGGAAGCAATAGCCAAAAAGAATCGTCACGGAGCTAATCTAAAATGTTGGAGAGAATGGAAAGGCGTTAAACAGGAAGTCCTCGCAGAACAAATCGGAATGTCGCAAGCCACCCTTTCTTATTACGAGAAAAAAGACAGGATTGAGCCTGAACTTTTAGAAAAATTTGCAAAAGCGTTAGGTATTACTGTCGAAGCGATTACCGAATTAGACGAAAATCGTGCAATAAATATCATTACAAATACATATTCTGACTTTAAAGATAATGCTGTTGCGAATTATCAACCAACCTTCAATCCAATTGATAAAATTATAGAACTCTGTGACGAAAAAAATGCCTTATACGAACGGATGCTGAAAGAAAAAGACAGCGTGATTGAGTTGCTGCAGGAGGTTCTGAAGGAAAGAAAGTAGTTCAATTACTTGTGTCAAACGGAGATTTCTTATATTGTAAAATTCTCCAAAGTTGGTACAGATTTGTGTAAATGATGAAGAACGAGGGGCGTCTCAAAAGTCCGTCATTAGCTTCTTTAGCCGCTGACTGCTGGTTCTGCGCTTGACGTGGAATCTCCTAAAAAAGATGCTGATTATTAGTTGGTTGCTGGTCAAGCCCGCAACCAACGGTCAGCGACTGAAGGAGCTAATGACGAAGCATATTTTCGATTTTTGAGCCCGTGATTTGTTACAAAATAGATAATCTAAAAAAGAATTGTGCGATTTTTTAACAAGGCACAGGTTCGAGGAAGCAACATATTTGAAAAAAACAATATCTGACGAAGAAACAGGCATAACAAAAGACAAAGCCGGTTTTCTTTTTGAAATAAAAGAAGCGATATGATAAAGCACATTTCTTTCGATTTATGGCAAACACTAATCCGGTCAAATCCCGGATTCCGGCAAAAACGAGCGGAAATGATAGTCGATAAATTTCAACCAAAAAATAAAAATGCACAGGAAGTGATGCAGTTCCTCGTTGATGAGGACAAGATTTTTGACCACATTAACGAAACGCAAAACACAAAAGTTCCGGCAATAGAAATGTTTTCCGCCATTTTGGAAAAATTAGAAATTTCATCTCAAAATGCTATTGAAAAAGATGCGGAAATGCTGAAAAATCTTTCTGATGAACTATTCTTAAAATATCCGCCAGTGCTTTTGAATGAGAATATTCCAAGCATTTTAAAACAGTTAAACGATGAAGGATATACAATAAATCTCGGCAGCAATACAGGATTTATTGAAGGGGATACGCTCAAAGTTTTGTTTGAAAGTCTGGATATTGCACAATATTTCTCCTTTTATATTTTTTCGGACGAAGTGAAAATATCAAAACCTGCAAATGGATTTTTTCAGCATATTTTAGAAAAAACATTGCTTCAAAAACCGGAAATTCTGCACATTGGCGATAATCCAATCCTTGATTTTCAGGGAGCAAAAGATTTTGGGTTTGAAGCATTATTAATAACAGAAAATTACACGATTGATGACATCAAAAGAAAACTCTAACAGACAAATCATTCATTTTTCAGCCAATTCGATAAATTCTTTTGATGATTTGGGGTTCTGTGCCGGAGAATATTCAAAATTTAAACACGGAGCGGTAAATATTGCTCGAAAATTTGGTTACGAACTGGTTGATAAATTTATTGAGAATTGCTTTGCGAAAAATTACAACGGAAAACAAATTCTGATTCTGCCGAGTGCTTATTCGTATATTCCGACAGCTTCGTATTATCTAACAAGATTTTTCAGAGAAAAACTGAACGATTATTTGCGTAGCATTGATGCACCGGTTACAGAGGAAGCAAAAATCTACCGGAGCGTTTCGTATCGCGAAGACTACGGCGAAATGTCGGCAGAGCAACGGTTTAATCTCATCAAAAACGATCGTTTTTATATCGACAGTCATTTAGTAAAAGATAAAATTGTTTTACATTTAGATGATGTAAAAATTACAGGCACACACGAACGGATAATCCTTAATACTTTGGAGCAAAACGACTTGAAGAATGATTGTTATATGCTTTATTTTGCAGAATTATGCAATACGGAACTTCCGCCAAGCATTGAAAATTATCTAAATCATAAGTTTGTAAAAAACTTAAATGACATTGATTTCATCATCAAAAACGAAGATTTTTGCTTTAATACTCGTGTCGTGAAATACATTATCGGCAGCGAAAATGCCGAATTTGATGATTTTATTCAAAAACAAACAGAAAATTTCATCAAAGACCTGTATTACAATGCGATAGGAAACGAATACTTCAAATTTACCGAATACCAACAGAACTTAAAAACCTTACGGCAGATTATATGAGCAAAAAATCACAGATATGTAATATTGTTGGCACAAAGGATTTTTCTGATGGCAAGTATAAAGCCATACAGGGAAAACTCTATTACTATGGTTATGATATAGAGGATATTGTCAGGGAATTAATAGCTGAAAATCGAATGGGTTTTGAAGAAATAATCTATTTGTTGCAGTACGGAGAATTACCTGATTTGAATGAGCTTGCAAATTTTAAAATATTGATTGCCGGGAATATGATGCTTGATGAGAAGCTCAAACAACATATTCTTCGATTAGAAGGCAGTGATATGATGAATTTATTGGAACGCAGCATTTTAGAAATGTACAACTTTGACGAAAACCCCAACGATTTCTCAAAAGAAAATCTAATGCGGCAATCGTTAGAAATAATATCAAAGATGCCTGCAATAATCGCCTGTCTTTGCAATAATTACACTTATTGCACCTCCGGGCAGCCTTTGCGTATTCGTCAGCCAAGTAATACATTGTCCTTTGCCGGAAACTTTTTGTATATGCTCAATGGAGAGTATTCTTTACAGGATGCTCATCTATTGGATATTATGCTTGTTTTGCACGCAGAACATTCGGGGGAAAATAACTCCACTTATTCTGTTCGTACCGTTGCTTCTACCGGAACCGATATATATCACTCATTGTCAGCCGGAATTGCTTCTTTAAAGGGAAAACTTCACGGAGGCGCCTGTTTGAAAGTACTTGAGATGTTCAACTGGTTAAAAAGTACGGTTAGCGACTGGAAAAACAGTGATGAAATTAACACGTATTTAGCCGGTATACTTAACAGGCAAGCGTTTGACAAATCAGGACTTATTTATGGCATCGGTCATTCCGTTTACACTGTTCGCGACCCAAGGGCTGTGATATTGAGAAAATTAGCATCTCATCTGGCAAAGGAAAAAGGCAGAAGTGAAGAGTTTGATTTTTTGGAATTAATTGCAACCAGGGCTATTGAACAAATCAAAAATAAATATGGGGGTAAAATTGTTTCACAAAATATTGACTTCTATTCCGGTTTTATATATGAAATGATTGGATTTCCGAAAGAACTTTACATAACATTGTTTGCCATGTCGCGCATAGTGGGGTGGTGTACCCACTATATTGATGAGCTGACAAACCGTAAGACCCTTATTCGTCCCGTATCAAGCGGCAAACTAATTGAAAAGCAATATACGCCGGTTAACAAGCGGGAAAAACATACACTAATTTAATTTTATGCTTATCAAGAACATTACCCCTATACGGGAAATAGTAAACACAAAGCCGCGAAGCTCACAAAGAATATAGGACATAAATACAACTTCGTGTTCTTGGTATCTTTGTGGGAGATAAAATTCATTGCCTTTGATATTAGGGGCAATATATTGATAGAAACTCAGGTTAGTAAGAATTTTATTCCAAATGTCCCAAATGGAACGAATTTATTCACTATCTTTGTCATATCATATAATCAAAATGAAACAATATTTAGACTTACTACGGCGTGTATTAGACGAGGGAACCTTCAAAGAAGATCGAACCGGAACCGGTACAATAAGCGTGTTCGGACACCAAATGCGATTTAATTTGGAAGAGGGATTTCCGATGGTTACTACTAAAAAACTGCACTTGAAATCCATTATTTATGAGTTACTGTGGTTTTTGAAAGGGGATACTAATGTCCGGTATTTACAGGATAACAACGTGCGCATTTGGAACGAATGGGCTGATGCCGACGGGAGTCTGGGTCATATATACGGTTATCAATGGCGTTCGTGGCCCGACTATAACGGCGGACATATCGACCAGATTTCGGAAGTGGTGCAAACGTTGAAAAGTAATCCCGATTCGAGACGTATCATTGTAAGCTCGTGGAATGTAGCCGATTTGCCCAATATGAATTTGCCGCCTTGCCATGCTTTTTTTCAGTTTTATGTGGCTGACGGACGGTTGAGCCTTCAACTTTACCAGCGGAGCGCCGATATATTTTTGGGTGTCCCATTCAATATTGCTTCTTATGTACTGTTGCTGCTGATGATGGCGCAGGTGACCGGATTGAAAGTGGGCGATTTTGTTCATACTTTCGGCGATGCGCATATATACTCCAACCATATCGAACAGGTAAAGCTGCAACTCACACGTGCCCCTAAAGCATTACCCAAAATGACAATTAATCCGGTGAAAACGGATATTTTTTCTTTTCAATTTGAAGATTTCAAACTGGAAAATTACGACCCGCATCCCCATATTAAGGGAGAAGTGGCGGTTTAATATGCAAGCGGTTTAAATACCCTCAAGGTATTGCCGTTGCGCTGGGTTATGTTGCGCCGTTGGTGTTATTTTCAGAATTTGTATAAAATCTGCCGGGGGAAAAAGGCTAAAAGCCTTGTATATCCCAGCCCAACGGCAGCACCTTGGGATTTAGGTAACATTACAGACAATCATAAAAAAATAATAGAATTCTTCAGAAAATAATTAATGCTAAAAAACTTTGCGTCTTTGCGTTTAACCCCAAAAGCGCAAGCGCATTCATTTATTTTAACGCGAAGCCGCAAAGTTCGCAAAGCCGCAAAGAAATTTTCCGATTTTCCGAAGAGGTCTATTAAGGATTAAGTTCCGGATCAAGAGATTTAAAAAAAGCCAGCAGCTTTTCGACTGCCCGTCCGCGGTGACTGATGGCATTTTTTTCCGTCATGGAAAGTTGGGCAAACGATTTCCCGTAGCCGGCAGGTAAAAAGATCGGGTCGTAGCCAAATCCTTCAGTCCCTTGTTTTTCTTCCAGGATTTGTCCTTCAACGATTCCTTCAAACAGGTACTCTTTACCGTCCAATATTAAGGCGATTACCGTCCGGAAGCGAGCTTTTCTATTTTTCTTGCCGGAAAGCCCATGAAGCAGCTTTTTCATGTTTTCATCGGAATTTTTAGCCTCTCCGGCATATCTTGCCGAATAAACTCCTGGAGCGTTGTCTAATGCCTCCACTTCCAAGCCGGTGTCATCGGCAAAACAGTTACACCCGTATTTTTCGTACAGGTAATGTGCTTTTTGCAGAGCATTCCCCTCCAGTGTGTCCGCCGTTTCGGGAATATCCTCATCGCAACCAATTTCCTTTAGAGTTTGTATGGAGAATAAGCCGTTGAGCTTATGCTTCACTTCGTCTGCTTTGTGGAGGTTGTTGGTGGCAAATACTAAATTGACCATTTTTTGCATGTTTGATTATTTGAAGAACAAATGTAAAACAATTGAACGAAAATTTGCAAATTAAACAAATTAAATAACAACAATTTACTACATTTGTAGTTAGCATTGTAGAACAGTTGTTTTTACCGGTTTACATGAAACATACTATTTATATTTTCACACTATTCATATTTTCGTTCTCTTTTGCATGGTCGAAAGAGACGATGGTTACGGGAATTGCCAAAAGCTACGCAGGAAAAACGCTTACGTTGCGGACTTATACCGATTTAATTGTCAATAACGAAAGAATACTGTCGGAAACAACCGTCGACACTGCCGGATTCTTTTCTTTCGTTGTTGATATTGCATCCCCCATTCAAGTATTTATTCCGATGGATTTATACAACGGCTTCCTTTTTTTGCAGCCGGGAATGGCTCATCAGGTGAAATTGCCCGGATACATGGAGAAATCTTTACCCCAAAAATTAGATCCGTACTTTCTACCTACCGATTATTTGCTGGAAATCGAGGGGCTGAAAAGAGGCGATTTCAATTTTCAACTGATGGAGTTTGAAGAGGCTTTTGATTTTTACTCCGTAAAACATCTGGTATACGGCAATGATCAGGATTCTATACAGAAGTCCATCCGGGAAATGCGAAATATTTTTTCCGATCTTGAACATCCGTTTCAAAACCGCTTTATGGAATATCGTTTTCTGCTGTTGAAAAACCTCGCGTTCGGGGTTGTTCAAGATAGCATCATTGCACAGCTCAACCGGATGGGGGCAGATGTGGAAAATCCGGCTTTCTGGGATGTGTTCGATAATATTTTTGCCGGTTTTATCGTAAATTCCAGAGATAATAAGGAAGATTATTTCCTGTTCAAAAAGATAGTGGAGGAGGGCAATGCAAAGATGCTTTTTCCTCGTTTGGAAGACCGCTATGGAATAACGGATACTTACCTGAAAGAATTGGCGGCAATCAAGCTGATTACCGACTTGATAAATGTGGAAGATTACGATAAATTCAAAGTGATAGAGTTGCTTCGTAAACTTGGAGGAGGGATTCAATCGGAACAAAATCGAGATTTGCTTGTTTCTGTAATTGAAAAGGTAACAGCTATCACGATTGGCTCTCCGGCTCCCGGCTTCTTTGGGACAGACCCCAAAGGTAAACAGCACTTTTTATCCGGTTATAAGGGAGAATATGTATATCTGAATTTCGGAAATACGCAGATAGACCAGACTCAGAAAGACTTAAACGTGTTGTCGCGATTTTATGATACTTATAAAAAAGAGCTGGTTATCATTAACCTGTTTCTGTATGATTCCCCCGAACAGGTTGCCCGGATTGCCGCGCCATACAAGGATAAAATGATATTTTTACACATCGACAATCCCGACTTATTGAGAAAAATCTATCAGGTTCAAAATATCCCTTCGTTCTTTTTATTGGATAAAGACGGGAATTTCCTGATGACAAAAGGGGCGGAACCAAATGATGAGCTGCGTGTTTTCCTGCAACGGATTATTCCGGAATAAGGGAAAATTTCTTCAAATATATAGCTGAATGAAGAGAATCAAACAAAAAATAAAATGATTATCTTTCCTTTCTTACAACAAAAGTGAAATTTAACTTTAGATATTTTCTACTGCCAACTTAAGGCTTCCATGTTAAACGTTTCCGGAGTAATGTGCTGCCGCATTTTTTATAAATGGATAGTGTTTGTCCTTTTCAGCTTTTCATCAAAATACCGCTTGACCTTCAACATCAAATGCACGCGGTCGGTATTTTGTACATTATGTGCGTATCCGGGATATACGAAATAATCGACCTGTTTTTTCGATTGAATCGTTCTTTTTAGGAAAGAAAGAGTGTGTTGCCACAGCACAACAGGGTCGTTGTCGCAATGGATGAGCAGCAATTCTCCTGTTAGTTTCCCGGCGAAATTTCGTAAATTATTTTCTTTATATCCATCTTTATTTGCAACAGGCGTTTCCATATATCTTTCGGTATACATGGCTTCGTAGAATGCCCAGTCGATAACCGCTCCTCCTGCAACACCCACACTGAACATATTTGTTTTTAACATCAAAGAGGTTGCCATAAAGCCGCCGAAACTCCAGCCATATACGCCTATCCGGTTTTTATCTACATAACTTTTTTTCGAAATAATCCATTTAATCGCGAATAAGTAGTCTTCTTGTTGCGCTTTTCCAATATCTCTCCATATTGCCTCTTCAAAGACTTTTCCTCTGTAAGCGGAGCCTCGCGGATCGATATAAAATACAACATATCCGGCATCGGCCATTAAGTTATCAAAACCCTTTGTTGCGGAATGCCATTCGTTGCGAATCATCTGTACGTGAGGACCTCCATAAACATAAAATACGACCGGGTATTTTTTTTGAGTGCCTGTTTCCGGCGGACGGACGATCCGGTAGTAAAGTTCCGGTAATTCCTCTCCTTGCCTGATTACTCCTGTCTCGGTTTTAGGCATCAAATAATTTTTATACGGGTCCGGAGCATTATGAAGCGCCCGAATAACTCGCCCGTCCTGCAGAGATCGTAAAAATGATTTACCGGGAATATCCGTAGTATTGTAATTATCTATGAAAACGTCAATACCGGCGGAAAATGCAATTTCATGAGTTCCCTCTTCAGGGGTCAACAGAGTTACATGCTCCTTATCAAGGCGAGCTGCACATACATTCCGGTTTAGAGGAGATAAAATCGTGGATAAAAAAACCAACCGGTTGTTTTGCTTATCATATCCCTTCAACCCGGTCACTTCCCAGTTCCCTTTGGTGAGCTGCCGGATGAATTTCCCGTTTTTATCGTATAAATAGAGATGATTAAAACCGTCTCGCCGGCTTTGCCAAACAAAATAATCTGGATTATCATCCGGAAAAAACAATGGATATTGAGGTTCTGTATATTTCTTATCTTCTTCGCAAAACAGCATTTTTGTTAACTGTCCATTTCCGGAAGAATACCGTTTTACCTGGCACTTTTTTTGAATACGATTTAGCTCTGCGAGATAGATGTTTTTTTCATCCGGACTCCAGCTGATACAAGTGAGGTAAGCCTCCTTTTCATCGGGAGAATCCAAGAAAAGAATCTCGTTTTTATCAATATGATAAAGACCTATCCGCACTTGCTGGCTTTTTTTTCCCGCCATGGGATACTTGATTTTTTGCAGCGTAGCTACCGGGTCTTTAACACATACCAAAGGATAACCGGTTACATTACGCTCATCTATCTTGTAGAATGCAAGCATGCTCCCTTCCGGCGACCAAAACGTTCCTTTCGTAATCCCAAATTCATTGCGTGAAGCGGCTTGTCCGGCTGTTACAGCCTTGTTGCTATCAGAAAATACCAAAAAACTTTTCCCTTTCATGGAAAGCAGATAAAGCTCGTTTCGTTTGGTATAAGCAAAAAGTTCTCTTTCTTCGTTGAAATCGAAATTTTCCCATTCTTTTCCCACTTCAATAACATGTAATACCTCCTTTGTCCGGCAATTGAGAAACAGAATCTTCTTTTGCACTAAAATCCAACAACTATATTCTCTCTTTTTAAGCCAGTGGATTTCCGGGAATTTTTCTGTTTTTTTTAGTTTTTCTTTTTTTAAAAGCTGATTCAATGCCGCAAGAGAAAATTCCCAAACGACTTGGCCGGAAACAAGATTTTCTGCCCGCAATACATTTTTCAGCATGTAGGAGTAATTTCCGGAATCAATATAAACCTGTTCCGGTATTTCCGGTAAAAAATGGCCGGAGTGCGGATTTCCCGGTATAAATTCTTCAGGAGATAAACGCTTCATTGGCAATAGAATAACATCTGCAAAATTTACCCTTATGTACTTTTATCTTTTATTTCCGTTTCCGCTCGTAATTAATGAATGTATAATCATACTCGTTTTTTTCGTCTGCTTTATGGGCTTCGCGGGAAGTTTCGACCCACTCGGAATAATCTATTTCAGGAAAAACGGCATCTCCCGCGAGGTTAGCATGTACTTCGGTTACATATAGCTTATCGGCAAATTGGAATGTCTGCTTGTAAACACTTTCTCCGCCGATAATGAAGAGTTCCGTCTCATTGCCCGAAATAGCGATAGCATCTCTCAGCGAGTCAGACGTAACGCAGTCGATGATAGATTCCGGAATAGAAGTCAGCACGATGTTTTTTCTGTTTGGAAGCGGCCGCCCGATTGATTCGTATGTTTTTCGCCCCATTACAACCGTATGTCCGGTAGTTATTGCTTTAAACCGTTTTAAGTCCGCCGGTAACTTCCACGGCATCTTGTTGTTTTTGCCTATAATATTGCCTTCGGAAAAAGCAACAATAACTGAAATTGTCATATCCTCTATTTTTTTAGTTATTTAATACATGGTCAAATTTCGATTGTAATTATCTAATAATAAAAGCTATAAATAGATACAATAAGGAAATAAAATCAAGGGGCAAAAATAGTCAATTAATATCAATTTTGCAGCAAGTTACCAAAATTATTTCCCACAAAGACACAAAGAACACAAAGTTTTTAAGACCTTTGCGGCCTTTGTGTCTTTGTGGGAAACTTTTATCTCTTAACAAACTTATGAATTGTTGGTGTTTTTCTAAAGATGTTTTTATCTTAAAGTTCGTTTTAAAAAGACAGTTTTGTTTTTTTTTACAAAAAAATGGACAAAATATTTGATAATTTGTTAAAATTATTATATGTTTGCAGGCATAAAATAAAAGAGTATTTGCTATAAATATAATAAATGCCTTTTTCATCAAAGTAATTTGCAAATCGGCATTTATTTAAGAAGTTGTTTGAGTTTTCAACGAATGTAAGTCCTGCGAACTTGGGTGTACTCTTGACATTTTAGCTATTATCACGATAATCATTTAGTTTAAAATATTTATAAAAACACTTTTTTGTCTTTTTTGATAACAAAAAGAACGAGTGTCAATTGTAGGTGGTGTATGAATCGGTTGATTTGATAAATAAACAACTTGATATTCAACCATTCCAAGTTCATAACAATCAATTTATAACATTCCTGGTTTTATTAGCAGTTTTGCAAACTTTGATTACAAGTTACTCTTGGTATATCAATTTTTTTTGGAAATTTTTGAAATTAAATTCAAATTTTATATCATTATGCAAAAGAAATTTTCGTTAATCATTCTGTTTTTTACATGTTGGAGTGTTGCCACAGCACAGGTAAACATTGGAAGTAACGATGTGCCTGAAGGGTTTTCAGTTCTTCAACTGACGGGGACTGGCGGCGGGTTGCGTGTTAATCAGTTAGACAGCGCGGCTATAACTGCACTTGAAAACAGCATTAATGCATCGGGAAAACTTGCCGCTGCGCAAGGCTTGCTGGTATATAATACCACCGAAGGCTGCTACAATATGTTTAGGAACAAGACGTTTCAGAGCCTTTGCGCCACATCGCAGGCGGCTTTTTCCACCGACAGTACACTGATTTGCGGTTCGCTCCAGATATTCGGCGAATATATGGAAGGACAATCGCTCAACAATAGCAATTATCTCACGCTTGATGTGCTTTGCACCAAAGCCGGCTCCTATACTTTTGCAGGCACCGTGCGAAATGAAGACGGCGCCAACGGCTATGCTTTCTCTAAAAGCGATGTGCTGCTTGAAGCAGGACGGCATACACTCACCATTTACGGTTCGGGCACGCCGGTATATCCGGGATTTGACTCGCTGTTCATTTCCATCAATCAAAACCAATACCGTTGCTCAAGCGGTATGATTTCGGTAGATGCCGCACCCGAAAGAGCTATTTTCCGGATAGTAAGTGCGAAACAGGTCGGACATCATTTCACCACTAATGTAAATTATAGCGAGAGACCCGATACCAATACCGTGGAGGTAACAATCAGAGTACCGCTAAACCAAGGGGGGCTTCAAACGGAACTTACTGCCCATATAAACGGACTGGACTTCAAATATACACCCGAAGAAGGCAGCTTTTGGGAAGGTCCGGAAGGCTATCTCAACACTGTTTATTACTGTAACGGCACTCCGACCGATGCGCCCGATGATTGCGACCCCAATTTATTATCTTCCGGACAAGAGGAGGTAGGCGA
>QMCD01006302.1_pt1 | contig 13903 bp, 13 predicted proteins | sample 1821841 | NCBI WGS metagenome assembly QMCD01 (sample SAMN01991225, study PRJNA193472) | Termite gut metagenome, whole genome shotgun sequencing project. | isolation source: worker | host: Macrotermes natalensis | reverse complement strand
TACAATGAGATAAGCGCTCAAGAGATGGCGTATGATGCTGTGATAACCGTGACCTCCTCTGCTTCTCAGCGTCTCAAGAAGATGGCAGATAAAGCCACGGCAATGCAGTTTATGGCGCAGTTCGTGTCGCCTGAGTGGATTAACCAAGAGAAGTTCGCTCCCGCAATGCTCAAGCGTGCCTTCGAGAGCGACAGCTTTACCCGCACCGACCTGAATGGGTTTGTCAAGAAACCCGACCTCACACCTGAGCAGAAGATGCTTGCGGACGCTAACGCACAAGGTGTAGCAAATGCAATCAAGGGCGAGGAAGCTGCCTATATGAACAACCCCCTAGCGGCCGAGACGTCTAACATGGAACGGCAACTCCCCCCCGACGTGATGAACCAAGTACTGCAACAGGCAGAGGCTAAGATGAGCGCTGACAGCGGTCTGTCTGGGCTACCCCCCGAGATGGCTGGCGAGATGGCTAGGAACCCAGAGGCTCCAATGGTGCCAGAAGATATAGCGGCCGCTGGCTTAGGGATATGAACCTAAGCCGTTCTGCAAGATACTATCGAGATAACCCTAGTGCTAGGGCTAAGAAGAACGCATACGACAGCAGATACGAGTCAAGCCGATCACAAAAAAGAGCAAGAGCGGCCCGCAATAAATCTCGCAGAAGCGCCATTAAACGTGTGGGGCGTGGAGCTTTAGTAGGCAAGGACTTACACCACAAGACTAAAAAACCACTGCATCAGCACAAGAACCCAAGTGCCGTGAAGTCTGTGGTGCGGTCTGTGTCTGCCAACAGAGGCGACAAATAATAATCTATTGACAGTATACATTAGCAATGTGGTATAGTTAGGCTATGGACAAACGATCTTATTATACGTACCTTAGCCAAATCTTAATAAATGACCCTCACTTCACTAGCCGTTACATATCGCTCCCATTTAGGGAGCGTCTTAATAAGGCGATATATCGTTCTATGAAACTAGACGAGATATTCAACATGTGTGGACCGTGGTCGGACCTCATGCTACCATACTATGAAACAAAGAGCATCGACATCAAAAAGATGTCGCATTATTTAGCAGATATGACTATGCGGAAGATTGATGCTGACTTACTCCGAGCCATCCTCGAGGAAAGAGGTATGCGATTTTGCGATAAAGCGGTCAGTAGAAGTGTATAATGGTGGTATATGGATAACTCTAACTTAACACCTGAACTACAAGACATAATAAATAGGATGAAAATAGCCTCTATAATAGAGAAGAATACTGCCGCTGAGAGCGTAGCAAAGCAGGGATACTATGCTATGCTAGAGGAACTCTACAAACTGGGTGCTAAAGACAGCACGATTGCACTCGTAAAAGATATAATACATGACGAAAATGAACATGAAGTAAACCTAGTAAATGAAGCCATGCTCTATGGAGATACTAACATCCCAGACGACGCTCTGGATGGGCTCCGTGGGATCGCCACCAGGCTAGATAGTGCCGTAGCACAGCAAGAAGATACAGAAGTAACAGACGTGGAGGTTGCATAGTATGGACACCAGTACAATAGGGCAGACACCAGAGGGAGTTTTTCAGATAACCCCTGAACAGGCGGCGCAGGTTTACCTAGAAGGCGAGAACGAATTGCGCGCATTAGACGCTGCTTCACGTGAACAAATTTCCCTGTCCCAGAACAATCTCGGGTCTTTTGGCTATACCCCAGAGCAAAGATCAACCACGGATGCCTATCTGAACGCTAAGTATAACCAACCGTTTATAGACGCCATGGCTAACCAACTTGTGCTAACTGCTAAAAACCAGGCAACATCTACCGCAATAAACAACATAATGTCCGAGGCAGAAGCACGGTACAGAAATAACTACAACAGGTACGTACGAAACAGAGCTACAAAGAGTGGCAGCGACAGTGGCGGGGGGACAACAACACCTGACCCATTACCTGATTTAACTGTGACATTCAACCCCACCGATGAAACATATGATAACTATTATCTATCTGGTGTAGTAGGCTCTGGAGAAACTACCGACCTAAACAAAGCTCTTGGATCTGGCGGCCTAGTGATGGGGGGTGGCGATCCAACACGTACTCAGTATGCGTATGGCATACCGCAACCTTCTTTGTATGGACCAAAATTAACATATACAGCTCCGGGGTTATAGGATGGAAGGAGCAGTACCGCTACCAGGACTATCGCTAGACTACGTAGACCCTAATAAAGAGTACGTCCTGATGAACAAGGAGGGCAAGACTATCAAATCGGGAGGGGACAATGGGTATGTGAGTCAGGCTATTGGGGAAGGCATACCGCTGCAGGTGAACCAGGCTGGTGAATGGTCAACACCATATACGTATAAACCTGAGAAAGTTGATGTTGGGTATGATGAAAAGAACAATACTCTAAAGGTAAGTGCCAGCAATGCTTTTATGAACTCTAGCTTTGGTGCAACATTCCAGAAGGACTTGCAAACTAAGTTAGATACTGTAAAAACACTAGATGACCTCAACACAGCACTCACCCAGATAAACACCGACTGGGGAGAAAATGGCGGGCAGATCGAGTTGTATAACGGCGCAACTGTAGAGGCTAGGAAAATATCGCCCGACTTTGGGATAGACCAACTAAAGATATATAATGAAACCGCGACGGCTCCATTTGATGACACTACTGGCAAGATAAACCCAGATGCAGAAGTCTACGAGATACGCCCATTCGACATGAAGTTAGATGTAGATGAAAATGGTATGGCTAAAAAAGTCCCGTATAAGCAGTTACTCGGGCGCATAGCTTCATTGAGAGATACTGAGCAGGAGAAGTACCTGAAAAGCCTTAGTGAATTATCACGTAATAGACAAGTGGACCCAAACTATAGAGCGGCAGCTATGGCTATATCTAGGGCGTGGGAACGGGATAAAGGAGTGGCAGACCAGTTCAAGACAGAAATAACAAATGCAGGAGGTAAAGGTTTCCTTGGGTTAGGGCTAAGTGGCACTAACGAATTGTCTAACAGGCTGGCAGAGGAATCTAATGCCGCAGCACAGGCTGCCGGTGACCTACTAGATGCTAACAACATAGCCTCAGAAGAGGGTGAGTATTATGACGTTATAAATAAAGTGCCAGATAGCCCAGAGAAGCGTAAGGTAGTCTGGAAATACGAAAATGCTAGACGCAGATACGAGGAGGAATATTGGTACCAGAAGCAATGGAATGAGGAAGTCAGGGAGCAAAACCAGAGGGTATATGACATAGCTGAAACTGGGGTAGACCTCGTATCTGCTGCTTTCCCCCAGTTCGGCGCCGCTATGTTGGCAGAGCAGGCTATAGTGTATGCTATAGGCGCGGGGCTTGAACACCAGTGGGGTGTTGAGAATTCTATAACGACAGATATGCAAGACCAATTTACTAGAAGATATGCTGGCATGACTGCCAATGAGATGGAAAAAGTATTTGCCTCTGGTGATGCTGGCAAAATAATCGCTACCGTAGCCAACCTTGGCATGAATATAGGTTTTGATGCAGTGGATATTGCTACAGTGTTTAAGAACGCCTCCATATCCCAGAAGGTGGCAGGTAAGTCTGTGAAGCAATATGTCACAGAGGGGCTTTTCGCACAGAACTTACTTGACACGATGGCGCCCCCCACTAACCAATTCGTTAGTGCTCTATCTAAAGCTGTTGGAAAACGCATTGTAGGGGGAGCGGTTGTAGGCGGTGTATTAGGGGGTACAACAACGGCTCTCAACATAGCAACTGGTTTGGTAGAAAGTGATAACGCAGCTGGGGATATAGCTATGGGTGCATTAGGCGGGGCTGCAAGAGGTGCGCTAGTAAGTGGTGTGGGCAATGCGTTACAGCTGGGCACTAGGTACAATGGTGCAGAGCCAATGGCTGTGACATCTGGCGGTAGAGCTATACAAGCACCTATATTGCACCAAGACGGTACAACAACTGGTCGTAATCTTACTCAGGCAGAGTTTGACGCTATGGATGTACAGAGTAGATCAAGAGTGAGGGAGTGGTCGTCTCCACTCGACATGGACATAATCAGAAGCCAGATAGAGATACGTGGCGGCTTTAGGGTGCTTAACCCAGACAGCGACATCCCTACGCCAGAAGGGTATTCTGCTCGTCCAATCACACTTGCGGATGTCGGTAGCGGGAGGAGCGTAGACCTATTCACAAAGAATTCAGAAAGCACTACCATACCTACCACCAAAGTAGAGAGTACACCATTTGCAGTAGACCCGGTGCTCAATGACGACGGCACCGCCATCGTCATGAAATCTACGGAATCTGTAGACTGGCATAGGGTGCCAGAGGCTTCTAGCACAGAAAGCCCAGTAGTTAAACACTACAAAGAGATAAGTGAGCCGCACCAAGCTATACGCAAGATGCGCATAAAAGCGCCCGTGTCCCCTGGGGCTGTCGAAGGGTTTTCTAAGCAGACATATATAGAATATCCAAAAACAGCATCCGGTGACGTCCTAAAAGCAGTTATGATTAAGCCGGCCTCACGTGTCAACTACGCTATGGCGACCAGGTTGCTAGAGAATATGGGCTTTGACAAAGCGGGGGTAGCGGAACTCAATAAGATACAGACCGACGCATTTGCTCGTGGCGAAACAGATATGACCATATATGCTACAGCTCTTAGCGAAGTCATGCCAGCTAGAGCCATAGACACCGTTGACCTGTCTAGCGGGCGCTACGAGGTAAACGCAGAGTCTCAAGAGTTGGCTAGAATATCAGAAGCCCTAACAGGATATGCCACGCTGCTCAAGAACGAAGGGTTTGACCCAGAAGTAGACAGTCTAGCGTCCATAGAGACCAAGCTGAACAACCTCGGTAATCGTTACGAAGCTATTATAGAGCTTATGCGCCCAGTTATGCCAAGCCTAGACTCTCAGAAACCCATCGCCGAGGTAGCACCAAGTGCAAGGTCCGGCGTTGTAGATGAGGTGAGGAGTAGGATAGAACAGGCTAAGTCACTAGATGACGGTGCACAGGTGCGTGCTCTATACGACACTATGCTAGATGACCTAGAACTCCAAGCAAGAGGCGCAGGGTTTGAGAGCAAACGAGAGGGAACGCCTACTAACTCCCGTGGCATATCAGGCGCACTATATGAGATGGACAATATAGAGAAGGGTAGAACTGTACGTGCGGCTTTCTCTACAGAACAGCAGTCAGTATTCGACACGGTATACGCCATGCAAAGAGTTGCATATGAATACCAGCTGGAGAGCCGTTCTATGGGGCTTATATCGTCGAAGCTCAAGCTATCCGATATAGGTGACACTGGGAAGTATCATATACCGCACGCTAGCAATAACAGTTTAGCTAGCAGAATCGGTGCAAATGTTGCTAACCGCATGAAGACGATCGATAAGGCTGTGGGCTTGAAAAATTATTAACTTTAAAAATGCCGACATCATAACTGGGGATAAGCTAGCAGACGATATGCGCTCAGCTTTAGGTGTCTATTTGCAGGACATGACATTCGTAAATGTTGACCTAGAGAATGCTGCTTATAAGCTAATGTACGATACACAGAACGAACTAGGCCCTACACTTACCTTGGAGCAAGCGAAGAATCAGGTAAGAAACTCCGTTGATTTCGATAGGAGTAGACGCCTCGCTAATGAATCTGTGAAGTTACTCCATAGCCAGTATGAGCTAAACCAAGTGCTTAACTCAGAGATAAACTCTGGCAAGACTATGCGACAGCTCAAAAAAGAGTTGAATAAGAATATACAGGATTACCATAACAGAGTTAAGGGTAATGATGCAGCAGCTCAAGCGACCAGAAGGCAGAAAACATACGACGAATCACAAGGTGTGACAGAAAACAGGCGCTCGTATCTATGGACTGGCAACAGACCGCCGCTCCAGAGTGTAGTGGACTTGGCTAACCGCACTAAGATAGGTGTGCCTAATGGAATTGGGGCAGATAGAACTGTCACTCTTAACCAAGGGGTAGGTCTCGTGCAATACAGCAACAAAGAGGCGCTATCCATAGACGGCATGAAGCTACTGATAAAAGATATAGGTGTATATGATGACGCTGGCGGTATAAACACCGATGGCATAGACAAAACATTTAACATCATGTTTAAGAACTCTGAGGTCGAAAACAATGCCTCAGCTCGCTACTACCAGAGTCGCAAAGTCGGGCTATGGGAGGTGCCAGATACGGGGTATGAAAATGCCCTACTCTACAAAAGAGATTGGGAGCTAATACGTAAGTATTTCACGGAGAGAGTCACTGACAGTATATCGACTGCTAGGAATGAATACAAGATGCGACAGGATATAACCGCTGCCTTCCGAAATACGTACTATATGGCAACTGCAAGAGCCATAGATAACGTGGGGTGGAAGTACCGCCTAGACAATAACCAGTCCAAATTCATATTTAACCAGGTCTATGGGCAGATTCATAAAGAATCGCCAAAAGTATCTGCTAGGAGTAATCTAACCAACGCTTTTGTATCCGGGCGCGTGTCAAGTGCTTTAGGTGGCATACGCCAAGCCACCTTCATGAACGTGCCAGAAGTAGGGTATATCTTAATGATGAGAGGGCAATCATTCAAGGATGTGATCCCGCATCTTTGGCGTAATCGTGAAGAGCTAAAATCTAGGTACTCTGCTATTAGCGATATATCTGATAACGATATGGCTGCTATAGGCAAGCTATCTGGGGTGACAAATGCTACCCAGCTTATGGCTAAGATAGCAACCTCCCCATTTGGGTTTACACAGAGATTATCCTCGTATATCTTCTTGGCTTCTGCTGATCTAACTGCTCAAAAGAATGGGCTTACGGGTCCGCAGCGCTCGATGTATGTGCAGCATGCCTTTAACAAGATGGCTATTACAAACTCTGGTCTATCTGCACTTACCACGGCTCAGGGTGCCATGGGCAAGTTTATGATATTTCAGAACTGGCTGCTAAAAGATTATAAGCGTCTTATAAATACTATCGGGAGCAATATAAATGATACTGATATACCGCCAGTGCAAAGGTTTAGAGGTGCAACGCGGGCACTTACCGCTTGGCTAGGCGTAAAGGGTGCAACATGGGTAGGTATGAGCTTGCTGTTCAACACCACCTTCGGCTCAGTATTCGGGGCTAACCCATTCGGCATATTTGATACTTATGACGAACTGTCTGAACAAGAACGTGTATGGTTCGATGGGATAGTAGACTTCTTCGACAAATTTATGTTCCTAGCTCAACCGGCTACAGACCTCTACTATTCTCTGCGTAACTCCGTGTGGGCAACACCTAAGACAGACACGGACGCTGAGGGTAACCCAGTGGGAGAAGTGGCGAGTTCACCATTTGACTTTGGGCAATGGGCTGGTAATGCGCTGCTTGATGTCACGCCGGCCGGCGGCCATATAAAAGCTGTTGCTGATTCTATGCGCTTGATGAATGAGGGCGCAAGCTATGGCTCTACTGGCGTCAGGCAATATGAAAGCCCAGAAGATTTCATGAACATTCTGCGTGCCTTCTTGACTGGGAAAGGTAGCACGGACAACGCCATGGAGTACAAGCAGCAGGCGTCCTTCAACAACTTGCTTAACGCTTTGAGCAATGGCGAGGACCTATGGGATGCGGTAGATGATGAGCTGACCAAGTTGCAGAATGACCCATGGATAATGGGAGTTCTGGACTTTATACCTGGTGCACAAAGTGAGTTAGACGCCCAACGTGCAGAGGCAGCTACCCAACAGTGGAAGAACCCCAATGGGCGTGTGTTTATGCCATACAAAGTAACAACTGACCCTGATGAGCCCGGCGGTAACTTTAACGGTGGATATGGAGATGGGCAGAAATTCAACAATGAATACTATAAACTCAAGAAGCGTCATGATGACCCAGATTTTTTGGCAGCAGCTCGCCGCATATATTCGCAATACGCATTCTGGTCTACGCAGGAAGGGTCAGAAGCTAAAGCAGAAGCAGACAAGTTCATGAGGCAATTTAATTCCCTCACTAAAGACCTTGTGGATGACATAAGAATACTTGCCGATAACTGGATAGCTGCGGGACACGAATATGGAGAGAAGGAGATGACAATGCTTAGAAGCCTGCTAGACTTTGGAGTTGAGGCGGTTACTGGGTTTGACCTAAGTGAAGCCCGCACTCGAGAATATGCTCAGAGCGCACTACCAGAGCGCACAGACGTCGCAAGGCTCTACTATGTTACCCAAGCACAGAAAGCCGCTCAGAACCGCTCATATGGCGCTCCAGAGGCTATGGTAGCTGACTTCAAGCAAGTACTTGAGGGTGGCAATGGGGTGCCAAAACTCAGAGAGGCTTACGATAAGTATTGGGCTGAGATACGGTCTGCTTCCGCTAAACAGGACTACTCTAAGGCAAATGCTCTAGCCTGGGAATACATAGAAAAGCAGTTCGTGCCGAGGATACAGGGGGTAGTTGGCGAGTACGGCCCAGACATAGCCATCAACAACAAAGAGATAATAGAGATGCTGGCAGACTTAATGATTGTTCCGAATGAGGCAATGAGCGTGAAGAACAAACAAGGTAGATACGTTTCAACTAAGGGGTCACCAATGCTAAATGTAGCAGAAGGTGTAGTACGTAACTTTATCAAGAACCTGTACGGCGCATATGGTGATGACGCCCCTAACCGAGCCTCAGATTACGCGGTGACTACTGGAGTAAGAGATATAAAGATAGCTCTTGAATCGGGGCAGGAAGGGCGTGCCAAGTCTATCGCAGATAGATTGTACACTCAGATAGACGCCGGGGAGATACACGCCAGCCCAACGGACTTCGGGATAATTCAGGATGCAAGGTAATGAGAGGTATAATATAGCTATGGATATTCAATCTTACTTAACTGCTTACGAAGATGCTCTAAATGCCGCACAGGCTACTGACCAGACCGCTCTTAATCAGCAGAGGCGGACAGCTCAGAGTAGAAATGCCTCAACTGCCAATGCTTCCGGGCTTCTGTATTCAGGCGTGCCACAGGCTCTCAATATCCAGTACGACACTGCTACATACTACCCAGCTTGGGCTAAGAACTTCCAGAACTATGCAACAACGAGAGATCGCATAACCCAAAACATGCTCCAGATGTACAACCAACTGCGCTATTATGATGAAGCTACCAAGAATATACAAGCTGAGAACGCTGCACTAGGTAAATAAAAAATACCCCATCGGCAACTGATGAGGTATTTTATTTTGGGGCGTATCAGGTAAGAGCGAGACAAACCAGATATTTTATCGCCCCGTAGGACACATAAGGTGGGTTTATGCGCCCTACGGGAAGCCCCCCATTCCCTGTTTATTTTAGGCTTTTGGTGGTTGCTGCATGAGTACCGAGGTAACTTTCTGGGCGGCACCTGCGATCTCTTTGTTCAGGTCAATAAGGGTATCGCCAGAGATGAGAGAGTTGTACTCTTTAACGAGATCAAGTATCGCTTGCGGTATCTCTACATGAGGCGGCTGCTCACCGCTAAGAGCCTTATCATAGATGGGCTGCATGTGACGGCCGACTACGTTCTTGAGGGCAGCAGTAGTAATACCGTGCACTTGAGCAGCGAGGTCAACTGTGAGGGAGTAACGTATCTCAGCGGGGGTTTTCTCGAGCAAGGTGATAACGCCTTTAAGTTCACCGAGGCGACCTTCCACGTTCTCTTTACTCTTATCTTCCTCGCTCTGATTGACTATCTCGGCATTGATCTTCTCGGCGAGAGCAATCTCTTTGTTTATGTTTTCTACTAGGTCTGTGATTACTAGCATATTTTCTCCTTGCTATTTTGTTAAATTGTGTTGTGCTAAAAAGGCACCTCGCTTAGATCAACTGGCTCATTAGCCGGGTCGTTGACTATGCTCTGGGGGGGGCGCACGAACGTAACTGTTTTGTCAGCTTTACGCCCGGCGGAAAAGAACACGTCATCATACATCTTGCCATTGGGGGAAGCGGATGTTCCGGGCTTGATGATCGCAACTAAATCCATGCCACAGGCTTTCTCAAATAGTGCGACCATGTCCTTGGTGTCATTGAAGTGTTTTTCGACATCTTCTGGTTTCTTGCTCAACTTCTTGGCTAGCGTAAACAGCTGGTTGCGAGAGAACACCGCGCCCTTATCTGTGGTGAAGTAGAAGCGATGGTTCGCTATACCCTCGTCATTGGCAGTCTTTAGCTCTATATACTCCTTGTTGCCTTCGTTGTGTTCTACTTCCATGAGCACGACATCATGCTCCCCTAGACCGAGAAACCTTCTCTCGGTTACTTCTTCTGGTTTATTTGTAAATTTCATATTTGGGTTATTCCTTTTCTTTGCGTATGCGTTCAATGCTTTATTTAGCTCCTTATTATACCATCTATTAAATTTAATTTCCTCCTTCTGGTTTGTTTTCATAGAACTCAGCCCATTCTTCGTAGCTCTTGAACTTCGGCCCGTGTTCCTTGCCGTCATATATCATCCTCCAATCGCTCCAATGCTCTATCTCTATTTCATCCATAGTATAAGGTGCGCGTATAGTAGAAACGCATATGATCTTAGTATCTGTAATACCCATATCGCGCATCAACTTATATGTTGCCATACTAACTGGCACACCATTATCCGTACATACTCTAAGACCTTTCTCTAAGCACCCGATAACATATTCCCTCGACACTTCGCCACGATCAAAGATCGCCGCCAATCTACCGCTATGGATGAAATTATGGCAGTCTTGGCATAGCCCAACAAACTCAAGAAATGTAGCAGTACAGGCATTATAATCTACTGCGTATAATTCGTGGGCATGTAGGTAATCACCTTTAACATGTGTCACGACCCTCCCGCAAGCTTCGCAGTGCATAATATCGCTCATGCCCTTAGCCCTATCTTGAGTATTCTTCTTTACGCTGTTCCACCCGGATGCCGTCATAAATGTTCTTGGGGCTACGCCGTGCAGTGGTTTAGGCACATTAGGCATAGACAAAGCATATGGCTTAGTGGGCTTAATGGGCTTCTGGTCTTCTGGTACGTAAGCAGATAGATCCATGCTATTTAGCCTCGGCTTCGGCTTTGGACTTCATGGCTTCATCGATAGTAGGTAGTGCATAGAACTTGCGGATATGTTGGTCGAGCACCGACAAATCATTAGGCATAGATTCCTCTGAGAACATGCCCATGGGCACCTTGACACAATCATTTGCGTACTGCTTCTTTAGTCTAAAGACATATTCACCCTCGTCAGTGAACTCAGTCTTAATGACTGTATTCACTAGGCCTTCCAACACTATCTTGTCGCTCAACATCTTCCCAGTGGTTTTCAGAACTTCGCGACCATCTTCTGTGGTGTCTAGGTGAGCCATGATATAAACTGTCTTGCTGTCATCAAGACTCATAGCTGTGTTGATGAGATTAAAGAAGTCCTGGGCGAATTCTGCGAACTTTGCATAGCCAGTTTCACGTGCTCGGGCAATCTCAGAAAAACTCATAAAGTAGTTAGCGTCGTCGATAATAACTATTGGCGTCTTTGCGGTTCTCATCACGGATATAGCATCTTGTGTATTCGCGGCTTTATATATCTTTAGGTCTTCTTTGTTTGGGAAGGGTAGTGGTTTACCAGTAGCGCTGATAATACCAACCGTGCCTTTCTTCAAGTTCCTAAGCGAAGTAGACTTACCGCTCCCCGAGAACCCCAAGATAAATGTTACTGTGCTCATTATATTTTATTCCTTTACTTTATTTAGTTGCTTTTAGCACCTTCGTACTGTATAGAGTATACCAAACATTTATTGCAAAGTCAATAGTTTTTTGTTAAAATATACCCATGGATGACATTTTACTCAATCAGTTAGTAGACGCGGCAACTACAGAACAGGACTCTGGGTTCTCCATACCAGAGAGACTTATCCGCAACGGTCTGGATGTGTATACACGCTATCCGCACATAAGACTTGTAAAGTCTTGGAGGCTAACCATGGATGGTCTGAATATGATGAACCGGTACGCACCGTCTCGATGCACCCCAGATATGTTCGCGAACTATTTGCTATCGGTAGCAGAGGAGGCACCAATAGTGCTCAAATTAAGTGACTCCTGCTTCTGGGACCCAGCATCTTGTTCGGTGCTCGACTCATCACCGTCAGGGAGCACGCTTGAAGTATCACTTGTCGATAGGGGTATGTAGACCCCATCTGGCGACATTAGCAGCCGTATCTTCACGTCTGCTAGGTGATAGCCTTTCAGAAGGTCCTCATTCGCAAGGTATATGGCAGACTGTGCATCAGCTCTAGTCCGTAAGCCTATCTCCCCTACTCTCTTTGGCAATAACACTTTCTTGCCCTTATTTCTCATACCCTTAGGACTTATGTAGCACGCGATACGGATGCCCAGGTTGTTCGCGTTTTCGCTGAGACAAGTGCGTTTCCATTGCGCCATAGCATCTGAGAGGTCTCGTTTATTTGGGCTGTCGTACCCCATGTCGTCGCACCATCTTGAGTAGTCATTGAACAGGTTACGCATACTAATCACGGCGTCAGCAAATATCATCAGCTGGTTTACGTACCCAATAGCGGGGTTGCTCCTCTCGGCGAAGGACTGTTTCTCGTCATCGTATGTTTGCAATATCCTAGTAACCAGAGAATGGTGTTCATGGCAGAGTTGGCACATCGCCAATGCCTCAGCAAGGCTTTCCTCCATAAGTTCCGGAGTGAATACCCTACGCTCAAAGGCGTCTTTGCTCTCACCGCTTTTCTCCCAAGCACCGTTGAACCTTATAATTAGTAACCGCCGTATCTCGCCAGAGGATAGATTAGCTATATTAGGTATCTGGTTCATGGCGTGCACGCTAACCAGACGCTTCGTGCTGATTACCCTTGAATCCCTGCGGTAGGCCCCGCGAGCAGCAATGTCGGCATGGCTGGCTATGCTCTTGGCTTTGCCTAAGTCCTCGATCCTCAGTTGAGTTTCGTCATCAAAGATGTTGAGCATCTTCCCATATATATCTATCACCCTCTTATCATCTGAGAACTCTTTTAGCGATACCCTAGATATAAAATCCTCATTACCAATTAGTTTTGCCAGATAGTCAAGCATAACAGATTTCCCAGACCCTCCCTCTCCAACGTAGATATGCCATCCAGCTACCTTATCATTTGCAAATATCTGAGACCGCATAAACAGTAGCTTGTTATAAGTGATCAGGTCGTCTTGGGCTAGGTCTCGGAAAAACTTAATAGGCATTTTGTTCAGTTCTTCTAAGTGCCAATCTTTTATCCCGAATTGTTGCTCAAGGGAGTGTTTGTATACTGAGATTTTCCCCTTAAACGCTTCTACGTCCTTTATATTCATGTCACCTCCTATTGTATCAAAGAAATAATCTGGCGGTTCATCCAAAAATGTCATAGTAGAAAAATCGTAGTATAGATTGGTGCCTATTCGCATAGGGCAATCTTCTCGCACCACCTCCTTAGAGTGAGTGGCTAAGGAGAAGATAGATTCTGTGCAGGTTTTCCTAGGGGTGCCCAGCTCGAGATGTCTGCCGATTATCTCCTCACCTAGTGGGGTGAGGGGGGTCGACTTGTTATCTATCTTGCGGTAGAAGCACTGTGAAGTATCAGCTACTAGACTGTCGGATGATTTAATAGGCACAGACACCACCTCATACCTATCGAGAAAGGAGTTTACAGCTTCCTTAACACGATAGTCTGCACTCATGCGTCATGCCTTACTGTGGCAAATATGGAAGGAGAAAATGGGGTACTGTCATACGAGAAATCCACGACTGTGTATTTTCCTGATGGGACATCCCTCGGCACGCCGCCCACTTCTACTAAACCGCTCTTTTTTACGATAAACGAATCATCACCCTGGCTAGAGTCTGCGAGGGACGCAAAAGCGTTCAGTTCGTCT
>QMCD01003988.1_pt1 | contig 13904 bp, 14 predicted proteins | sample 1821841 | NCBI WGS metagenome assembly QMCD01 (sample SAMN01991225, study PRJNA193472) | Termite gut metagenome, whole genome shotgun sequencing project. | isolation source: worker | host: Macrotermes natalensis | reverse complement strand
CCCTGCGGTTTCCTTGCGCTACCATACACCCCTATCAAGCGCCGCCGCCATAAGCGCCCGCGGGCTTGCCGCCGAAAGTGCTGCGGCAGGCAATGGAAACACCGGGTTTTGGTCCACCTTTTGGACGGAACAAGAGGATATTACAGTACAGGGTCTGCACAGCACTGCCGCGCGTTGCCTTTGGTTTTCCGGCGATGCCGCGCTGGTGTGGCCCGCCGAGTTTGTGCACGGCGGTGCCCCCGGTATGCTGGACGAGTCCGGGTGCGTTATTTCCGACACACTGGCTTGGCAGCTTTGGAACAATATAGATGTGCTTGATTACGAACTGACGGTAGACGGGCAAGCCTACGCCGTGCGGGGCGTTTTCCGCGAAGACGGCCTGTTAGTGATGGCCGGTACGGGGGAGGCGGCTTTTAAGGACGGCTGGCAAGCCGTGGAACTGGCCGGTATGCCGGATGGAGAGGTGCGTGCCGTCGCGCTGGGCTTCGCACAGGCGTCTGGGCTGGGCACGCCGGACACGCTGGTGGATGGACCGGCCCTGTCAGCCGTGGCCGATCTTTTGTCTCTTCTGCCGCTTGTGCTAATGAGCATAGCTTTGTTATTTGGCTTGCTTCGCCGCATAACTAAGGCATTGCCGGGCAAAACCACCAGCTGGGTGCTGGCTTTTGCCATACTGCTGGCGTTTGCATGGGCTCTGCCTGCCCTGCTGGAAATGCTGCCCCCTTCGTTTATTCCCACACGCTTTTCTGATTTTGCTTTTTGGGGAAGGTTGGCCGCTTCCACATGGGAGCATGTCAAGGAATGGCTGCTCTTGCGCCCATCCCATATTGACGTACAAGCTAAGCTGTTGCTTTACGCGCAGGTGGGCATATTTGTGGCGCAAAGCATTATCAGCGCAGTTCTAATGTGCCGCAATCTGGCGGCACAGCGGGGGTTCACAACCAATGCGCAATATACCGCGTGATATATTCCTGTTCGCTATCTGCCGGAAACACCATTCTCGCGCCGGGGTTGTCTCGCGCTTCTCCCGGCAGGGGAAACACAATTTGTGTAAGCGTGGATGCGCTCTCCGCTTGCCCCTCAGCGTATCTGCCCACCTGTACACTCAGGTAGGCAGGGGCTTTCCCATTCGCCACTTGCTGGCTGTAAACAGACGATAAGGCGTCGTAATCGTAATAAAGGCGGTAGCCGTCTTTGGAGTAATAGAACACATTTTCCTCGCCGCTGTACGGCACAGTTTCGCCATCTTCAAAAACCAGTTGCGCGTGTATGTTCAAATTGCCGGGGTGAGAATCCCGGTACCATTTGGCGGGCACGTTCCAGGCAATCACAAACGCGCCGATGAAACAAAGCGTCATCACAGCGGCGAAAACAGAGAGATGCTGGCGCGCGGGCTTGGCGGTTGCAAGTGCCTTAACGCGGCTTTGCAGCGCCTTGTAGGAATCGGAAAAGGCGAGGCCCTTCATGGGCACCGCCGCGCTGGAGCACACCTCAACCAAAAGCCTGCCGTAGTTTTCCGCGCTTGTCTTTGCCACGCCCAGCACCCGGTTATCACATAAAATTTCGCTGTCGCGCTTAAACGCTTTCAAAAAGCCCGGCGGTACCATAAACAGGCAACTGAAAAAACGGATAAAGCAAAACTTTTCCATATCGCCATTTTTAATGTGCCCCATCTCGTGCAATAGCAGGAGATAGAGTTCCTCGGCACTGTATTTTTCGCGGAAATCGCGCGGCATCAGGATGGTTTTTCTAAACACGCCATAGGTGAGCGGAGAAGCCACCCACTCGGCACAGGCAATGCGGATTCGCTTTGCGCTAAGCCCAAACGCCGCAGCCGCCCGCTCTTTCGCGTCGCCCACATCGGCGGCTTTCATCAGGCGCACCATGCCCTCTAGTTTTGCGTTCTGAATAATAAACGCCTCTATGCGATAGAGCAGTACCAGTATCCACGTCGTGGTGATAAAGGTGGCTGCCCACCAGATGCCCTCACCCGTGTGCTGTGCGTAGATCTCATAAACGGGGAATTTAGCAATGGCGTTAAAATCCAGATACGACAGCGGCACGGCCAAAAGCAGCGTGTACCAGCTATAGTAATTGGCACGCACGCTAAGGCGAACCCCGCACTTCACCAGTATCTTTTTAATCAGAGAGATGCACAAAAACAAGGCGCTGGCATACAAAAGCACCGAGAGAAACTTGAGCATAAAGGCCGCTGTGATGACATGAAAAGGATAGGAGAGCCACAAACGGCGGATGGTTTCCACAAAGCTGTTCGCAACCATTAGGTGTCACCGTCATTGCGATCGGCCAGCATTGCTTTCAAACGGCGTATTTCTTCGCCCGTCAGTTTTTCGTCTTTTGCCGCTTCCCCGCCCGCAAAAGCGGCGGCGAGGCTTTCTTGCTCGTGCAGCAGTTGCTGTATCTGGTTTTCAATAGCCCGTTGGTTGTTTTCAGAAAGGCGGCTGAATAAAGTGCCGATGCTGTTTTTGCCGTCCTTTGTTTCAGGCTCAAAAATGGGTTCCTGGCCCTCCAGCAGCCACGCCTTGCGCACGGCAAATTCGCGGCAAACATCCCGCACAATGCGCCCCGAAAGGCCGATGTGCCCCTTTTCGATGTTCGCGTAATTCGAGCGGGATATGCCTATCACCGCCGAAAACTCGGCCTGTGTGAGGCGTAAGATATCTTTGCGCAAATGGCGCAAACGGTCAATCGTGGTTTGCATACATCCCCCTTTGTGCGGTGTTGCTACAAATAGACATACAAAAAACAACAAAAACCTTGAAGCGCGTTTTTATATATGCTAAAATGTTTGTTGCAAACAATATCCTAATAGCTTGTGTGTCTAGTATAAACAATTGCTTGCCGGTGCGTCAATGAATTTCATGATGATGGAACAGGAGCGTGAGGGGACTTATGAGGAAAATACCAACTGCGGTGACTATTATATTTATTCTCGCGTATGTGGTACTCACCAGCGTGGGGGCGGTCCTGTCTGGTGAAATTGATATTCCATACTTAGCGCAAATCCTGTTGCTGATTGCCCTTAGTGTGGCTGTAATCGCCTATGCTTTTATAAAGAGACTGCCAGCCTATGTTGGGCTTGCAAAACCGCAGAGCAAAAGTGTGAAATCCTGCCTGTACTACATTCCGCTATTCATTCTCATAGTGGCCAACGGTGCGCTGTTTTTCAATGCGCAAAATCCGCCACTGAACCTAATTATGACACTCATCTTTATGATTTTTGTGGCATTTCTGGAAGAACTTCTGTTTAGAGGCTTTTTGTTTAAGGTTATCGAGGAACGCTCCGGCGGGAAAGCGGCGGTTATCATATCGGGCATAACCTTCGGTTTTGGACATATTGTAAATCTGTTTAACGGCTATACCGGTGTCAGCCAAATCATACAGATCGTTGTCGCTGTGCTGATCGGTATCGTTCTCAGTCTGCTGTTTGTCCGCACGCAATCCATCGTGCCGGGGATGGTGTTCCATGCCCTTTTTAATACCGCCAGCGCACTCTCAACGGAAGTCGAACCACTATATGACTATATCGCGGTCGGCGTGATCATAGCGATTGGAGCGGCGTACCTATTCTATCTGCTAAGAGGCATCTCGCGTCACTGGTACAAGCGCGGCGCGGAGTAAACGCTTAGCAAGCCGCCCCGCCAAACATAAAGGCAAAGCTGCCCTTTGGCGCGCCGAGGCCCTTTTCCAGCATGTCCGCCAGCGCCGCCAGCTTTTCCAGGTATTCTTCGGCACTCCACGGGAAGATGCCGGGGTCGAGCAGGAAGGTGAACACCGACATGATGATTTCCGCGTATGCCTGCGGGTACGCGCACGTGAAAATACCTTCGTCTATGCCTTGCCCGATGATGCGCGCGATGATTTTTGACAGCGCGGATACAATCTGCGCCAAAGACTTTTGATGAATGGCCGCGTTTTGCGGCATGTGCAGATATTCGTCCAGGGACTCGTCCACATACGAGCCGCGATAGGTTTTAAGCAGCAGCGCAAGTTTTTGCGGCGCGCTCCCGCCGCTCTGTTCCACAGTTTCGTTGCAGGCCCGGATGATATCCGCGTATTCACGCAGCACCAGCGCGTCCATCACTTCTTCCTTGGAGCGGAAGTAGTAGTACATCAGGCCCTTGGCGATACCGGCCTTTTTTGCGATATCGCTGACGGAGGCCGTGCCCGCCTTCCCCTCTTGGAAAAGCGCGCGCATGGCGTTCAGTATGATTTCTTTTTTGTCGCCGCCCATTCGCATCACCGCCTATGAGAACAGCATATCATAAAAATACATTCTTGACCAGTAGTCAATTTTGTGTTAGTATCATGTTGACCGATGGTCAAAATGATTTGGGAGGGATATAGAAAATGAAATCTTGTAGAGGCATCGTTGCTTTGCTCTTGCTTGCTATTCCTCTGGCTCTTTCGGGCTGCGCCGAAAGCCACAGGGAATTGGAGGACTCGGCTTTGGACGTGCCGCAGATCGCGGTATCCTCCGATTCTATCGATGAAGCGGGCAACCTGCTTACCGAAACAGCGGCGGACAAAAATCCCAATGACCCGATGGGGAGCAACGAAAGTCCGCAGCTCACATGGGACGCGGTAGACGGCGCGGCTTATTATGCCGTTTGCATGTTTGATGAGGACGCCAATTGGCTTCATTGGCTTGTGATGGACTTGGAGGAAACAGGCTTGGAGCAAGGCGCGTTCACTTCTCACGGCGAATATGTCGGCCCTTACCCTCCGGCAAACTCCGGGCAGCATCATTACAGGATTGAGGTATTCGCGCTCAAACAGGCAACCGACAACGTGATCCTAAAGGTGGACGCACAGCAATCCTATTCCGAAATTGTGAGATACCTCAACCGAGCCGGTAATGGCGAGAGCAATATCCTTGCCCGCGGTCATATTATCGGAACATTTGAGAATTAAGGGATGGCGAAACTATGTTTATAACGATTGTCTTTGCAGTGCTGCTGCTCATCGCGGTTATTATGCTGATCGCGCTGCTGATTACAGTAGTGCGCCTAGTGGTACGGCACATTGGGATGGCGGACACAAAGCCGATTATACACAGCTTAAAGCGAAATGCAATCATGCTGGCCATAGCAGTCTTTTTGTGCTCCGGGTTTACTTGGGTAACACAGCGCACTGGTTTTCCTTGGATACCGATGCTCACGGCGTCCACACCCGGCATTGAGGGCGAGAACGCTATTGCCGAGCTGCGGCAAGTGGAACTGAACGGACGCCGCGAATGGATCAGCATCCGGGGGCAGGATAAGACAAATCCCGTGCTGCTGTTTTTGGCGGGCGGGCCGGGCGGTACGCAAATGGCGGCGGTGCGGCATGATCTATCCGAACTTGAGAAACACTTTGTCGTGGTGAATTGGGATCAGCCCGGTAGCGGCAAATCTTACAGCGCGATGAAGATTAGCGACATCACCCCCGAAACTTATATCGAAGACGGCGCCGCGCTGACCAAATACCTATGCGAAGAATTTGGGCAGGAGAAAATCTATCTTGTGGGGGAATCCTGGGGCAGCGCGCTGGGGATTTTCATGGCGCACAGAGCGCCCGAACTGTACCATGCCGTAATCGGCACGGGCCAGATGGTTTCGTTTTTGGATACGGAGCTTATGGACTATGAGCTGGCCATGCAAATCGCCCGTGAGCGGGGCGATGAAAAGACGGTCGCCACGCTTGAAGGTAACGGCCCGCCGCCCTATTATGGCAACGACGTCACATGGAAAAGCGCCGCTTATCTGCAATATCTTAGCGCGGTGATGACGTCTAATCCCGAAATCACAAACGGCGGCTACAATACCTTCCGCGACTTGTTCGCAAGCGAATATGGGATTTTGGATAAGATCAACTTCTTCAGAGGCATCGTCAACACCTTCAATCACGTATATCCGCAGCTTTATGATATCGACTTGCGGGATGGCTATACAAAGCTGGAGGTTCCCGTCTACTTCTTCATCGGGCGGCATGATATCAACGCGCCCACATCGTTGGTTGAGGATTATTTCGATTTGCTGGACGCGCCAGAGAAGGAGCTTGTGTGGTTCGAGCATTCCGGGCATAGCCCGTGGATCAACGAAAGCGCGTTGTTTGTGAGCGAACTGCTGCGGGTTACCGGGGTGGAGTAGAATGAACACATGCCATAATTTGCATTAAGTCTTGCTCGTGACGCGGCGTAATGAGATATACTTACTGATATTTAACAGGAGATTGTAGAAATGTATAAACTCGGACAAATTATGATAATAGCCGGAATCCTTATCATGCTGAGCATAAGCGTATGATTGCTTATAGGCATTGTTGACGGAAAAATCGCAGGCGGTGCTGTTGTGCTCTCGTTGATTCTTGCGGGCAGCGGGAGTACGATATCCAAAAAGAACAAGAGGTGAGAGGGCAGGCATGGTCATTTTGAAAAAACGAGGCATTATCATCTGTGTTTTCTCCGTATTATTGGGCATAGCGGTAGTGCCCGTAAATCTATTTTTACTTAATATGCCTGAGTTTGTCTCGATTATTGCTTCCGCTCTTGTTATTGCGGCGCTTGTGTGGTATTTCATCAAATGCGGCGGGAAAGCACTCTCAAAAATCATACTGAGCATACTCGCGGCGGTTTCGGTCGTATTCGCACTGTTCGGCTCCTATTGCAATCCATATTGGAACAGCCTGCTGTTCAAGGAATACGAACCCACGAGAGCCGGTGGCCAGATTCTTAGCTATGCGCAGGCAAAGGCTGACCTTGATTACGCGATGCGTTATCTTCAAAAGGATCACCCGCTGTTCATTAACGGTTTATCCGAGGAGACACGGCAGGCTTATGACCGGGCCGTGAGTGCGTTAAGCAATGCCGATGCGATCACAGTCAACGCATTACAACAGGCGATACAGGGCCTCCTCTCACCGCTGGGCGATGCGCATACTTCCTGCTGGAGATACGAGGACAGCCCCGCTTCCGGCGGGAATGCCGGTATTTCGCAGCCGAAACCATTCGTCTATTATGAGATGGATGCCGACAAAAATCTTGCCGTGCTGACGCTCAATAGCTGCCGTTTTAACGAGGAATACATAGGCTGCCTAAAAACGATGTTCGCGGAGATAAAGAGAAGCGGTATAGGCAATGTGGCGGTTGACCTGCGTAATAATGGCGGCGGCAATTCCCTTGTAGCGGATGAGTTCATTAGATACCTCGATGTTGAGTCTTTCAAAACCGCTACCTACGAATGGCGTTTTGGCATGCTCACACTGGCTTCGAGCGATGGAATCATCCAAAATGAGCGGTATGAGGATTTATTGTTTGACGGAAATGTTTATATCCTGACATCTTCTGATACCTTCAGTTCCGCCATGCTGTTCGCGCAGTACATCAAGGATAACCGCTTAGGCAAAACAGTCGGCGAGGCGCCGGGCCTTCCCGCTTCACATTATGGGGAGATTGCCACATCTGCCAAACTCGAAGTTGCAGTTCAGCGTTTCCACAAAATTTATGTGGAGAGCCGATAAAGAATCGGCAGATAGCCATGTAAGCCCGGATATACCGTGTAGAGCGGTAGATGCTATGAAGGCGCTGTACAACGAGGTTTGGATAAAAGATTTGGCCTGACAGTTTCCTCGCTGATTACCGGTGTAATATGGGCGGTGTGGCATGTACCGGTGTTTATGCCGCAGGGCAGGCTTGAATCGTTGCCGTGGTTCGTGATGTTTACGATAACGTGTGTGGGCCATTCCTTTGCGCACAGCGCAATTATGCGGGTAACAAAAAACGTTTGGCTCTGTGTTCTTTTTCATACCTTATGCAACGCGGTACAAGGCACGCTTTACGAATACTCTGATTCAATGATTGCAACTGCTATTTCATCAATAGCGCTTATTATAGTTTCCCTTGCGACCGTAATTATCTATGAAAAGGAAACAAATGGCAGGCTCAATTTATAAGTTTACGTGAGAGGGCGGAACCCGAGATATAATTACATTTATTCGAAACGCTAAATAATCAAAATACATAGGAGTGCGAATTTATGCTATTGCTTGAAATGAACAACTACAGCCGTGAGGCTTTGCTGAATAAAATCGTTCTGCTCACGGGCGGCGGCGGTGGCATTGGCTGCGAGGCCGCGCGGGCGTTTTCTTACATGGGCGCGAAAGTTATCTTGGCGGAGGTGAACGCTTTGAGAGGCATAGGGGTACAGGCACGCGTCAATGAGGAATTCGGCAACAACAACGTGGACTTTTTTCAAACCGACCTTGCCGATGAGAAGCAGATTGACGCGCTGTACCAACATATTATGAATACATATGGGCGGCTGGATGTCATCATCAACAACGCCGCGGTGGTTCCGATGGGCGCTGTGGAATCGGTATCCATCGCGGATTGGGATTTGAGCTATGCGGTCAATCTGCGCGCGCCTGTGCTTTTGACACAGAAATTCCTGCCCGCCATGAAAAAAACGGGCGGGATTATCGTCTTTAATCCGTCGAATCCGGGGGCGTACATGTCGGCCTATGAAATCTTCAAGACCGCGCAAATGGAGCTATGCAACGCGCTGGCGGAGGAAATCGCGGATACGCCTATCATAACTTACGGAATCACGCCCGGATTCGTCAAAACAGAAACCTGCCTCAAATCGGTGGGAATTGTGGCTTCGTCAATGGGGATTACGGCGGATGAATTCAGCGAAACCCTTAACGATGTGGCTGTGGACGTGGAGATAGCGGGAACAGGCTACGCGGTTTCGGTTGTGAATGCGCAAAAATATAGCGGTTCAATGACATCCTCGTACCAGGCTCTTATGGACGCCGGGCTTATTGAGGGCAAAGTGGAGGCAGGCTCAAAGCCCGCAGGCGCAGACTACGCCCAAATGTTTGCGTTGTTCACTGCCAGCGCCGAGATTTATTACAATCAATACAGGGAATGGCAAAAGAAGAATCTGTTTCAAAAGAAGTTTGTTTTAAACAGCTTCAAGAAGAGCACTGGATTTTCCGCGGATGATTTTAAGGGTAAGTTAGAAAACCTGCAATCCGAAGCGCGGAATGGGAATTGGAACAATTCTGCGACATCTAAGGGCATGTTTATAAAGCTGAAAGGTTTTGTTGAGCAGACGAAAAAAATGCTGGCAGGCTATGAAAAAGACCCGGTTCAGCTTAAAAGCGACACCGAGCTGCTGAACAGTTGGATTGACACGCTGCAAGCTACCATTGAAATGCTATAGACTGGAGGCGACCTTTATGAAATGCGCGGATTGCGGCAAACGGTTGACAACGGCACTGGGTAATACGGTTATCCGAGTTGGTTCGGATGATATACAGGTGAAAAATGTGCCGGTTCTCATCTGCCCTGCCTGCGGGAAACAGGTTGTCCACGAGATTATCATTGGGCGCGCGCGGGCATATATAGCGGAGTACGGCGTTCAAAACAGCCAGATTGATTTTGGCCTTTGTGAAGAGCAGGAAGGCGCAGAAAGTATCGTAACAATGCAGATGCTTGGAATATTGTAAGCATCTTCGGAATGAAGGAGACGCGTAAATACTATGAAGAACCTTTCTCATGCTTATGGAGTTTAACGAAAAGCTACAACAGCTTAGGAAAGAAAAAGACCTGACACAGGAACAGCTTGCGGCTGAATTGTTCGTGTCCCGAACTGCTATCTCAAAATGGGAATCAGGGCGGGGCTATCCGAGCATTGATTCACTAAAAGTAATATCTAAGCTGTTTGGAATAACGATAGACGATTTGCTTTCGGGCGATGAGCTTATCCTGGTCGCTGAAGCCGATAACCGCGCAAAAGTAAAGCGTATGCGCGATTTGGTTTTTGGCGTGCTTGATTGTATGGTATTGCTACTGTTATTCCTTCCATTCTTTGGGCAGCCGGAGGATGCCGGGGTACGTCATGTCTCACTGATCGAACTCAACACATCGCACTATATTCAGGTTGCGTTTATTTCTTTAACGGCTATGACAACTATTTTTGGCGTTGCAGAGCTTGCTTTTCAACAATTTGGAAACCGGCTCTGGCAGAAGGCCAGGATGACCATTTCGATTTGTCTTTCTGCATTTGGAACCCTATTGTTTATGGCAAGCCCCCAGCAATATGCGGGGGCGTTTATATTCTGTCTGCTGATTATAAAAGGCATTTTGCTCATAAAGCGTGAATGATACGAATCGTGTCGTGGATGTTACAGAGCGATTCTTTTATTCTCTTGTTCTTCATTTTACGATGATAGCGGATGAGAAATCCCATCACCAAAAATGGAGGAATGAAAAGATGAAAGAAAGAATCCAGGTCAGCTTTACAATAACAGGTATACTGTTCCTGTTGTTTGCGCTGCTAACCGTAGCAGTGATGACGATTGATGTGCAGCCAATAGGCCCGCAGGAATCGAGCGTCGGTCTATCAACGCTCAATGGCTTCATGTTTAATCTACTCGGCACTAATCTGCTGTGGTACAGTATTACCGATTGGGTTGGCGTTATTGCGGTATTGGTTGCTTTCGGATTTGCCGTGCTTGGGCTGTTTCAACTTGTTAAGAGGAAAAGTATAAAACGCGTTGACGCGAACCTAATAGCTTTAGGCATGTTTTACGCGATTGTAGTAGCGTCCTATGTGTTCTTTGAAGTTTGCATTGTGAACTACAGGCCGGTTATCATTGAAACTTCCTTAGAAGCATCGTACCCTTCTTCTCACGCGATGATTGTATTATGCATTATGGCGACTGCGATCATACAGTTTAATGAATTGCTTCATAACAGAGCAATACGAATAGTAGCCGACATAGCTGCAATCACAATCATAGCTGTAACGATTATCGGGCGGTTTATTTCGGGAGTTCATTGGGTTACGGATATGATTGGCGGTTTGCTTCTAGGTTCGGCGCTTGTTATGCTTTATTATTCGGTTGCTAAATATATCGGGTATCGGCGGCATTCTGCCAAACTATACCATAAAAGGACAAGGAAATGAAGACGGAAAAAATCCACTTAATAATTGGTACTGTGATTTGCGCGGCAAACAACACTGTTGTTTCTGGCTTTTTACAACCAATTGCCGGAAAGTGTTCCAATTCAAATTACGATTGACGGCTCTGCGGGAAACGTATTGCCGAAGCCTGTCTTTGTATTTGGATTGCCAATCATCTTTGTGGCAGTCAATCTTATTAAGAATCTCCCGCGTTACAAAGAGAAAAATACGCCAGCTTACAGTTTCTATATTATTCCGGGGATAGCTGTTGTTTTGTCAGCATTGACACTTGGCATTGGGCTAAGCCTATAAGGAAGCCCTGTACCATCGAAAGCAGAGGTGATTGTAACGAACCAAGGCAAATGGCTCCGATAATGCCCTGAAGACGCAGAGCCAGTAACATGTGGAATTACCACGGTTATCGGCTCTTTTTTCATCTTGTTTTTTAGCCGCCGTTATTCCTTTTGAAAATGGAGCCCAACGGGGGTTGTATTAAGGTTACTCTTTTTTAAGGATTCGGCGGTACAGGAGGGGTAGTGGTCGAGGTAGCCAACGAGCTACTGCGTGACGCAATGAACAGCGAGGCAATAATCACGCAGGCCTGCACCGAGGCAATATCCAATCTGCTTTTGCAACAGGTTTTGTACGGTACTGGTGTGGAGCCTCAGATGAAGGGCATCGCCAAGTATACCGGTTTTGCTGATAGTGGCAGCAAGGCCGATGTGCAAGACCTATATTCGCTGGCAACAGCGGCAGACACCGCACTGCGCCGCGCCAACGGCACCCTGGAGGCTATGTTGTATGATGTAGCCTTGGAGCCGCGCTTTAACACGCGTCTTTTCACTGGGGAGCTCATCCAGCCCTCGCGTGCGTTCCAGCGGCTCTATGACGCAGGCCGGACGCTGGCGCATCCAAGTGTTGCCGCGGGTGACCTTTTCTTCTGGCAATCGAGTGAACTTTATATTGGTTTTGTAGAGGACATGACCATTGAAGCCGATTGGTATTCGGCATTCGCCTCAAACAACACAAAGTTTCGTGTGGTAATGCGAGGCGATATTTTCGCAAACGTGGCCCGGATGGTTTACTACAAGGGCATCCCTGTAGAAGCACCGTAAGCACCTGTACAATGGCCCGTCCCGAAACATCGGGGCGGGTTCTTTTTTGTGTGGCTGCTACTCGGTGGCGCGGCGATTGCGAAAGCGGATAGGGGTAAAAAAAGGGGTATTAAGTAGAAAACCCACGCCAGAATCGCCGAATTATGGCGTTCCTGCGTGGAATTTCTTTGGCAGGGGCAGAAGGATTCGAACCCTCGGCACGCGGTTTTGGAGACCGCTGCTCTACCAACTGAGCTATGCCCCTATATGCGGCGGTGCAGACAACAGTATCAATTTATCACAAATGCCGCGCCGCTGTCAACAAAATTTCCGGGCCGTTGATGTGCGCAAACGGCTTGCAATTGCCTAAAAATTTGGTACGATATTAAACAGGATAACAACCATCACTTCCCAAGGAGGATGTGCGTATGTTTCAAATTGCATTGCAGCTGTATTCGGTGCGTGAAGACGCCGAAAAAGATTTGCCCGGCACGCTGCGCCAGGTGAAGGCCATGGGGTATGCGGGCGTGGAGCTGGCGGGCCTGTATGGCCGCACCGCGGCCGAGATGAAGGCTTTGCTGGACGAAAACGGCCTGGCCCTTTGCTCTGCCCATGTGCCCTATGCCGCGATGATGGCCGAACCGGACGGTGTGCTGGGCGCCTATGCCGGGATAGGCTGCCGGTATGTGGCGGTGCCCTACCTCACGGAGGAATACCGGCTGGGCGCCGAAAAAGGCGATGAGGCCGTAGACGGGATGCGTATGCTGGGCGAAAAGGCGGCCGCCCTGGGCATGACGCTTTTGTACCACAACCACGATTTTGAGTTTGAAAAGCTGGACGGCGCATACAAGCTGGACTTGCTGTACAAGGCCATTCCACCCCAATTTTTGCAAACGGAGCTGGACACCTGCTGGATAAAGGTGGCCGGGGAAGACCCCGTTGCCTACCTGCACAAATATGCCCGGCGCGCGCCGGTGGTGCATTTGAAGGATTATTTCATGCGCGGGGACGGCGCAAAGGGCGCGTATCAGCTGATTGGCATTGAATCCGACGCCGCGCAGCCGGGCCCGGGAAATTTTGAATTTAGACGTCTGGGCGCCGGTTTGCAAGACATTCCCGCCTTGCTGGCGGCGTCGGCGGACGCCGGGGCCGTGTGGGTGGTGGTGGAACAGGACGAGCCCACCCCGGGCGCCAGTGCCCTGCAATGCGCCCGCGAGAGCATGGATTACCTAAAAACACTGTAAAACTTTGGAAAACACGCCGCCGGGGCCTTGACAACCCGGGCACTTTTCCTTATAGTTATAACCGTGTCAGCATCTGATGCCAGGGAACACTGCACCTGCGGGTGTAGTGTTCTCTTTTTTTATGTTTGGGTCGACACCATCTAAAGGGGGATGCAATTTTGGATCAGTCCGTCATCGTGCGTCTTCAAGACATCGTGGTTGGCTTCGACGATGAAGCGGTGCTGAACGGCTTGTCGCTGGATATCCACGACGAGGAGTTTGTGACGCTGCTGGGGCCGTCCGGCTGCGGAAAAACAACTACCCTGCGCGTGATTGGCGGCTTTTTGCACCCAAGCGGCGGCACGGTTTTCTTCGACGGAAAGGATATCACCAGGCTGCCGCCCTACAAGCGGCCGGTGAACACCGTGTTCCAGAAATACGCGCTGTTTCCGCATTTGAACGTGTTTGAGAACGTGGCCTTTGGCCTGCGGCTGAAAAAACTGCCGGAAAAAGAGATACGGGAGCGCACGCTGGAGATGCTGGAGCTGGTGGATTTACGCGGCTTCGAGCGGCGCGGCCCGGGCCAGCTTTCGGGCGGGCAGCAGCAGCGGGTG
>QMCD01001537.1_pt1 | contig 13906 bp, 10 predicted proteins | sample 1821841 | NCBI WGS metagenome assembly QMCD01 (sample SAMN01991225, study PRJNA193472) | Termite gut metagenome, whole genome shotgun sequencing project. | isolation source: worker | host: Macrotermes natalensis | reverse complement strand
CGAGCGAAACTCTCCTGCCGGACAATGAATAAATTAAAGTTAATATCAGTTGGGGCATCTGTTTGAAAAACAATATGGAAATCAAAATAAAAAAAGCATCAGAATTGGGCGATGCAGCACGGAATAAGATTGCCGAACTCTTTGTTGAAGGTTTTTACGACACCACCCTGAAATATTTCTCGAAAGATAAGGTAAAGTTACGGAACGCTTTCTCACCTCTCCTTGTACTTGATTTGTTTTATGTAGCAGTTGTTGAAGATAAAATAGTCGGAATGGCGGCACATGTCGGGTCAACAGAGCTTGCTCTAAATCTCGATAAAAAAATCCTGCAAAAATATTTAGGCTTGATTAGAGGGTTATTTTTCTACTTCACATTCAAAAGCCATGCGAAACATTTCAAAATAGGAGCAGAGGAAAGAACAGCAATAATAGATTGTTTAGCTACAGATCCGAAATTCACCGGATGCGGGGTAGCAACAACCCTAATGAAATATATACTTGGCTTACCTGAATGGGAGCATTTCGTATTAGATGTTGTGGATACAAACGAAGCAGCAATTGGTCTGTATCTAAAATTAGGTTTTCACGAAACTGGCAGAAGAAAAGCCCCGCAAGGTAGTGGTTTCAACTATATCATTTATATGAAAAAGTGAATAAACATTTCTTCATACGAACACCAAGATACGTTCCAAGAACGAAACGTCAAGGCTAAAATGAATTTTATCGAAAATATTCCTTTCTCGTACCTCGAAAGAGTATTTCCGATAAAAGCCTCGCCTTATTCATTCTTTCCACAGAGGGGGTGTTTATCGGATAAAGAAAGAGAAAAAATATGCGTATAGTCTCAAAAATATTGCTTACTTTTGGCGTGAGTTATTTGACAGTATAGCACCGCAAAACGCTGAAATACGCACGGTTACTGACTCGTTATCTCTGAATCTCAAAAACTCCGCTAAAAGTTTATTCTTCAATCGGTTAAGTCAACCCGATGAAAATCTAAAATAACAATTGCACCTACTTCTTCCCAGCCATATACACCCCACCCAAAATACACCCCATCCCTACAAGCGCTATTGCTGTAACCTGCTCATTCAGCAACATTGCCGAACCTGCCAAAGCAAATAATGGATTAAGATAAAGATAATTGGAAGCGCGTACCGTACCCAGTTTCTTCAGTACAACATTCCATACCGCAAAACAAACCAAAGAAGCGACCACTCCCAGGAATAGTAAATTCAACAGAACAGAAGGTTTTAACAACAAAGAGAAATCCGTATGCCAAGGCTTTAGCAGGAAAACCGGAAGTATAGTCAACACACCATAGAAAAACACTTTGCGGGTAATGAACAGAGTATCATACTTTTCGGTCATATTCTTTATTATCAGACTATAGAATACCCACGAAAGAGCAGCAAGCAGAGTCAGAAAATCTCCCAAAGGAGATATCTTCAAAATAAAATTCCCATTATAAACCACCATAGCAACCCCTACCAAAGCCATCAGCGAACCGGTTATCAAACCGGCAGTAGCCTTCTCTTTCTTGTAAATCATTAAAGAGAAAATAGTAGTCAGCAACGGAGTTGTGCAAAGAATAAATGCCACATTGGTTACCAGCGTAATTTCCAGTGCCGTATTCTCCGTCAGGAAATAAAACGAACCGCCCGTAATGCCACAAAGAAAAAACACACATTCGTCTTTCCAGCTATTCGCAAATAGTTTACGGGGAGAGATAAACCAAATACCCGCATAAGCCATCAGAAAGCGAAGCAAAAAGATTTCTTCGGGAGAAAGACCGTTGTTTATTAGAACTTTAGTAGAAATAAATGTCAATCCCCATACCCCTACAGTGAGGATTGCTATCAAATGATAAATATAATTTTTCTTTTCATTCATACGCTTCCGATAAATTGCGGACAAAGATAAAATGCTTTTTTGATATAGTAAGCTACAAATCTGAAAATAAACCCGTAAATTTGCCACGTTTATTAGAGTCTATTTAAATTTTCCTTTAAAAGTTATTTATTCAAAATTTAAACAAGCTCTTAGCTTATTATCAAGTATCAACCATCAATAACGAAAAAGCATCATGGAGTACAACTTCAGAGACATTGAAAAAAAATGGCAGAAACGGTGGGTAGAGAATAAAACCTACCAGGTAACGGAAGATGAAACAAAGCAGAAGTATTACGTACTGAACATGTTCCCCTACCCTTCCGGCGCAGGATTGCATGTAGGCCACCCGTTAGGATACATTGCTTCGGATATTTACGCCCGATACAAACGACTGCAAGGATTCAATGTTCTCAACCCTATGGGATATGATGCTTACGGACTTCCCGCCGAACAATATGCCATACAAACGGGACAACACCCGGCAATCACTACCGTTGAAAATATCAACCGCTACCGTGAACAGTTGGATAAAATAGGTTTCTGTTTTGATTGGAACCGTGAAATACGTACATGCGACCCGGAATATTATCATTGGACGCAGTGGGCATTCCAGAAGATGTTCAATAGTTACTACTGTAACGATGAAAAACAAGCCCGTCCTATCGAAGAACTGATACAGGCCTTTGAACAAGTAGGCACCAACGGTTTAAATATAGCTTGCAGCGAAGAAATCAGCTTCACCGCCGAAGAGTGGAATACCAAAGGCGAGAAAGAAAAACAGGAAATCCTGATGAATTACCGCATCGCCTACTTAGGAGAAACCATGGTAAATTGGTGTGCGCAACTGGGCACTGTACTCGCTAATGATGAAGTAGTGGACGGCGTTTCCGAACGCGGCGGCTTTCCCGTAGTTCAGAAGAAGATGCGCCAATGGTGTCTTCGTGTATCCGCTTATGCGCAACGCTTGTTGGACGGACTGGATACCATCGACTGGACAGATTCTCTGAAAGAAACACAGAAAAACTGGATAGGTCGCAGCGAAGGAGCTGAAGTACAGTTCAAGGTGAAAGACAGCGACGTGGAATTCACCATCTTTACCACCCGTGCCGATACAATGTTCGGCGTTACCTTTATGGTACTGGCGCCTGAAAGCGAATTGGTAGCCCAACTGACTACCGCAGAACAAAAGGCTGAAGTAAACGCTTACCTGGAACGCACCAAGAAGCGTACCGAACGCGAACGCATTGCCGACCGTGGTGTTACAGGTGTATTCGCCGGAAGTTATGCCATCAATCCTTTCACAGGTGAGGCTGTACCCATCTGGATTAGCGACTATGTACTCGCCGGCTATGGCACAGGAGCCATCATGGCCGTACCTGCACACGATAGCCGCGACTATGCATTTGCCAAGCACTTCGGATTGGAAATTCGTCCGTTGGTAGAAGGCTGCGACGTCAGCGAAGAAAGTTTCGACGCCAAAGAAGGTATTGTCTGCAACTCTCCGAGAGAAGGCGTAGAACCTTATTGTGGACTTACACTGAACGGATTGACCATCAAGGAAGCTATTGAAGCTACTAAGAAATACGTAAAAGAACATAATCTGGGGCGTGTGAAGGTGAACTTCCGGCTTCGTGATGCTATCTTCTCCCGCCAGCGTTACTGGGGTGAACCGTTCCCGGTTTATTACAAGGATGGTATGCCTTACATGATTAATGAAGTCGGTCTGCCGCTGGAACTGCCCGAAGTAGATAAATTCCTTCCTACCGAAACCGGAGAACCGCCGTTGGGACATGCAACGAAGTGGGCTTGGGATACCGTAAACAACTGTGTAGTAGAAAACAAAAAGATTGATAATGTAACCGTATTCCCTCTGGAACTCAACACCATGCCGGGATTTGCAGGTTCCAGCGCTTACTATTTGCGTTATATGGATCCGCGCAACAAAACAGCGCTTGTTGATAAGAAAGTAGATGAATACTGGAAAAGTGTAGACCTTTATGTAGGTGGTACGGAGCACGCTACCGGTCACTTGATTTATTCCCGTTTCTGGAATAAGTTCTTGCACGATCTTGGCATATCTGTAGTGGAAGAACCGTTTCAAAAGTTGATTAATCAAGGGATGATTCAGGGGAGAAGTAACTTTGTATATCGCATCAAAAATACCAATAAGTTTGTATCTCTGAACCTGAAAGACGAATACGACACTACCCCACTCCACGTAGACGTCAACATTGTATCTAACGATATACTGGACTTGGGAGCCTTCAAAGCCTGGCGTCCCGAATATGAAAACGCAGAGTTCATTCTCGAAGACGGCAAGTACATCTGCGGTTGGGCTGTAGAGAAGATGAGTAAGTCTATGTTCAACGTTGTTAACCCGGATATGATTGTCGAGAAATACGGTGCGGATACACTGCGTATGTACGAGATGTTCCTCGGCCCTGTAGAACAATCCAAACCCTGGGATACGAATGGCATCGACGGCGTACACCGTTTCATCAAAAAGTTATGGTCTTTATTCTATGACCGTAACGGCAGTTACCTGATAACAGACGAATCCGCCACGAAAGAAGAATTGAAATCACTTCATAAACTTATTAAGAAAGTAACAAGCGATATAGAGCAATTCTCTTATAACACTTCTGTAAGCGCCTTCATGATTTGTGTAAATGAACTGTACACTTTGAAGTGCAGCAAAAAAGAAATAATGAATCAACTTGTCATTACATTGGCTCCCTTTGCACCGCACGTATCTGAGGAATTATGGGAAACTTTGGGTAATACAGGTTCGGTATGCGATGCCCAATGGCCTGCCTTTAACGAAGAATACCTGGTAGAAGACACAGTGAACTACACCATCTCATTCAACGGAAAGGCGCGCTTCAACATGGAATTCCCCGCTGACGCTGCATCCGACGCCATTCAAAGCGCTGCATTAGCCGACGAACGTTCCGTCAAGTGGATGGAAGGAAAGTCAGTGGTGAAAGTTATTGTTGTTCCGAAGAAAATAGTAAATATAGTCGTGAAATAAATATGCATATAACAAAACCAACCAAAGCCGAAGTAATGAGGGAGTTGAGAGACTATATCTTCATTACTATCGGTCTTCTTAGCTATGCCTTGGGATGGGCCTTGTTTCTGATTCCTTATAAGATAACAACAGGAGGAACTACCGGTATTGGCGCCATCATTTACTATGCCACCGGATTCCCTCTCCAGTGGTCATACTTCATCATTAATGCTGTCTTGATGACATTTGCCATCAAGATACTGGGACCCAAGTTCAGTATAAAAACCACATTCGCCATCTTCGGACTAACGTTCTCTTTGTGGTTCTTGCAGATACTTGTAAACGGCCCGGATGGCGTACCTCCACTCATTCTCGGACCGGGACAGGATTTCATGGCCTGCCTGATAGGTGCAACCATGTGCGGCGTAGGTTTAGGAGTGGTTTTCAACAGTAACGGAAGTACAGGAGGTACGGATATCATCGCCGCCATCATACATAAGTACAAGGACGTTACACTGGGACGTATGATAATGCTTTGTGATGTGGTTATTATCAGCTCCTGCTACTTCGTATTCCATGATTGGAGACAGGTGATATTCGGCTTTGTAACCTTGTTTGTTATAGGTTTCGTACTGGATTACATTGTCAACAGCGCCCGCCAGTCCGTGCAATTCTTCATCTTTTCCAAAGAATATGAAAAGATTGCCGACCGTATTACGAAAGAAACTCACCGTGGCGTAACCGTATTGGACGGTATGGGTTGGTACAGTAAACATAATGTAAAAGTTCTCGTAGTCCTGGCTTATAAGAGACAATCATTGGACATTTTCCGTTTAGTGAAAGACATTGACCCTAACGCATTCATTTCCCAAAGTTCCGTTATCGGAGTATATGGAGAAGGGTTCGACCGGTTGAAAATAAAATGAAACCCTACGTACAATGACAATTGATACTGATTAGTATGAAACATAAATTTGTATTCGCCACCAACAATGCACACAAGCTGGAAGAAGTAACAGCTATTTTAGGAAATAAAATAGAACTTCTCAGTCTGAAAGACATTGATTGCCATACGGACATACCCGAAACAGCCGACACTCTCGAAGGAAATGCTTTACTGAAAGCGCAGTTCATCCAGAAGAACTATCAAATGGATTGTTTTGCCGATGATACCGGACTGGAAGTGGAAGCATTGAACGGAGAACCGGGAGTTTATTCCGCACGCTATGCCGGAGACGGACACAATGCGGAAGCCAATATGCGGAAACTCTTGCATGTTATGGAAGGAGTAGAAAACCGCAAAGCACAATTCCGCACGGTCTTCGCACTGATTATTAATGGAAAGGAACATTTGTTTGAGGGTATCATAAAAGGAGAAATAATCAAAAACCGCAAGGGAAGTTCCGGTTTTGGATATGATCCTATATTTGTTCCCGAAGGTTATTCGCAAACTTTCGCAGAGATGGGCAACGAACTGAAAAACAAAATCAGCCACCGAGCCATAGCTACCAACAAACTCTGCAAATTCCTCAATAGCATACAATAAACCCGTAAATATAGAGTTATTAGTTTGTAAGTGTGTTGTTTACAAACTAATAACTCCGGTTTTATGAAACTCCCATATATACTTTTTCTCTGTCTCATTTACTTTTCGCTTTACTGTTTGCCTGTCCATGCACAAAATGCAGTAGGAGAGTGGCACACTCATCTTTCTTATCATAATCCCACTCGTAGCGAAGTCGCAGGAAACAAACTCTTTATTCTTGCCAATGGAGCTTTGTATTCGTATGATAAGGAAGACACTGAGATACGCACTTATTCCAAACTCTTTCCATTAAGTGATACGGAAATTTATCACATAGCTTATCAGCCGGCGTACAGAACCTTGGTTATAGTCTACTCCAATGCAAATATAGACTTACTGACGGACGAAGAGTATGTCTACAATCTGCCCGATTATAAAAACAAGAATATGACACAGGATAAGACAGTCCGTCACACTTGTTTTTATAAAGAATGCGCTTACCTGTCCACTGCATCGGGTATTCTGTGCATCAATCTGAAAAAACGGGAAATCACCAATTATTATCCTTTAAACAAAGATGTACTTGCTTGTAATGTTTCGGATAATCATCTTTATGCTGCTGCTTCCGAAGGATTATTTGCCGGATTACTGACAGATAATCTGTTGGATAGCAATAACTGGAACAAGGTATCGGATGATGTATCCGAATTTCTTTCGGAACATCGGGATATTCCTTTCAAGGAAGAAGTTCCGGAAAACATTACTCCGGACAGTCCTGTACGGAACTATCCTTATTACATGAACTTCACCGGTGACAGGTTACTGATTGCCGGAGGCGGGCACATTGCAAACAGGCTCAACCGTCCAGGAACTATTATGACGTTTAAAAACAATACCTGGAAGAGTTTTCAGGAACAGGGTATCAGCGAACAAACCCAGCACCGGTACAATGATATAAACTGCGTAGTGCAAGACCCGCAGGATGCTACCCATCACTTTGCCGCATCGGCAGGAGAGGGGATATACGAATTTAAAGATGAGAAGTTCGTTCGTTGGTACAGTATGCACAACAGTCCGCTGGAAAGCGCTCTGCCTGATGAGCCGGTAGCTGACAGTTACGTGCGTGTTAACGGATTGATTTACGACAAGGAAAATAATCTTTGGATGGTGGGTTGTGAAGTACAACATGCGGTAAATGTTTTAATGAAGAATGGTGATTGGGTGAGTCTTCATTATCCGGAAATAGTGAAAGCAAGTAACTTCGGCCGTACCATGTTTGATAGGAGAGGCTGGCTGTGGGCTACTTCTTCGCGGATAGAATCGGGGGGAGTGTTCTGTTTGAATTATAACGAAACTATAGAAGATACTTCGGACGACCGGCACAAGTTCATCACTCAATTCACTAATCAGGATGGAACAATCTTAGAGCAGTTGGCGGTTTATTGCATTGCCGAAGATAAGGAAGGGGATATCTGGATAGGTACTAATAAAGGCCCTTTGGTTCTGAATAACCCGTCGCGTTACTTTAATGATAATTTCTATTGCACGCAGATTAAGGTAGCTCGCAACGATGGGAGCGACCTGGCTGATTTCTTGTTGGTAAACGAAGCGATTAACGCCGTTGCAATAGATGGTGCAAATCGTAAGTGGATAGGTACGGCATCAAGTGGAATTTATCTGTTAAGTGCAGATGGAATGGAGACTATTCATCACTTTACGGAAGAGAACAGTCCGTTGCTTTCCAATAGCATTGAATCCATAGCGATACATCCCCGTACAGGCGAAGTTTTCATTGGAACAGGTAAAGGGCTTGTTTCCTATCAAAGTGATGCGACAGAGGCTGAAAGTAGCTTTAAAGAGAACGATATATATGCGTATCCCAATCCTGTAAGACCGGACTATGACGGAGTGATTACCGTAACAGGCATGGTGTATGACAGTGACGTGAAGATTGTAGATACCGCAGGACGTCTTATTTATCAAGGTACTTCCTTAGGCGGACAGTTCACTTGGAACGGACGGAATAAACAGGGTAGGAGAGTAGCTACGGGAATATACATGGTACTTGCTGCGGATAGTGAAGGAAAGGAAGGGGTGGTTACGAAGATTGCGTTTATAAGATGATAGGATATTAGAATATTACTAAAACGTAAATGATTAACAGTAGTATCTCTGTCAGCGAAGCTAATAGAGATACTACTGTTGATCATATATACCATTAAATCACACACCACTATATCATCACATAGTCCAACCTCATCATCATTTCAATCAGAGTCCCAACTCCGCCGATATCTCCAACATCCTCTTGATAGGCTTCACCGCTTTCTCTGCAATCTCCTTATCTACTGTAATCTCCGGCAATTCGTTCTTCAAACAATTATAAAGCTTTTCCAGTGTATTTAACCGCATGAAGCTACACTCATTGCAAGCGCACGTACTATCATTGGGAGGAGCCGGAATAAACGTTGTTTGCGGGCATTTCTTCTGCATCTCATGAAGAATACCCGATTCGGTGGCAACAATATACTTCTTTTCCGGATGATTCACCGCATACTTCAACAGCGCCGCCGTAGAACCTACCACATCCGCCAGTTTCAGAACCACACTCTTACACTCGGGATGCGCCAGTACCACCGCATCGGGATGCTGCGCCTTTAATTCAACAATCTTTTCAACCGAGAATTGTTCGTGTACATGGCATGCGCCGTCCCATAATAACATATTGCGCCCGGTGATGGAGTTGATATAATTCCCCAGGTTTCTATCCGGCCCAAAGATTATTTTCTCATCTTTGGGGAAGCTTTCTACAATCTGTTTCGCATTAGTGGAAGTCACCACAACATCCGTTACTGCTTTCACGGCCGCTGTTGTATTTACGTAGGATATCACCGTGTGTCCGGGATGCTCTTTGACAAACTGACCGAACTTATCTGCCGGACAACTGTCCGCCAGCGAACAACCGGCAGCCATATCAGGAACCAACACTTTCTTAGCCGGACAAAGTATCTTAGCCGTTTCGCCCATGAAGTGGACACCACACATCACAATAATATCCGCTTCCGCCCGGGCAGCCCATTGGGCAAGCGCCAGACTGTCGCCTACGTAATCGGCTATGTCCTGTATTTCTCCTACCTGGTAATAGTGAGCCAGAATGATTGCATTCTTTTCCTTTTTCAGTTGCTCGATGTCTTTTATCAGATCATTCATAATTATATTCTTTAATTTCTCTTTTAATTTAAAAATCCTTTGATGGTAATGATAACCTGTTAATAGTGTCGATAAATAAACACGATTTTACTTGCCGGTAAAGTTATTACTGTGAGATGAAACTTTATTCATACGTTATTAACGTGCCAATAAAGGGTATATCTCCTGATAATAAAGCTTCTATAAAAGCTATTAACCGTTTGTTGATAAAGTGCAAAGTTAATATTTTATAGCCATCAACCGGTGCAATGATACTGAAAAATGTGCTTATATCACCTCGGAAAGTTTCTCTTAACTTTTTTGGAATGTTCATTCCGGCAGGTAAATATAGGTAGTTCTGAATATTGCAAGGATTATTTTTAAATTTCTTTCCCGTGTGTTTCGACAGCTTTTCAATGGTTATTAACCGGAATGTAAACCGGATGAAGTATCTTTGTAGTGATTAAGGTTTAGTGATTAGTGATTAGTAGGCTGCACTATCATGCTATTGACATTAATCACTAAACTTTAATCACTAATTTATGCACTACTTGTATCTCGTTTATAGAACACTTGCATTTCATTTATGTAACGCTTGTGTTTCATTTGTGTAATGCAAGCGTTTCATAAATGAAATACAAGCGTTTAACAACTCGCTGTAAATCAGTGTATTAATGAAATCAATATAAGCAATATAACTATCATGCGTAAACTGAAAATAACCGAATTGAACCGTATAAGTGCGGAAGAATTCAAAGAAGCCGAGAAATTACCCTTAGTAGTGGTGTTGGACAATGTTCGTAGTCTTCATAACATAGGCTCTGTGTTCCGTACTTCGGACGCTTTCCGGGTAGAATGCATCTACCTGTGTGGCATTACAGCCGTTCCTCCTCATCCTGAAATGCACAAAACAGCGTTAGGAGCCGAATTCACCGTAAATTGGAAGTATGTTAATAACTGCGTTGAAGCTGTTGATAACCTTAAGGCTGAAGGATACACTGTTTATTCCATAGAGCAGGCAGAAGGCAGTATGATGCTGGATACACTGACGTTAGACCGTACTAAAAAGTATGCAGTAGTCATGGGAAACGAAGTGAAGGGAGTTCAACAGGAAGTTATCGACCATTCCGACGGTTGCATTGAAATACCGCAATACGGTACAAAACATTCGCTGAACGTGTCCGTGACGGCAGGCATTGTGATATGGGACTTATTTAAGAAGCTGAACATTTAGAAACCTGTAAATCAGTAGCGAGCCTGAAAATACAGAGGCTATCCTCACGGACAGCCTCTGCGCCTCATCATTATGAATGAAGAAAGTTTCATTTCTTCATCGATCTAACAACATATTAAACTATTAATTATCGTATCCAATAACCACAGAAGCGGTTTTTGTTGGTTGCGTACGAGTACCACCAAAGTAATGTGTCTGATAACGTCCGGTGGTTTGACTCCAATAATCAGTATAAGCTACAAACTTGGATGAAGAGTTTATTACCCGTAACTGGTAATCTACGTCGTCTACAACAGTTTCACCGGGTACGCCACCGTTTTCGGCCGAAACAACTATACGGAAATCAACGCGAGCCGCACCTTGTGAAACATAAGTTGTTTTTATAGCCGGTACAGGCAAGAATCCTGTACTTTCACCAAAAGCAACCGGAATACCTAAATTGAGCCATTCGCTTTTTGTTGCATCACGTGTTGCGTCGCCCACTTTCTTACCTTCCGGTATTCTTCCGGCTTTTTCATCGGCAATGGTGTACAATGGATGCAGAGTGTATTTATATTGGTATTGGAATTTCATAGTGGTAGGTTGGGTATCGTTCTCAAACATCAGATTGATGAATCGTACAAAGGAAATAGTATCCGTATCATACGATGCTTTTGCGGGGTCTAACGGATAACTGATATCATAATCGCGATCCAACACAATGGGAGGTTTGGAATAGTCGTATACGATAACGTTCTGTTTTCCCTTCTTCAGAGTTACATCCTGATTATACACTTCATTCAATTCTGTACTTTGATAGAACTTCAAATTCGCCTTACCCGGTTTTGTTGTATAGAAACGGGCTATGTAGGAACTGTGAGGGCCCGGATTTGTATTGTAATAACTCAATACGCTTTTGTCGTTAGACAACAGCTTTCCGTTCAACTCAACTTTGTATATATTAAAAGCGGGTTTCCTTTCCACCGGCGTGAAATGGGTAATTTGAATTTGGGCCATTTCCGAGGCGGGAATAGCATCGTAGTCAATATCATTCTTTTCGCACGAAGCGAGTGCTATGCCGAATAAGAATGTTAATCCTGTATATATTATCTTTTTCATAATTCTATTGTTTATAAATGAAACATTAGTTGGCGGGAACTTCACCCGGATAAGCGAACCACGGGATAGAACATTGGTAGTTAGGCGCCATACCTGAGATAGGTTTCAGTTTTTCCAGTGATTCTATGTTCCACATATACTCCGAGTTGTAGCGGGGGCGTATGCGGTAACAAGGCGATCCGTCATTGTCGATGTTGAATGCGGCATTGCGGAACTCAATGTCTCTTGATGCGCCGAGGAAGAATCCTTTGAATACTTTGGTGGGGTCTTCATCACGCTTTGTATCAATCAGGCGGATGTCGTCCCAGCCATTTCCTTTTGAAGGATACTCACCGCTGTACACAATGTCGTAGTGGTATTTGCGCAAGTCAGTCCAGGCTTCGATACCGCCCCACGGATAGAGTGCAACGTACTTCTGCAGCATGATGTGTGAGAGAGTCAGGTTGTTTTCTCCCAATCCTTCCACATAAGGGCCTGCATAATACTGGTTTGCCAGGCTATTGTAAAGAGACGCCGTTATCTTGTCACCTCCGCCGATTATACCTTTCGTACCCGGATAAAGCGGTTTTACGGTGAAATCGAGGTCGTTCTTGACAGCTTCCTTGAATGCTTTGTAAGCGTTGGCTTTGTCGCCTTTCTTCCAGTAGGCTTCGGCAAGGCAGAACTTGATTTCAGCGGAAGTCATCAATACATAAGGTGCATTGTCGCGGAAGATCCAGCGCCCGATACCGTCGTTAGGATTTCCTGTGGTAGAGTTTTTCACTGCCTCAATACGTCCGTAGAGTTGTGGAGTAGTAGCTATTCCTCCGGGATTGGCTCTTGTGGTATTAGTTCTTCCTCCATAGTATTGGTGGGCTTTCACACTGTCGGCATTGTCAATGTACAAATATTCGGGATCGCTTGCAGTACTGAGTTTTACGGCTACGCGCGGGTCGTAATGTCCGGCTTCGTTGATAAGCGTATCGGTAATAATCTGCTGTTCGAGCAATTCATACTGGTAATATGGATTAAGGACAGGGTCTTGCTTTAAACGTCTGCCGTTTTCGCCATATTTAGGAATGGTTCCGGTCATAAGTTGTACCATGTAGTCGTTCTGGAAAAAAGTACTACCCAGATTACCGCGCTGTGTTCCCCAAGCATTATTATAACCGGAGAAAAGTACGCTTCCCGATCCGCCTGCTACCTGTACCATGGCGTCGTCTGCCGATGATACCAATGCATTGTTGGCTGCCGCAATCAGTTCGTCGGCATACTTGGTTGCAAAGTCTTTTTTGTTGGACAATGAAGCCAGGTTACGAACGATAACGCCGTAAGCGAACCTTTTCCATTTTGCTGCGTCTCCTTTATAGATCCAGTCGTTGTCTGTGAGCTTTGTTCCGTAGACAGTAGGGTCATCCATTTCAAGGTATTTGATAGCTTCTTTCGCCCATCCGCGTACAGCTTCGTAAATATCAGCCTGCGAATCATAGTCAAAGCGTGTGCGTTCAGTATCGAATACTTGCTTCAGGGGAGCCTCTGCATAAACTTTGGCAAGTACATCCCAACTGTGAGCCTTGATAGCGTAACCGATACCGGCCAGTCGCCAATGTCCGGCGGCTATGGCCTGGTTAATCATATTTTCGAGGTTCATGCCTTGTCCCCAGTAGATTGTACGCCAGATTAGCTGTCCGCTATCGCTGGAAGCAGCGCCTTTGCGCCAGAAATGATCTGCAAAGCCATAACCATTGGTTGTTGTCCACATTGAAGTCATTGGCAGGATGGCATTCATTAAGTCAAATGAAATATCCTGGTAACTTTGGATGATGCCTGACAGATATAGGTAGTCTTCCACATAGTCCGGTGCGTCAACATTATTGTTTACATCCAGATAATCGTCACAACCGGTGTTGAATAACATCAGTAAGGACAGGAAAGGGATTAATATATATTTCTTCATATTGTTTTTTATAAATAGGGT